>WNGK01015001.1_pt1 | contig 15395 bp, 13 predicted proteins | sample 5400601 | NCBI WGS metagenome assembly WNGK01 (sample SAMN13153376, study PRJNA577476) | soil metagenome | isolation source: 60 cm soil or saprolite under Garry oak tree replicate 1 | place: USA:California | collected 2016-06-15
GTTCAAGCCTCCGGCTACGATGCCATTACCGGGCAGGGAATCTACCTCGATTCGACCGGCAAGCCTGTCAAGATTTCGGTCGTCCGCCCCGATCCCACCGCAGGCCAAATCAATGTCAACAAGTCGATCGGCTACTCCAGCTATAACGGCGGATACATTTCGCTACAGCGGCGCATGAGCCACCGCGTCCAATTCGGCCTCAATTACACGTATTCGGTAAACCGCGATGACGACTCGAACGAGCGCGACTTCAATCGCCAATACGAAATCAATGTCTATAACTTGAAGGCGGATGCGGCATACGCCAAGAACGACATCCGGCATCGCTTCAATACGAACGTCCTATTTGAGATGGGTCACGGATTCACACTCAGCGGATTGCTGATGGCTCGTACTGGCATGCCTGGACGGTATGTCATCGGCACGGATTTGAGTGACGATGGCAACAAGGACGAGGACCGTCCTGTCATTAACGGCCGTTTGGTGCCACGCGATTCCACGCGTCTGCCCGGTTTCTTCGATTGGGACATGCGGCTGCTGAAGGAGTTCAGGACGAGCGAGCGTACACGCCTCATGTTTTCGATCGAGGGCTACAACCTGACGCGCGCATCCAACAAGACTTTCAGTAGCGATGGCGACAGCATTTTCGGCAAGCCGACGACGGCCGTCAATCCCATCACCGGATTGTTCTATACCAGCAATACCGCCGGAGTCCCCACCTTTGCTCCCGGAACGGACAGGTTCGGCGGACCACGCCAGGCTCAACTCGGCGTGAGATTCATTTTCTGAAACCGTTTGATCTCATCAAGGCTTTCGTCATGCAAGAACGCGAACACACCAGCAAACAATACGAACAGCAGCTTCGTTCATTGAAAGAGAAGCTCCTGCTGATCGGCTACAAAGCGGAGACATCCATTGCGGACGCCACGCGGGCTCTTGTGGAGCGGCGGCCATCGCTAGCCCAGCGTGTGGTTGACGAAGATGACGAAGTCGATAGACTCGAGCTCGAGATCGACGACATCTGCTTCGAGATCCTAGCGCGCGAGCAGCCCGTTGCCTCCGATCTTCGTTTCATCACAACCGCGATGAAGATTGTTGCCGATATCGAGCGTATCGGAGACAACGGCGTCAACATCGCCTGCAGCGCGCTGGAAATCATGCATGAGCCCGAACTGAAACCGATTATCGATATACCTGTCGCGGCTGCGGCTGCACAACGCATTCTGAAAGAGAGTCTCGATGCTTTCGTCAATGGCGATGCGGAATTGGCAAAGCGCGTCATTCAAGATGATCGATACATCGACGACGTCTGCGAGCAAATGCTTCGCGAGTTGCTGACGTATATGTTCGAAGACCCGTCCACAGTCTCGCGGGCGCTGAGATTGATGTTCGTGGCCCGCAACCTGGAGCGCATCGGAGATCATGCGGCGAATATTGCCGAAATGGTAATTTTCTTGGTCGAGGGCCAAGATGTGCGCCATCGACAAGCGGCCAAGGCGAAGGCCGGAGATTAACCCGAAGTTACCCCAACCGGGGAGGCCACGACTTGCGTTTCTTCCGCAAAAGGCTGCGGGGATTTGGGCTCGATGATGCGTTCGAGTTCGACCGAAGACTCAATGATCTTCTTGAGTAGCACCTCTCGTCTTTCCTGTAGTTGCTCCAGCACGGGGACGATCGCGATTGTTTTCCCATTCTTCTTCGCCCACTTTCCAGCTCGATCGTAAGTTTTGCGCAAACGCAGAGGGGACAATCGATTGGCGGAGCGGCTCAGACAATCTTGCAAGGAATCATGGAGTCCTCATCGAACGAATAAACCGCACAGAGCCGGTTGATAACCGTCCGCAATGACTACTTTGGCATGCTTCTCATCTCTCACGAGGAGAAGAGGAGAGAGCTTGCGGCCGTTTCGGATCTTTTTCAGGTCCTTTTCTACATGGAAATTGCTGACTCCGAGCAAAGACAGTGCCGATGCTCGAAAGATGTCTTTGGCCTTGAAGCTGGTCACCTTAGTGCCTTTCAGCTGTTCGACAAGCCGCGCAGTGGTTTTCTTGTCATAGAGCAGTTTCAAGTATGACTCAGCCGCGGGATAGTTATGCTCTTCCGGTTCGGCCAGCCACTTGATTTGGACTTGCTTGCTCACAGATTACCTTTGCCTCTGTGGATCGATCATGAATGCATAGTTTCAGCACGTTTGAATGGTGGGGCAAGGGACATTTTGGGGTCGTCGCCATCAATGGGACCAATATCCCACATAACTGTAGCCAGCGGTAGTCGAAGCACACAAAAATGTAGCTTTCGCTTCTAGTTATCCATCGGTAGGAAATCGAACAACACGTACGTTCTCAAATGTTTACGCGTTGATAAATCGATGCGGCAGTACTCGTGCAATGCCCAAGGGGAGTGGGGACTCCTATGACCGTTGCTGTGAATTCGACGGAGGCTGCTGTGTCACAGTTAGCCCTGTTGCACCGCATCAGTGCAATTGTGAGCTCGGACATGTCTCTGCAGAAAATTCTAGATGAGCTGATCGCGCTCGTTGTTGGTGTCACCAGTTGTAATGCGTGCCTGGTTTATTTACTCGAACCTTCGTGCGGAGAAGTCGTGCTTTGCGCTTCGCAACTCCCCCACGCCGCAGAGATCGGCAACATCCGTTTGAGGGTCGGAGAAGGCATAACGGGATGGGTAGCGAAACACCAATCGGTTGTAGCGCTGTCGTCGCGCGCCTGGAAAGACCCTCGCTTTAAGTCCTTTACAGCTCTGCCCGAAGACACCTACGAAGCGTTCTTGTCGGTTCCGCTGATCAGTAGCGGGCAGATCATCGGCGTTATTAATGTTCATCACAAAGACCCGCGCAATCATTCACCAGAAGAGGTGGCGCTGGTGAACTACGTTGCCGAACAGATGAGCGGCGCCATTTCGAGGACGCGCCTTTCCGAAAGATCGCGTGCCGCTGCGAAAAAGGTCGAATTGCTCGCCGCCGTCGGCCACACGATCATGAGCGAGGGCTATCTCGATCGAATTCTGCAGGTGATCTCGGAGATGGTTGCGGAGACATTCGACTCACCCGTTTGCTCGATCATGATCGTCGATGAGGACAAGCAGGAACTCTCGATTCGCGCAGCGCGGTGCTCGTCTCCGGATTATCTGCACAAACTTCCAATCAAGATCGAGGATTCACTGATCGGGCGAGTCGTGCGCGAGCGGCAGTTGGTCACCGTGCGGGATGTCGCCGCGGAAAAGTCGTACAAGTATCCCGAACTGGCGCGCCGGAGCGGCCTGGCGTCGTTGTTGTCCGTTCCCCTGCTCATTGGCCAGAAAGTTATCGGCACCCTGAACATCTATACCAGCGAGCCCCGGTCATTCACACCCGAAGAAGTCGGATTCGCGAAGGCGGTTGCCAGCCAGGCGGCGCTGGCGTCCGAAAACGCGCGGTTGATTTCCGAGAGCCTCGAAATGAAACATACGCTGGAAGCCCGGAAGATCATCGAGCGCGCAAAAGGAATTCTGCAACATCGCCACAGCATTAGCGAGGAGCAAGCATACCTCGATCTGCGCAGCGAAAGCCGGCGCTTACGCCGCCCAATGCGCGATCTGGCCGAAGCGATTGTCCTCGCCGAAGAACTACACCGGAAAGGACAAAAGAAAGATCTCGTTTGAAGATACGATCGAGCGGGAGGCCCTGGCCGCACGTGCTCAAGCTTCGAACCGCGTCGCGAAGTTACTTAGCGCTCGGTGATCGCGGAGATGTCAGAAAATCCAGCAAGGGGTGATAGTTGCATGCGCGAGATACTCGCGGAATCGAACTCGAATCGAATATCGGTGAGATCTTGAGCTGAGAAAACCGCCTTGGCCACACCGCTGTCCTGATGATCTGCAGTGCCAGCGACGATGTGATAGAGCTCGTGGGCAATCACACGGGCCAGAGCGCGTCCAAGAACCCGCGAATTGATTGAACGCCCAAGTACTTGAATCAATCGCGTGCAGTCCACACGAAAGAATGGAAGGACGCGGCCGTTGGACATTGAGGTGTCCGCTAAAGTGGCAGCAACCCCTGTTTGCCCAGGCTTTGCCGGGGAACAGGATCCCTCAAACGTGCTGACCGCGACGAGTGCGAAATCCTCGCCGTTCCTCGGGCCGGTAGAATCTTTCCACACGACTTGGAGTCCGGCCGGTACAAGCAGCCGCTGCAGCTCTGCCCGCATCACTAGGGCGGATTCGGTATTGAGTCCGGGTGCCGGACCTGCATACAGGGCTAGCGTTCGAATTTGGGCCTGAGCACAAACGGAGACAAACAGAACGAGCGACGCTGCCCTTAGTGTCAGCAACATGGTGGCACTGGACGACATTATATACTGGCGACAAAAAGGCCCAGAAGGACGTAAGAGTCAGTTCAGCCCTTAAATCGAAACCGGGACAAAGCTCCGCCACAAACATGATTACTCCTTTGATTGCGGCCGACATCCGGAGAGGAATGCCAGCCGCTCGGATGGGCGAATGAATAATGGTTGGTTTGATGATGGTAGGACTCGTGTTAAAGGAAAACCGCGGTTATCAGTATCAGGACTCTCTTCACGTAATCGATAGCTGTCTCTCTACAGTCAGGGCACTGATTAATTTGTCGACAGAACGTTCCTGCAGGTCTTCACAGGTGCGGGCGACGAAACCTGTCATGTTTGCAACTGCAAAGCTGATTCCGCTGAGATTCCGTGTTACCGGCACGCCGGGCAATGGACGAGGAAAGCCGGAAGCGTAGAAGATTGGCGCGCCACCGACACGCGATACGCGGTATTCATCTCGCGAAAGATTCCAATCGACGTCAACGCTGATCACATCATCCAACATTCCCGGCAGCACTGGCGTGTGTTCGGAGTATCGTGCAGCGACCAGCAGAACACCCGCCGCAGTTGCACGGGAGACGAGGGTCTCTAATACGGGACGATGATCGAAATTCGGACTCCCCAGACTTAGATTCACGATATCCATCTCGTGCTCGATGGTCCACTCGATCGCACGAATGAGCCTGTTCCCGGTCGTGCGCAGCGTGTTTCCAAACAGTTTCAGGATGTAATAGTCCGCGTAAGGCGCTCTTTCCTGAATCGCGGCGGTCACCGCAGTCCCGTGTCCAAGAACGTCCTCATACGAAGGATTCGTTTCTTCCGGATCGAAGATCACGGCATGAGTTGGAGCGAAGATGTGCGGGTGACTGGCATTGATCCCGGTGTCTATGACGGCAATCTTGAGGCCATAACCGATCATGCCGGCACCGCGCATGCCGCAACTCGCATACCTTTATGAAGGAACTCGCGCCACGTTTGATCTCTCATTGCTGCGCGCTTTTGACCGGGTCCGGTAGTGTAATCAGATTCGTGGTTGTGTCCTTGTTCAAGTAAATCAGCTTTCGCGATTCGAGAGTCTCGGCGTCCCACACTTCAAGCGTCGATCCCGCCCCATACAGGTAAATCTTCTTACCGTCACCTCCTACCGCAAATCGGAATGTCGGACGAGTGTCGAAGTCCTTTTTCTTGATCACCTTGTGGCTCTCGATGTCCCAAACCCACCACTCGGTCGCGCGGTTTGCGCCCGCTCCGATTTTCGGTATAACCGAGTAGCCACGCTTGCGATCAGGAGAAAGTTGGAATCCATTCATCGGTAGCAGCGGCCCAATGGGAAAGTAGTCGACTTTCCGGGTCGTCAAATCGATTTTCGCAAGTCCGAGCGTTCCCTTATGGACGATGGAATCCACGGACGTGAAGACGGATGTGACCGTATCCGGCGCATCGAATGGATCATCGCTGGCTGCTAAGCGGTATGGAGACGCGCCTGGGTAGGGCGGCTGGGCAAGCTCGATTCTGTCGATTTGCTTGAAACTATCGAGATCGAAAACGAGGATGTCTTCTTGAAAAACATACAGTCGCTTCCCGTCAGCCGACACCTTATATGTGGCATTGAATCCAAATCCCTGATTCATCTCTTTCGGGAAGGGCCAAGCCTTTGCAATCTTCCTTTCCTGCAAGTCGATTGCGACAAATTGAGGTGGATCGATCCGGTACTGATCGATGTCCTTCACGACATTTCGCATCGTCGTATAGAGGTAGCGGCCGTTCGGATCGACAGCAATGCCAGAAAACCGCGCGCCGTTGTTTCCGGCATTGACGATATCGGGAGCGTTCGCCTGAATGCGCAGCCGGGTGCGCGGATCGGCAAGGTTGAAGCTGCTGATGATTTTTCTCGATTCAAGATCAATCGTCTGCAGCAGCATCTGTGTGGTGAAAATGTGGAGCTTCTTCTTATCTGCTGACAGCGCCGTCGTACGGGGAATACCGCCGAGCGGAATTTCACCTACGACTTCCTCTTTAACTTCATCGATCACGAGCAACTTTTTGTCGAGCGTCCCGACGTACATCAGCCGCTCCGAAGACGTCTGGCCGCGTGCCATGCTGTAGATGAGACAGCACACGGCGAGCAAAAGCTTCTTCATAAAACAGTCTCCAGTCTTTACGGAAAAACGAGATCGACTTTGCGCCAGTCGTTCGCAGCTGATGCGCATTTATCGGTCCAGTCCGGTGCGTTGTTCAAATGGTCAGGCACCTGTGCGGGCCAGCCACAACCCAGATAACAATCGAACAAATCGCGTTCGACAGGTTGACAGAGACCTGCCGTGCCACCCGAGATATCCACTTCCCATCCAGGCGTGAAGTTCAGCGTGCAACCCATGGGATAGTAGATCTTTCCTTCACCACCTCTACGTTGAAGAGCTTGAACGTCTCCCGCCACTGCGGTCACAGCCGCTTCGACCTTCCAGGCTTTGTGGTTGATCGGCTTCATTGAATGCATAGAGTGGACCTCCCCCTCTTAATTGTCGGTAAAGCGATCGAGAAACGACGGATTCCGCAAACTGATCTCTCCATAGATGCGAAGACAAAGATCGTTCCAGCCACGGATCCAATCACAGTAGTGGAGCGTTGCCGCTGATGTGCTGCCGTAATGCACGAACGCTTCGTGATAACACCCGCCGGCGCAGACGGGGCGCGCCCAACAGGTGTGGCAGTCGTAACGCGCGCCAATGTGATGCGTATTAAGAAATTGGTCACGCGCTTGATGATTGACGCCGCCTTTCTGGACATGTCCCATTTGACCGACGTCGGAATCGACGAAACGATGACAAAGATTGATGTCGCCGGCGGTGCCGACACCTAATAAGCCCAAACCGGCTCCGCAGGGATATGCCTTGCTGATCCCCGAATGCAGCTCCTTCAACGTGTCATTTACATTCGTAAAGCCGTGATGACGGCCGGCGATGGCCCAATCACGGTACTCCCAAGCCAGGTCTTCGAATCCCTCCAGGATGTTTCCCATCCTGATCTCACCGATCGAGTAGAGCCGGTTAGGATTGGCCGTTGCCGGCGAAAAACCCACAGCCGCAAATCCAACCTCCCGCGTGAGGTGTTCGTATATGCGGCGCACATGATGTACGCCTGAACTCAGGGTGACACGCGCGCCAATGGAATTTGTCTTGTGCCGCTCGAGGAGCATCTTGATTCTCGGAAGAATGACGTCGTAGCTGCCGCGGCCGTCTGAGAAGACGCGCATTTTGTCATTGAGCTGGCGATCTCCATCGATGCTGACGGTTATGCCGACCTTGTGCTCTGCAAGAAAGTCGACCACGTGCTCCGTAAGCAGCGTGGCATTTGTCGTCAGGCTGAATTCGACTTGCTTGCCGGCTTCCGAACACTTTCGCTTGGCATACTCTACCGACGCGCGAAGCATCGGAAAGTTCAGCAGCGTTTCGCCGCCAAAGAACGTTACGTGGATAGCAGGGCGATCGCCCGATTCTCAGCGGAAATCGCTTTACGGGAACCTCTGGCTTTACCGGAATGAAATCGCCACAAATTATGACTTCGGAGTGTTCCAATTCGGTGAGGGCCGCATCGATCTCGCCGGGCGGGTAACCGCGATGGAGCAAGAATTCGACGAGCTCCTCACTGGTCGGGCCTGCTTGTCCGATTTGATCGATGATGTCGCCGCCAATCTTCTTGAGAGCGAAGATCGCCCCGCTAGGCACAAGGTAAACGAACCTGGCATCCAACGCTTCAAATGAGTGAAACTCCCGAAGCCGATACCGCGCAGTAGGAGTAAGAACTTCGGTGGCGCTCATCTTGAAACCTCGGGTTGGTCGTAGCGCACGTATACGGGAATTGTGACGACCAGGTAAGAACGAGCCTGCATTGTCTCTCCACCGGGCGCTTCATAAGCGGCCTCTATCCAGACGTCGCCCCAATTGTTTGTGGGGAAGTTGTTCGCCTGTTTCTTACGTTCCGGGTTTGGACCTTCCACGTTCGGCGTGAACATGCCCGCATCGTTGATAGATCCCACGAACTTCACATCATCGTCGTCCGGCGTCGATACAAATTCAGACATTGACCAATGCGCAGCTACCGGCCCCAAAGGAATGTCATCAGCAGTCTCAGGCTTCCCGTCTGGGCCAGCCGCATAAGCGATGGCTTCAAATTGCGCGTACTGCTTCGGCGCAATAGTTCCACCCAACCGGGCCATGCTTGCGTCTGGGATAGTCTTGATGTATCCAATCTTGTCATACACGGCGATGGCCCGTTTTATGGTCGAGCGCCCCAGCGCGATGTCACGAATTCCCGTCGCCAGGCCGGGATTGACCTGAACTGCGATCGTAGCGAGCGAAGATGACCGGCGAGTGACTCGTGTTACCGTAATTCCTGCGCCTAAGTCGAAGTCGGCGGTCTTCAACTCCGCAGGGAAGTTGGCGCCATAAATTCTTATTTCAGCGGAAGACGGCGATTGCAGAGAGAAGACACTTACGCCGGCCAGTATCGGTGCGGATTCGATGCGATTCAGGTGTGCATCGATGCCGAACTCATCATAGCCGCCCCAAAACCAGCGTCCGTCCATCGTGTTGCCGTCACGCGAAATGAATAGAGCCTCTCTCCACTCGGTGGGGTTGCCGGACGGATCTGCTGCCGGCGTGGCGGGAGCGGACGCCGTGCTTCGACCGCGCCAACTGTAGCCTGTGTAGACGATTCCTCTTCCGGTCCTGAATAGCGTCGTTCCCGTGGAGGCATATTCGATGTCGATCTTTGTGATGAAATCCTCAGCCGTTGGTCCCGGTTCGATCGTCATGCTGCCGAATAAGCGTCCCTTGCCTTGCTGATAGCCCGTGATCATCCACTTCCCCGCGAGCTTCGGAGTTCGCATCACAGCTTTCCATGAGGCCCATTCCGGAGTCATGAGTGGTTGGGCTGTTGACAAATAATCAATTGCCGCATCGGCGGGATCCTTGCCGTCGGCGCGCAGATTACTATTGGGCACCGGCGGCGGTGAGGAAACTGCAGGATTTCCGCCGGTCGGTGCGGCCAACACAACAGGAACTTCCGCCTGAGGTCCGCCCGGGCGGCGGGGCCGAAGTTGGTTTTCGGCTCCCGGAAAAAGTCCGAGATGCATGTTGATCAGCTTTTCATAGTCGTCTCTGGTTCGCCGTTGTCCGAGAACGCGGCCAATGGTGTGGCAATAATTGCAGGTGTGTTGCAGGGCATCGTCCGGAATCTTGTCACTCTGGTCGCGAAAGAGACGATGCTCCGCTTCCCAGAAAACGGGCTTTGCTTCCTCAGGAGCGAGACCATTGTTGTTGCAGAGAAATCGGAGAATATCGCGCGCTTCTTCGGGCTTGATCACAAGACCATTAAGGCGAACCATTCGCTTGATGGCCTGTTCCCAAACCTCCGGCGTCGTCCGGATGTAGGAGAGCCGGCGCATCATCCCCTCGGCGTCTCGCTGATGACAACCACCGCACTTATCGATCGTGAGCTGGTGGCTGATCGGAATTCCGCCAGTCGCTTGGGAAACCTGCGCCTCACTGAGGCTGGCTGCCACTACAACAAGGAAACCTGCGAGAAGCCAATTCTTCATCTCTCGTCCTCCCTTAGAAGACTAAGCCCACGTCATTGAAGCTGACCGAGCACTGGCACGTGTTGTTCCACACACGGGACCCTGCACCCGATGACAGATTTGTCGCGTGAACTGGAAAAAGAAACGAAAATGTAGCTTTCGCTTGAGCGCTCATCCCTTGGACCCCTCAGAAAGTCAGCCGCGATGTGATTTGAATCTGACGCGGGCCCGCTCCGTCCGCCGTTTGAACATTCGAGATTGTTCCAAATGGGGCGGTACCAAACGTCACGTTTGGCGGCGCGTAATTCACGTGATTCAGAATATTTGCCGCCTGAGCCCCGATCTGAAACCGCACGGCCTCTTTGAGCCGCACGGACTTCGTTAGTGACATCGAGAGTGTCTGCGTACCGGGTCCGACAACGTTTCCCACTGGAGCAGTCGGGTATCTCCCGATGTTAGTCTTCGGGACAGCGAACGCTGCCGGATTCAGCCAAAGCTGCGCCGTCTTGTTCTGCGCGTACAACGAAACCCCTGGAATGAGGTCTGCCCTTCCGTTTCCGATCAGGAGCGGGAAACCTGTGCCGGATGGATCTGCGCCGGGAACCGTGATCGTCATGAATGGGCCGGATTGGAACAGTAGAACGCCGCCCAATTCCCAGCCTCCGATGACTTGACTGAGCGCCGAACTCGTCTTGCCAAAAGGAAGCTGATAGAAGAATGTGGACAAGAAGCGATGCCGCCGGGAGTACGCAACATTGCCATAGTCGATATGTGTGTCTCGAAGATCGGTGACGAGCCCGCCGGCTTCGGTTGCGAACGCCGTTGGGTTATAGCCCTGAGCATTCGTTAAATTTCTGAGGAGTGTATAACTACTCTGGAACTGGATTCCATTTGACAGCCTTTTGGTGACGCCGGCGGTCAATCCATGATAGTTGCTACGGCCGCCGTTCGTCTCGATCTGAACCAATCCGAAGTCCGGATAGAGCAACAGGGGGCTGCCTGCGGTAAAGCCGGTTGTGTTCGGCGCAAGCTGATCTGCATTGCCTTGCCGTCCTAGTTCGCTCCCGTGACTGCCATTATACGAGAGGCGCAAGGCTGTTCCGAACCCAAGGTCACGTTCGATGGTGAGATTCCATTCATCGACCTTTGGATCTTTATAGTGAATGTCCCCGGCCTGCTGGAAGAACTGGGTTCCTAACTGTGCAAGTTGCGCAGGAAACGGATACGGAAACTGAAGCGTCGGTTTCCCGTTGACGATTGTCTGGTTGTAGAACGCCTGATTCGCGCTATGAATCGCGTACGCCGCTCCCAACAAGGCGCCCAATGGACCTTGAATGAATCTTCCGAAACCACCGCGGATTACAGTTTTTCCGTCGGCGGTTGGCCTCCATGCAAACCCGAAGCGCGGCGCAAAGTCGTTCTTTTCTGAGAAGCGCAGGCTTTCAGGAATTCCTGCCTGCTTTGCCGTGAGAATCGGCGTGTTGCCGATTGATGTGGCGAAATCGGCATTCAAAATCGAAAACGCCTTGTCGTTAGAAATGACAGCAGCTCCATTAACGCGTTTCCCGTTGACGATGGAACTGTAATCCAAGAGAAAATTCGTGCCGTTTAGGAGGCGATCCCAGAACATTGGGTGGTATTCCCAACGCAGACCATAGTTCAGCGTGAAGCGCGGTGTCACCTTCCAGTCGTCCTGGACATAAAAGGCAAACGAGTGTGCGACGCCATCACTATCCGGCTGAAGCACTGTGTTCAACTGTGTCTTGTCTGGAATACCCAGCAGGAAGGCCGCAAACGGATTCCCGGTAAGCGAACTGGTAACGGAGTTGTTGAACGTGTAAACGCCCAGGCGCTGTGCCGCGTACACGTTGTTGCGGAAACCGGTCATATAGCGGAAATCGCCTCCGGCCTTCACGGCATGTCCGCTACTGCTCCAGGTCAGGTTATCCAAGACCTGGAACGTGCCGTCACGCCCAATCCGTGAAGCATTTCCGCCGGTCTGCTGAAAACCTGTGATGTTGAAATTCGGGACCGCGTTGCCGGATGGATAGGGCGGCAGGCCCGTCAACCCGAGTTGCCCGGCAATCTGGCTGGGCGTAATTCCGAACAGCGTCGCAGTATGCTGCTCTGTAAAACCGGCACGAACTTCATTCAATAGTGTCGGGCTGATTACAAAATTATGGGCCACGGTCAAACCGTAGTCGGTCTCGGGCTGTGAGAAGGGGCCCAACAGTGGGGATCCATTCACAGTCCCTCCATTTTGAGGAGCCACGAAAACGCTGCGCTGTTTCCATGTGAATCGGGCAAAGGCGGTCTGCTTGGAGTTGAGGTTCTGGTCGATCCGGACGTCGCCCTGATTGCTTGAAATCGGTGTGGGAAAGTTCTCCACATAGTTGTTTGCAATCGCATCGGGCGCGCCGATGTTCGGCAGTGGGAATAGATACTTGAGCACATTCTTTGAAAGCGTTGTAATGCGGTCCGATGGGATCTGGTTGCCGGGGAACGGAAGGCCGGTATTGGGATCCTTTATCGCGGTCGAGTAGACGGATAGGTCGCCATTCCGCAGCGAGAGCGAGGGAACGCTTTCGACGACAACCGTCTGCTTGGGCAAACGCAATCCTTCATAGGCAATGAAGAAGAATGTTTTGTCTTTGCCTTTGTAGAGACCTGGAAGCGCTAAGGGGCCTCCAAAGTAGCCACCGAAATCGTTCATGATCGTCTTTGGGCGCACGGCGCTGAAGGGATTGCGGGCGTTCAGGACGGTGTTTTGAAGGTTTTCGAAAAGCCCACCGTGAAAACTGTTGGTTCCGCTCTTCGATATCGTCGTAATGTCACTGACGCCGCCGAACTCCGCCGTGTTATTGACTTCGCTGACTCGAATCTCTGCAATCGAATTGAAAGAAGGAAACAGTTCTGCCAGCGGCGCCGAAGTTCGAGGACCGATGCTGCTGATGCCGTCAATGCTCGTCGAGAGCATACTGGGTTTGGTACCAACAACCGAAATATTGCCGCTTGCATCGGTTTGCACACCCGGCTGCGAAGTCAGCGTGGAGAGCGGACTGGTCGATCCTGTCGAGCGTGCTGTAAGCGCGATCGGAAGATCCACCAACTCGCGGCCGGTCTTCGTTTCGGCAATATTCGAAACTTCCGTATTGATGACCGGCGCAGCTTCAGCGGTAACACTTACCGTCTCTGCCTTCGTCGCTACGGTCATCTGGCCGTCGATTCGAATGGTTTGCCGTGCCAGTAGTTGAATGTTTGTGTATTCAGCAACCTGAAATCCCGACATTTCCATCTTCACCTTGTACGCCCCAGGTTCCAGGTTCGGCGCCGTGTAAGAACCGGCTTCATCAGCGACCATCGCGCGTCGCAAAGAGGTTCCGGACACAACCGGCGACCACAGCTCCGGATTGGTCGCGCACGGTACCCATAATAGTGCCGAATGTAGACTGTCCATAGGCGACGCTAAGCGTCACGGTTGTGATCACAACAGTTCGGAATACGAGTCGTAATGCGGAAGACAAAATCATCATGTTTGGTTTCCCTCTCAATGACACGGCTCATGGCACGCACGATTCCAAGGCCTGAGACGGCGATTCCGGTTGGCCTTAAGGCATTGTTCATAAAAGGCATTGGAGGTTTGAGGGGACTGCAGGCGATGACTGAAAAAAACAACAGATTTGTAGCTCAGACTCTTGGGTTACAACGAAGATGTAGCTTTCACTCGGCGCGCTCGAGCCTAAATCCATTCAGCCGATTCCGGAAAGCGGGGATTAAGCGGGCAACTGACTTTCGTAGTCATCAGGCATGGAGCCGGGACTACACAGAACGTCGGACGGCACTCGAAATCTGACAGAAACGTAACTCGAACAAATTACTGGTCTCATGTTTCCATGCGGTTAGCGTACTGGCAGGAGCATTGCTAAACGTCAGGCATGAAACGAAGCATTACTCTCGTGATGTTCCTCATGATCAATTCATGCGCACGGAAAGTAGATGTGCAGGCCCCGAATGTCGTTCTTACCCAGCGCTACGCGTATATCAGGACCGAAGATGGCCGCGTCTACATTGTGACATCCAATGCTAAAGATTTCGATGAAGCAATGAAAGCGATCCGGCCCGGTCCCGCGAGTGTGGACAAACTGGACCTGTGGGTCGTCACGCCCGCAGCCCCAGTCAAAAAGGGCATACATTAGATTGCCGATGGTCATCAACTCTGCGAGGTACGCGCGAAACAGGTTTGCAATCCCGCGCCAACCGTGACCGGACCCACTTCTGTCTGAACCCACGACGCCACAAAAATGGTGGATGCTTTGATGATAACGGCCGTGTTATGACTCGGGCAACGCGCTGCTCGATCAGAAAATCCGAGAGGACCTGGCAGAAGAAACACGACCAATTCGTGAATTGATCATTGCAGCGGTCAGGAGCGCTCGGGCTCCGGGCAGTTTTCGGATGGCGGAGTTTTGCTGCTTCTTTGAAAACATCCCCTGGCCTGAAATGACTGCGTCCAGCAGCGGACCTGCCACTGCCTTGGGCACCTTTCGGGCAAGCTCAGACGTTGACGCATAGACGTGCTTGGAGGCCTGGGGCGCATCGTTAACGTAGAGTTCTATTTTCAGCGTTGCTAGAATCTCGTCGACAAGTGCTTGACGTTTCTTCTCGTTCTCTTCTTTTTCCCTCGGATCCGCCCCAATGTTTCCAAGGAGGACAATGTGGCCGGGTGGTGTTTGGTCCACACGGTATGCTACATCGCTTCCGGTCCAACGTTTGAGTGTAAGCACGGGCAACTTCAACTGCACTTGCAGCGCGTCTCCTATTCGCTGCATGTCAAAGATCTCCTTTACGCCCTCCACGGCGCTCTGCGCCGTGCCAAGAAGAATGATTTTTTCGGCTTTGTGTTCTTGCAGCAACCGAAGCGTCGGGAGGAGATGCTCGAAAGAGGCATTGCTCATAAGCTTTCCCCACTCGTTGAGAAAGTTCAAGTCAGCGCGCATAAGCACCCTCTTTCCTTCAATCTCTTCAGGCGGAAGATCGGTTAGGACCGGCACAAGCCTCTGGGATTTCTCTTCTGCTTTGGAGTCTGATGCCGGTGCCTTATCCAACGTCGACACTCCCTCCGGTCTGTTCATCAGCCCCTTCACGAGCAGCATGATGCCGTAAGCACCGAGGAGAACTATCCCGGCAATCACAACCCCGCGAAGGATGGCACGAGCCCCACTCTTACGCGGCAGTTCCTTCCCTCTCCGATCCTCTTCAATTGAGGATGGCGGTGGCGCATAGTCGTGAAGGTCGGCCAGGATGGCTTCGAAAAAGTCGACCTCACTAGGATCACTCGCATGTTTTCGACGGTTTGATGCCTCGTCATATAGCTTTTTCAAAACACCATCGCGCCAGTGCTGCCCTGTACTGCTCTGGATCCGCATAGTGAGCGCATGGCCCAGCCCTGCGGTATCGACCGTGGAATCGACGCCGCGCCA
>WNGK01004246.1_pt1 | contig 15393 bp, 16 predicted proteins | sample 5400601 | NCBI WGS metagenome assembly WNGK01 (sample SAMN13153376, study PRJNA577476) | soil metagenome | isolation source: 60 cm soil or saprolite under Garry oak tree replicate 1 | place: USA:California | collected 2016-06-15
GCGTGGCCGGCGGCGCGGTCGGCTTGATCACCGGGGGGCTGCTGACCACCTACGCGTCCTGGCGGTGGGTGCTGTTCGTCAACGTGCCGATCGGCCTGGCGGCGGCCCTCGCCGCGCCGCGGGTGCTTGGCGCGTCGCCGCGGCAGCGGGGCCGGTTCGACCTGCCCGGCGCGATCACCGGCACCAGCGGGGTCGCCGCGCTGGTCTACGGGCTGTCGAACGCGGCTACCACCCCGGACGGGGTCTCGCACTGGGGCGATGCCAAGGTCGTGGCCTCGCTGGCGGCATCGGCGGTGCTGCTGGTCGCGTTCGCGGTCATCGAGGCCCGCGGCAAGAACCCGATGCTGCCGATCCGCCTGCTGGCCGACCGCGACCGGACCGGTGCGAACCTGATCATGCTGTGCGTCGGCACCACCATCTTCGGCATGTTCTTCTTCCTCACCGTGTTCATGCAGTCCGTCTGGGGCTACTCCGCGCTGAAGACCGGCCTGGCCTACCTGCCACTGACCGCCGCCATTCTGGTGGCATCCGGCGCCGCCGCCCAGCTCGTTCCCCGCATCGGCGCCCGGCCGCTGCTGCTGGCCGGCTCCCCCGCCACCGCCGGCGGCCTGTACTGGCTGTCGCGGCTCAGCGAGCACAGCAGCTACGCCGGCGCGGTACTGGGCCCGATGCTGGTCACCGCGTTCGGGCTCGGCCTGCTGTTCGTGCCGCTCACCCTGGTCGCCATGTCCCGGGTCGCCGACGCCGAGTCCGGGGTCGCGTCCAGCCTGCGCAACACCGGCCAGCAGGTCGGCGGCTCGATCGGGCTCGCCGTGCTCGGCACCGTCGCCTGGACCGTCGTCGCCAACAGCATCCGCGCCAGCACCACCCACGCCACCACGGCCACCGCCGGGGCCGGCCACCCGGCCCGCCCCAGCCAGGCAGCGCTCACCGCGATCTACCACCATGCCCTGACCACAGGATTCGCCCGCGCCTTCCTGGTCGCCGCCGGGATCATGCTGCTCGCCCTGATCACCACGATCATCGCGATCCGGGTGCGGCGCGCCGACCTAGCCGGAGCCTCCCCATTCTGAACCGCAGGGCAGCCAGGCCCGGTACCAGGCACTCAGCCATAAGGAAGGAAGACATGAAGCTCACAATTATCGCCGCGACCGGCGGCGTCGGCCGGGAACTGCTCGAGCAGGCCGTTGCCGCGGGCCATGACGTCACGACCGTGGTACGAAACCCGCAGAGGCTGCCTGCCGCACTGCGCGCGACCGGGCAGGTACGGGTCGTCTCGGCCGACATGGCGGCTCCAGATCCCGCTGCGCTGGAGGCCGCGGTCGCTGGCGCCGACGCGGTGCTGTCCGGCCTTGGCCCCCACTCGAACGCCGACGCCGGAATCGCAGCCGCTGGCACCCGGGCCATTGTCGCGGCGATGAAGGCCGCAGGCGTGCGCCGCGTCGTCGCCGTCAGCGCCGCGCCGGCCGGCACCGTGCCCACGCCCAGCCGTCCCAGCCCGCCCAAACACGACCCGGGTGACGGATTCTTCATGCGGCACCTGCTCAGCCACATCGCGAACGCGAGGCTCGGCAAGGTCTTCGCCGACCTGGCACAGATGGAAGACATCCTTACCGAAAGCGGCCTGGACTGGACCGTCATCCGGCCGCCACAACTCACCGGCAAGCCACTGACCGGCACCTACCGCACTGCCTACGGGCAGAACCTCAAAGGCGGCCTGTCCGTCCCCCGCGCCGACGTCGCCCACCTCATGCTCCACGCGCTCGGCCAGCCCGGGACGATCCACCAGGCCATCGGAATCGCAACCTGACCAGGAGGAAAGACATGACGACCAAGGACACGGCCGATCGCACCGGGGAAGCGATCGACTTCACCATGATGTACGTGACCCACGACGCCTTCCGGCGCGACCTGGGCCGTCTTTCGGCCGCGTCGGCCGCCGGGACGGCTCACGCCCCCGGGGTCCGCGCGGGCTGGGAGAACTTCAAGGCCCAGCTCCTGCTGCACCACAGCGTCGAGGACACCCACCTGTGGCCCCGTGTCCGCCGCGCGGCAGCGGGCCGGCCCGCCGGCCTCGCCTCGCCGCCCACAAGGCGCCGGCGGTGCACAAGTGGCTGCTGGCCCAGTCCGCGGTGGAGACGCCGGCCTCGATGAGGGCGCGGATGGTGGCGGTCCAGTCGGGGCGGGGTTGTCGACGTGGGGGAGGCCGCTGCCGACCTGGGCCCGAATCAGCGGGGTGCTGTCCCAGGTGGTGTCGCGTGCCTCGATGCGGGCGCCGCGGTCGAGCAGCAGCCGGACGACTTCGGCGCTGCCGGAGCCGGCGGCGGCGTGCAGCGGGGTGGCGCCGTCCTGGCCTCGCGCGTCCAGCGGGAAACTGGCATCGAGCATGAGCCGCACCGCCCCGGCCTGGCGGCTGGTGTCGCCGCGGCCGGGCTTGCGGCGGGTGACCTGCCGCAGCTCCAGCACGCGGCCCTGGGGCCTGCCCTTGCTGATGGCCAGCTCCACTGTGGTGCCGGCGAGGTCGTACTGGTGCTGGCAGCCGCCGTCTCCGGCCGAGCCGGCCGTGGTGAAACGCTTCGCCGGGCAGGGCGGGGGCGTCTTTGCCGGTGTCATTCTTGCGGTAGGTGAGCAGGTGGAACCCGGCGTCGATGATGTCGGCGAACAGGTCGGGGACCAGCCGCCCCGGTCGAAGCACAACGTCACCTTCCGGTCCTGGCCGGCGATGCCGCGGGGCTGGGGCAGCAGGCCGCGGATCTGGCTGGCCGGGGAGGATGACGGCTGGGCCCATCACGACCAGCAGCGGGTCCCCGGCACCGTCGGTGACTCAGGTTTCCTCGGTGCCCGGGGCGGGGAACTTGAGCCGGGCTACGTGCATCTTCTGCACGTCCCGGGTGCCGAAGTACGCCCCCCTTTGGCGTGCCCGTCAATGTAGAAGAACCCGAGCTGATCGGGGCGGGCGGTGGCATGGTGGCGGGCGATCGCCATCTGCAGCTGCTCGGCCCGCCCGGCGGCGGCCAGCTCGCCCAGCTTGCGGCGGATCGTCTTGACCTCCGGCGCCCGGTCCAGGCCCAGCACCCAGCCCAGCGCGGCCAGGCTGACGCGGGTGGCGCCCTCGGCGCGTGGCTCGCGCAACAGCGCGCAGAACACTAGCATGACCAGCATGGTCTCCAGCCCGTAGAACCCGTTCCGCAGCCACCCGTACACCGTGCGGGCGCAGGCGAGCAGGCCGGTGTCGGCCAGGCAGCAGCCCGGCCAGCGGGGATCTCGCGCCGGGGGCGAACGCGGCGCGGCGCCCTCGCCCAGCAGCCCGAACCGGGCCAGCGCCCGCTCACTGTCCCTGGCCACCGGATCCGGCAGCGCCGCAGCGCGCCCAGCTCGACCAGATCCAGACGGCTGAGACATCTGGCCGCTACAACGCCTGGATCGTCGCAGCCTACGACCCGGTCCAGGAGTGCAACCAGGTCCTCTCGATCGCCAAGAGGGTGCCGGTGCTCATGCTGAATCAGGGCCTGTGCCATGTGGCCGACCTCAACGGTGGCGTTCGGTGGCGCCAGCCAGCCGAGTCCCGCCGGAGCGGTGGCGGCGGGTGAGCGGCTGCATGTCCCGGCGAGGTGTGCGAGTGCGCGGTGCCGAGGGCCCAGGCGAATGTCTTGCGGACATGAGAGTTCCGTTCCGCCGTGGTGGATGCTGGCCGGTTGTTCCCGCTACGGGCTGACGATCTGCCCGGACGGGCGCATCACGTACCAGTACCCGCCGTCGTCGTTCTTGCCCTGGCCGGCCGCATGACCGGGAGAGGCATCGCCGAGGTAGGTGTATAGCGGCCATCTGTGATAGGTGACGACGCGGCCGCCGCCCGGGCCCGGCATGGTCCCCAGCAGGCCGGCGCTCACCCCGGCGCCGGCGGCGGCCGTCTCGCCGGCGTGCAGCGTCAGTGGCGGCCAGGCGGACGCGCAGTCGCCGGTGCAGGTGACGTGCTGGGCTGCGTCCGGCGGGAACGTGTACAGCGCGAACCCCTTGTTCGTGACCAGCACCGTGCCCAGCAGGCCCAGCTCGGCTCGTTCGACGGTGACCCGTCCCTGCGCGGCGCTGTAGCGCACGACGTCGACGTAGTGGACGTAGAGGTACGCGGCGAACGCTGCGACGCCGGTGACCAGTGCCGCGGCGCCGAGGAGAACCTTGGTCCGCCGACGCAGGCCCCGGGGCCGGGTCACGGGTTGAGTCCGGCGGGTGCCGGGGCGGGCTCTGCGCTGCCGTCCGCGCCGGATCGTGTCGGGGGAAGTCATGGGTTGTCTCCTTCGGTCGGTGATGATCGGTTCGCGGGGTTTCCGCGTAGCCCCGGTGCTGTTTGGGGGCTGGTTCCTGCGAAGACGGTACGAGCCGGCGCCGCCGCAGGCGTCACGCGAAAGTGCGGGCCAGGTGGAACATCCCGCGGCAGGCCCGGCACGAAAGTGCGGCCGCAGCCGGCCGCGCCACGCCGTTAGGGGATCAGGCCCAGTTCCCGGGCCCGGGTGACGGCCTCGGTGCGGTTGGCCGCGCCGAGCTTGTCCATGATGTGGCTGACGTGCTTCTTGACGGTGTCGAGAGTGACCACGAGTTCCCCGGCGACGGCCTGGTTCGGCCTGCCCGCCGCCAGCAGCCCCAGCACCTCCAGCTCCCGGGAGGTCAGCGGCTCGACAATGCCAGGCACCGCGGCGGGAGCTGGCCCGGTCACCGGTGCGGCCTGCTCGGCGTGTTCGGCGTCGAACGCCCGCCGGAGCCGGGCCAGGCAACCGAGCGGGACGCCGGCGGCGGCCTGGCCGGACCGCTGGGCGGCGATCAGCCGGCCGAGCAGGGCGGCCATCGGCGGGCCCTCGTCGGCGAAGACCCGCACGTAGCCCTGCGGGCAGGCCAGCGCCAGCACGTCGGCCAGGGCTGTCACCGCGGCGGCTTCCTCGCCGCTGGCCGCCAGCGCCAGCGCCTGCAGCGCCTGGATCGCGATGACGCTGCCCGTGCGGTCTTGGCTGACGGCCGCCGCGTGCAGCCGGGCCAGCAGCCCGAGCGCCGGGCCGGGGCGGTCCTGGGCAAGCAGCACCCGGGCCAGCACCAGGTACTCCGGCTCCCGCGGGTAACCCGGCTCGTCCTCCGGGCCGAGGCCGCGTTCCTGGGTCCAGCGGGCGGCCGCGGCAAGGTCGCCCTGGGCCAGCTGCAGCCGGGCCCGCTGCGCCGGGACCGGGTTGAGCAGGCCGGCCACGCCCGGGCCCGGCGCGGCCTGCCCGGCCTCTTCCATCGCCTCCCGGGCGCCGGCCGCGTCGCCCTGGGCCTGCCGGATCCACGCCAGCGTGGCCAGGCCGGTGGCCAGCGGCTGGGTGAAGGTCATCTGGCGGCACGCCCCGATTCCCTCGCTGACGTGCCGGAGGGCCGTGTCGAGCTCGTTCCGCTGGTAGGCCACCTCGGCCAGGCCCACGTACGCGATGCCCGCGGCGGGCAGGGCAGTCCGGCTGGTCGCTGCGGCGACCTCGAGCGCCCGCCGGTAGGTGCCGGCCGCGGTGTCCAGGCGGCCCTGGGCCCGCTGGACCTGGCCGACGTCCTGGTAGCCCCAGGCGGTCATGGCGGGCTGGCCGGCCGCCCGCCCCTGAGCGATGCTCGACGACAGCGCGCGCTCGGCCTCTGCAAGCCGGCCGCGCAGCCACTCGGCCACGCCCAGGTACCCGTTGGCGTGGGATGTCAGCAGCCACTCGCCCTCGCCGACCTCGGCAAGGGTCCGGCGGCCGAATGTGATCGCGCGTTCGGCGTCGCCGTGGAGCACGGCGAGGAGGGCGCGCCCGAGCGCGATCGCCGCGGGCACGTTGGCCAGGTGGCTCGCGGCCCGGCTGACAGAAGGCTCGAACGGCTCATCGGCCACGTCCGGAGCGCTTGCCAGCGCGCGCTCGGCGGCATCCAGCGCGACTTCGGCCGCCTCCACGCGGTGGCTGAGGAGAGCCAGGCGCGCCTGGGCCAGCAGCAGCCGCGGCCGCGAGCCGGCCAGCCCGGCGGGCAGTGCCGCAAGCCACCGCTGCAGGGTCGCGCCTTCGCTGCGCAGGAGAAACGCGTCGGCGTGCCGCTCGATCAGCCGCGCGGCCCAGGCAGCGTCCCCGGCGGCCAGGGCGTGGCGCACCGCGTCGCCAGCGAGCCCATGCTCTTCTGACCAGGCCGCCGCGGCCCGGTGCAGCGCCGGGACCCGGCCGGGCCGTTCTCGCTGCAGGCGGGCGCGGAGCAGGTCGGCGAACAGGTGGTGGTAGCGCCACCAGCCGCGCACCTCATCCAGCGGCACCAGGAACAGGTTCGCCCGCTCCACCCGCTCCAGCATCGCCTGGCTGCCATCCCGGCCGGTGACCGCATCACACAGCCCGCCGGACAGGCGTTCCAGCAGCGAGGTTTCCAGCAGGAAGGTGCGCACCTGCTCGCTCTGCCGCTCCAGCACCTCCTCAGCCAGGTAGTCCAGGACATAACGGTGGCTGCCGCTGAACGCCGCCACGAACCCGGCGGGATCCGCCTGCCCCCTCAGTGAAAGGGCGGCCAGCTGCAGCCCGGCCGCCCACCCCTCGGTGCGGGCCGCCAGCGCCGCCACCGCCGGGCCGGGCAGGTCAGCACCAGCCGATTCGCGCAGCAGCGCGGCCGCCTCCTCCGCGGTGAACCGCAGGTCACCGGTGCGCAGCTCGGCCAGCTGCCCGCCGGCCCGCAGCCGCGCCAGCGGCAGCGGCGGGTCGGAACGGCTGGCCAGCACCAGGTGCAGGCCCGGCGGCAGGTGCTCCAGCAGGAACGCCAGCGACGCGTGCACCGGCTGGGCGTCGATCAGGTGGTAGTCATCGAGAACCAGCAGCACCTCGCCCTCGCCGGGCTGGGCGGCCAGGTCGTTGATCAGCGCTGTCACCAGCCCCTCGAAGGATGCCGGCGCCGGCGGGCCCAGCAGGAGGCCGACTCTCTCCCCGATCCCCGGGCGCGCCCGGTCCAGCGCGGCCACCGCGTACCGCCAGAACCGCACCGGGTCGTTGTCGGCTGCGTCCAGCGACAGCCAGGCCACCGGCCGGTTGCCAGACGGGGCCCAGTCGGCCAGCAGGGCCGTCTTACCGGACCCGGCCGGGGCACACACCAGGATCAGCCGCCGCGCCAGCCCCTCACCGAGCGCCTCCACCAGGCGCGGGCGGGGCACGAAACCCGGCCGCGGTCCGGGCACGTTCAGCTTGGTGGCCAGCAGCACATCCCGCTCCGCCGCGGCGGTCCCCGGCCCGGCCGCCGCGGGCGGCTCAGCCACCGGTGACCTGCACGCTCACCGCCCCCAGCCATCCATCGTGCGGCGATAAGCCCATCGTAGCCCCGCCGGTACCCCCTGCACGGGCCAGGAACAGGCGCAGGCTGCCGGCCGGAGACCGGCCCGAGCCTGCGGGCACCCCCCGAAGCGCCATCCAGGGACCGGCCGCCGCTGGCAGGCCGCGGTTAGTTAGTCCCGGCCAGCGGCACCTTCGTGCCCGATGCGGCCACCGAAGATTCCACTCTCAGGGCACTTTCAGGTGACGCCCGGCCCAGGGGGCGCCTCGTAGCGTGCAGGGACAGAGACGCACACCCGCGAGGGGACAAGCAATGAGTGCTCCCAAGCCCGGCCGGGCGCTGACGGGCCCGCAAGCGGGCGGGCAGGCATGAGCGGCTCGCGGCCGCCGGCCCATTACGAGATCCGCGTCGAAGGGGTCCTCGGCGAGCGCTGGACCGGCTGGTTCGAGGGCCTCCAGGTCCGCAGCGAGGCCGGAGAAACGATCATCTCCGGGCCGGTGGCAGACCAGCCAGCACTGCACGGGGTCCTGGTCAAGATACGCGACCTGGGCATGTGCCTGATCTCGGTCCGCCGGCTGGACCCAGGCGAGGCCGGAACCACGACCCCGGAAGGAAGCAGTCGATGAGGCAAACCCGCGTCGCCAAGCGCCGCCCCAGACCCGCCAGCTGGCCGCGAACGCCGCTGCCGCCCGACCCGCGCGACCCTGACATCGTCCGCGCCCATCAGATCACCCGCCGCGCCGGCCATCCCCGCGCCCGGACCACGCCAGGCCGCCGGTAGCGCGACCTGCCCAGCAGCCCGCGGCCGCCCGCCGAACCCGGCCAGGAGGACACCATGCATCCGCTGACCCTGCAACAACTCGCCGCCGGCCACGTCAACGACATGATCGCAGCGGCCGCCGGCTCGCGGCGGGCACGTCAGGCCCGCCGCACGCGGCGATCCCCAACGTCCAGGCTAAGAGCGCAGCCCGGCCTGCCGCGCAGCCAGGCCGAGCTCCAGCCAGCAGCTTCGCCCGCGCCTGCTCGCCTGGGGCGCCGCCGGGCACTCACCGCCATCCGCCGCTTCCGCTGGAACCCCCGGCCCGAATAGCCGCTGCCGACCGCAGCGCCGGTTCCTGCCGTCTTCGCAGAGCTATCCGCAACCCCGCACCGGAGGTGCGCCATGTGCCCACACCAGCCCCCATGCCCGCCGGCTGACCGCCCGGACCGCCACGCCGCCCACACGGTGGCCTTTCACCCCGGGCAAGGGTGGAGCCTGCTGTGCAACGGGGTGATCGTGTTCGACGACATGGGTGAGATCCTGCCCGGCGGCCGGGTGCTTCCCCCGCACCGCCCGGCCCACGTCCGGCTTCCCGCCGCGGCGTGAGGAACGCGCGAGGCGCTCGCGATGCGCCAGATCCGGTCCGCAACCGCCAGCAACTTCGTGCCCATGCCGCCCGGAAGATTCCACCCGCATCGGCACCTTCGGGTGACGCCCCGGCACGGGAGCGCTCGTAGCGTGGCGGGTGAAGGACAATCCAGGAGCTTAGAACGCTCCCGACGCCACGACGATGAGGAGATGGCGGCCATGGCCGAAGAACCGAAACGGGACCCCGTGCGCAGCCTCTCGAACCGGATCTTTCTCACGATCTCGGGAAAGTGGTTCCGGGCGTACTCCATCGTGCGGCACGTGGGCCGCACCTCGGGCCGGCAGTACCGCAATCCGGTCTCCGCCTATCCGCTCGGAGACGGGTTCGTCATCGCTGTCCTCTACGGCACCCAGTCGAACTGGGTCCGCAACGTCATGGCCGCTGGCGGATTCACGCTCCAGACCAAGGGCCGCGACTACCAGCTGGAACGGCCCGAGATCATCACGCCTGCGCAGGCCCTGCCCGCCTATCCGGCCCTATATCGCAGGAAGATGCGGTCACGGGGCATCCAGGACTTCGTCTGGGCGCACCGGGCAGCAGCGCGCTGACCGGCGGCACCGGCCGGCAACTCCCCGGGCAGGTGTTGACGCCGCAGTGCACGACGTCACAGCGGTGGTACGGAACGCGGACAATCTGACCCGGCAGGTGCGCACCGTTACCGCCGACCCAGGCCGGATGATTCGCCTGGGGTCCGGGGAGGAGGCCACAATATTCTCGGCCTAGCGGTACCTGGCAACGGCCTGATGATTGACCTGTCCCTGGTGGGCGCTGCCCGGGTCGACCCGGGCCCGCGCCGGGCCCTGGTGCAGGGGCGCGCTGCCCGGCGCCTTGGACCGGGCCGCCCAGGGCGTCCGGGCTGGCCTCCACGGCCGGCAACGTCTCCACACCGGCGTCGGCGGCCTGACCCTCGGCGGGGGAATGGGCTGGCTTGCCCGGCAGTTCGGCCTGGCCTGCGACACGTGGCCCGCTTCGAGGTCGTGTCCGCCAACGGCGAGATCCTGCACGCGAGCCAGTCGCAGCACCCGGACCTGTTCCGGGGGCTGCGCGGCGGCGGCGGCGGGAACTTCGGGATCGTCACCGAGTTCGAGTTCCGCCTCCACCCCGCAGACACCGCCGACCTGTTCTACCGGCCGGCCGACGCGCCGCAGGCGCTGCGCCGATGGCGCGACCTGATCACCGGCGCGCCGCCCCGGGCAACGCTGACCGCCTGGGCCGGCGCCGCCGGCGACTGGCCGTTCCTGCCGCGAGCCGCGGGGCCGGCCCCTGGCCTGCGTGGGCTACGCATGGGCCGGCGACCCGGACCACGGGCGCCGGCTGCTCCCGGCGCTGCGCGGCGGCACGGCGCCGGCAGCCGAACGGACCCAGGAGCTGACCTACCCGCAGCTGCAGGCCATCGACGACATCCCGCAGGCCCCCTGCCAGCGGCGGTACCGGAAGGGCCACTACCTACGCGAGTTCGGCGACGAGGCGATCGGCGCCTTCGTTCTGACGAGGGCGAGGACGAAGTGCGGCGCGCCTACGGCGCTGGCCAGATGGCCCGGCTCACCGCGCTGAAGGACCGCTGCGACCCCCGCAACATCTTCCACCTCAACCACAACATCCCCGCCCGCCAGTCCGCCACGCGCCGCGGGGGCGGGGCGCAAAAGTGACAGGAGGGAGATGAGGGGCTCAGCACACTGACGGCCGGACGTCTGCGTCGCAGTTGCCTTGGGCGCCACTCCGGGCGGAGCACTGAACCGAGACAGGGCCAAGTCGGCCGCCCGGGCACGAAACCGCCGCCGGGATGCGCTATGAGCACACCGTGTCAGAGGATCAGGCCCAGCTCCCGTGCGCGGGCGACGGCTTCGGTGCGGTTGGTGGCGCCGAGCTTGTCCAGGAGGTGGCTGACGTGCTTTTTGACGGTGTCGAGGGCGACCGCCAGATCGGCGGCGATGGCCTGGTCCGGCCGGCCCGCGGCGAGCATCCGAAGCACCTCCAGTGCCATGCAAATGGGGTGCATGCACAACGCGACCGGGACGGCACTTTCGTGCCGAGGCCGCCACCAAAGACTCCACCCCGCAGGCACGTTTGGCTGACGCCCGGCACGCCGGGCCTTCCTAGCGTGCAAGGGACAGAACCGCACACCGACAGGAGAACAAGAATGGCTACCCTCAAGACCGGCTCGCTCGAGACCGGCGCCGCTCGTACCGCGAGCAGCCCGCCGGCGGCGCCGACGACATCCCCGCCAGGATCACCGACCGAAGGAGACAAGGATCAAGTCATGAAATACCGACATGTGGTGGTTCGCCGCACTGGGGGGCCTGAGGTTATGCAGATCGTCGAGGATGAGCTGCCTGCCCCAGTCAGCGGGCAGGTACTGGTCAAGATCCTGGCTGCCGACGTGGGGTTCTCCGATGTGAACATCAGGCGCGGGCGCTATCCGGGCGGTCCCCGGCCGCCTTTCACTCCCGGTTATGCCATTGTCGGCGTAGTGGAGCGATTGGGCCCTGGCGCCCCGGGGCTGGCGGCCGGGCAGGCTGTCGCGGCCCTTACCTTCTACGGGGGCTACAGCCAGTACATCGTCCTGCCGGCGCAGGAGTTGTATCCCATGCCCGCGGGAGTCGATCCCGGTGAGGCGGTGACGCTGGTGTTCAACTACATCGCCGCCTACCAGATGCTGCACCGCGTCGCACATGTGGCAGCGGGTCAGCGGATCCTGGTGCACGGCGCGGGCGGCGGCCTGGGCACCGCCTTCCTCGAGCTGGGACACCTAGCCGGGCTACAGATGTACGGCACGGCCTCGAAGCCCAAACACGGTCTCGTGCAACGTCTGGGGGCCACGCCCATCGATTATCGCGCCGAGGACTTCGTCGAACGCATCGCAACCCTCAGCGGGGGTGCCGGCGTGGACGCGGTTTTTGACCCCATGGGGTCAGCTCATCTCAAGCGTTCGGTAAAGGCGGTACGCAAAGGCGGGACCGTCGTAGCCTACGGCTACTATGAAGCGGCTCAGCGGGGCAGGAATCCTGTCCTGGACGTCCTGTCGGAGTATATTCGGCTTCCGCTGTGGTCATTGCCACCCCAGCGGAAGCACGTCGCGTTCTATGACACACGCCCGACGAAGAAGAAGCACCCTGGCTGGTACCGGGACGATCTCGCGCGCCTTTTCGCCCTGCTCGCCGCCGGTGAACTCCGACCGGTGATCGCGGCGCGCCTGCCGCTGGAGGAGGTGGTCACAGCCCACCAGAGAGTTGAGCGTGCAGATGCGCGGGGCAGGCTGATACTGATCCCGAACCCGTGACGGATCACGTGGAGGCTGGCGTCCGTGCGGCGGGAAATAAGGCAGCCGAGCGACGGGCAGCGCATGAGCGAACCTGATGCGCGGGATCCGGGCCCGGCGATCCCCGTGATTCACGCGGACACTGGCGGCCTTTCCCGGCTGACCGCGTCGAGCAGCAGCCTCGCGGCCACCGTCGCCCCGTCGGTGCGAATCGTGCCGGCCACGGCGGTAGCTCGTGCGCGGGTCTCAGAGGTCAGCGCCGTACGGAGCGCGGCTGACAGGGACTCCGTGGTCGGAGCCGGACCGTCGTGCGCCGCGCCGATGCCCAGCTCGGTCACCCGGCCGGCCCAATATGGCTGGTCCCCTCCCGCCTGGGGCACGACGACCTGGGGCGCGCCGGCCCGGGCGGCCGTCGTCGTCGTGCCCGCGCCGCCGTGGTGCACGACGGCGGCCACCCGGCCGAACAGTGCCTGCTGGTTGACCTCGCCGACGACGAAGCAGTCGTCCCGGTCGTCGATTAGGCCGAGATCGGCCCAGCCGCGGCCGACGAGCACACGGCGGCCTTGCGCGCGGACCGCCTCGATCGTCACCCGGGAGGCGTCCTTCGCGACGCCGCGCATGCTGCCGAAGCCCACGTACACCGGTGGTGTGCCCGCGTCCAGGAACGCCACCAGCTCGGCCGGCAGCAGGCGTTCGTCCGGCAGGAGCCACGCCCCGGTGTGTACGACGTCGAGGCCGGGCGTCCCCCGCCACGGACCCAGGGTCGGGTCCGCCGCGAGCCACAGGTGGTCGGTGAACATGAACTCGCGGACGTCATCCACCGGCGGAAGGCCAATCGAGGCCCGGTGGGCGTTGATCGGCGGACCGAACAGCGCGTTCCAGTCCTGGGCGAACAGGCTATCCAGCATCATCGGGGCGAAGGTCGCATGCCCGTGGGGGATGGCCAGCTTCTCGGCCACCGACCCCGCGACGAAGTGCGACATGCCGGTCGCCAGGAGCACGTCACATCCCACGGCCGCTGCGGCGACCGTGTCGTACTGGGCGGCGATGAACTCCGCCACGCGCCGGGACCGCTCCTCGGCCGTCGACGGCCGCTCCCACGATCGCCACGCACGGCCGAACGGCACCAGCGGTACGTCGACGCCGGCCAGCAGCTCCACGAACTCCTCGTCCGGCGGCGCGCATACCCGCACCTCCGCGCCGAGTTCCCGCAACCGCACCGCGAGTGCCACCATCGGTTCGACGTCCCCGCGCGACCCGTACGTCGACAACAGCACACGCATTTCGCGACCCCCGTTTCCGTAGGTTCTGGCCCCGGCCTGGGCTCGGCCCCGTTTTGGGCCGCCCTTGAGCGCGCGCACATGCGAGCTGTCAACAATCACCCCCTTGGACCAGTCCAGCGCCCCGGCCGCGTTCAGCTCGGCCAGCAGCAGCCCGTGCAGATGCTGCCACACGCCCGCCTCGTGCCAGTCCCGCAGCCGCCGCCAGCACGTCATCCCGGACCCGAACCCCAGCTCCTGCGGCAAGAACTCCCACGGGATCCCCGTGTACAGCACGAACAAGATGCCGCATAGCACCTGCGGTCATCCAGCCGCCTGCGCCCCGGATGATCAGCCCGCCTCAGGACCACCGGCAGCAACGGCTCGATCCGCTCCCATAACCCGTCCGGCACCATCCACGGCGGCTGCTGTCCCTTCCTCACGGCCAGGCCCAACCAGCACACCACCACCGGTATTCCCATACGTCATTCTGTTAGGAGTTCTAAATCTGGGAGGAGTAGAACTGGCGTACCCGCTCGCCGACGACACCCGGGGCTTTTTCCTCGGGGGCGTCGTGACCGAGGCCGCCGAGGATCTCGGCGGCCGAGCCGGGGATCGTGCGACGCAACACATCGAACAGGTCCGTGGTGATGAACGACGGGCTCTTCTGTCCGCCGAGGAGCAGCACGCGGGCACTGATCGAGGCGTAACGGTCCACAGTTCCATCGTCAAGACTGATCGCCTGTTCGTGCTCGGCAAGGTGTGATCCGAGCAGCGGCTCCATCTGTCGCCACCGCCTCCCTTGGATCACGACTCGAAGGACCGCACGTGTGTACCACAGCGGCATCACGCTGAGCAGATTCGGGGCGAAGCCACTTTGGCGGACCATGCAGGCAAAGGCACCACGGGTGTCACCGGAGGCGAGCATCTGGCGGTAACGCGGCATCCAGCCGGCGGGGATCGACCCGTTGACCGACACACCCGGCTCGTAGACCGCGATCTGCGTGAACACGCCGGCGCGCCGGGCCGTCTCGAGGGCGACCAGGCCGCCATAGCTGTGGCCGAACACGGCGGTTGCGTCAGTGGCGGCCTGGACGGCCAGCAAGTCCTCGCACTCCTTGCCGATGGAGTAGCCGGGGCCTTGAGGGCCGCTGGCCCCTCGGCCCGCCGGTCAACGACGTGCACGGCGAACGACTGGGCCAGCACCCGGGCGAGGGGAAGGTAATCCTGTCCTGTGGCCAGGGCTCCGCCGATGACGATCACATCCGATCCGGTGCCGAGACTGTGGTAGGCGATTGCGGTCCCGTCTGAGGACCTGACGGTCGCCGATTGCATGTGGGTGATGGTGTTGCTGGTCATCGGATCCTTCTCCGGGCCGCGCATGGGGCGCTTCCGTGATGCCCAGCCTGCTGGTGAACGTGAGCGGTTCCGCCCTGGCGGCCGGATTTCTGAACAGACATGTGCTGGCTTCTCTCTCATGAAGCTGCCATGACGACCCTCGCCATGGAACGCGATGCCAACCGCCCTTCCGGGCCTTTGGCTTGTTCCAGGGTGAGGGCGCGTCCGCTGCCGAGACATCCGCCAGCTGGCCGATATGGGGCGGCGGTGGTTCACACGGCCTGGCGGGGAACCCAGGCCGCCTGCCGCGGACTGAACGCGGCTTCGTGATCCCGTGGCCTGGTCTCTGCCGGGTGCGGGCTTCGCCGACAGCGTGCGGCCAGTGACTCCTGCGGCCAGCGCGCTCAAGCGGGATCCATGGTGATGCCGAGCTTCACGGAACGCCGTTCCCATGATCCGCGGATTCCGTGGGCCAGGGCGTGGGCCAGACTCGGGATTGCCAGTAATCTTCCGGACCCTCGCGCCTGTCACCGACGGCTGCCTGGCCTACGAGGTGCCGCTTGCCTTGCGGCGCTTGAGTTTCCTGATGAGCTTGATGATCAGGTATATCATCGCCGTCACCTCCCTATGGCTCGGCGCGGCGTCGGCCGGCGCTGACCTCGCGGTCACGTCCATCCGCGGCGGCGGAGGTGGAGGCCTCGGCGGTTGCTGCCCAGGTCGTGGCGGCGCGGGCTTTGGCGGCCAGGGTTCCGGTGCGGCCGAGGAGCATGGCTATGGACAGGAAGATGAGGCTGTCGGTGAGAGCACCGACGGTGATCTGGTTAGCCGCCATCCAGCGGCCGAG
>WNGK01004457.1_pt1 | contig 15392 bp, 14 predicted proteins | sample 5400601 | NCBI WGS metagenome assembly WNGK01 (sample SAMN13153376, study PRJNA577476) | soil metagenome | isolation source: 60 cm soil or saprolite under Garry oak tree replicate 1 | place: USA:California | collected 2016-06-15
GTCTTGGCGCTAAACACGAGGCGGATGGTGTGCTCAAGATCCTGCCCGAGTTTGAGGCCGGACTCACTGACATCGAGGGCTTCTCGCATCTCGTCGTCATCTGGGAATTCGATCGCTCCCATGGCTTCGACTTGCTAGGTAGACCGCCTTCTGACCATCGGTCGCATGGCGTGTTTGCCACCCGATCTCCGCGACGTCCGAACCCGATTGGCCTGAGCACCGTCGAACTGCGTCGCCGCGAAGGTATCGAGCTGCATGTTCGCGGCATCGATATGCTGGATGGGACACCTATTCTCGATATCAAACCCTACCTGTCCAGCATCCCGTCGGAAAGGCTACGCCGTGGTTGGCTGGCCGAAGCGGAGGCGCGACAGAAGGGATGACCTTGCCGAGGGCTGCTGTACTGCGGCGGGCTGGCCCATCTTTAGTTCCCTTCTTCCGACCCTATCTCAACTAAGCTTGACCCGCCTTCCGCACATTTTTGGGAAAGGTGGGAATGCCTAACGCCGGCTGCGTTCTCCACCGCCTCATGTGGTATCTCAGCTTGCCTCACGACTTGAAATGGCTGATGATCGCCGAGGCGAAAGCGGTGCACACCGCCTCAACACATACGGTTTGCGAAACCCGCGCCCAGCGCTGGATTCAGAGGCACAAGGGGGGTGGGTACACAAAAGTTAGGTGGCAACAAGCAAATCTGTCCCGCAACGGAACTCTCGCGGAAAAACTTTATTTTGGGCAGAAATCCACAGGTTGAGGCGCTTAGCGGGCGTGACCCTGGCCGCAAGCTGAAGGGAATCTCGCGCGGAGTACCTCGGCGCCATCCTCTCAGCGCCGACAGCGCCGAGTGATACGTTTTAATAGGAGCATTCTACGTGCTAGAATTCGCCGCCGGGGGAATGCCGCCATGACGACGCCTACGCGCTCCACCATGCGTTTGATCCTGCTCTTGGCTGTTCTGTTAAAGATGGTGACTGGGTCGCATCAGGCCAGAGCGCAAACCGCCGCGCCGCAGGCGAAGCTCTCGGTCCATTGGGAAGAACTCACCGCCGCCGATTTTCGCGAAGGCATTCGCCGATCACAAGCTACGTGCTTGCTGCCATTCGGCATCCTTGAAAAGCATGGCCCGCATCTGCCGCTCGGAACCGATCTGCTGGACGTGCGCTACTCCGCGCTGCACGGTGCCGAGCAGGAATACGCAGTTGTTTTCCCTGAATATTATTTCGGACAGATTGCCGAAGCCAAGCACGAGCCCGGAACCGTCGCCTACAGCCGCGAAATGCAACTAGCGCTTCTGCAAGAGACTACGGATGAAATGGCGCGCAACGGCTGCAAGAAAGTCATCATCGTGAATGGCCACGGAGGCAATGACAGCTTGTTGCCATTCTTTGCTCAAACGCAGCTCGATAAGCCGCATGACTATGTCGTGTACATTTTCGACGAACGCACGCCTTCATCCGGTGGACCAGCGAAGAAGACCAAGATCGACATGCACGCCGGCGAAAGCGAAACCTCAAACATGATGATTTCGCGTCCCGATACTGTTCACCTCGATCGTGCCGCGAACGAGTCCGGCGCCGACCAGCACCGCCAGGACCTTCCCGAAGGTCTCTACACCGGAATCTGGTGGTACGCGCGCTTTCCCAACCATTATTCCGGCGAAGGCTCCGCCGCGACGAAAGAGTTGGGCGAATATCAAATGAAATGGTGGATTGATTCGGTGGTCAAAGCCATTCGCGCCGTGAAGGCCGATGACGCCAGCCTGAAACTGCAGAACGAATTCTACGAGAAGAGCAAGCACCCATTAGACACCCAGCCGTGAAGAATATGGCGTAAGGATAGGCCACAGCGACGAAGCATTCATGGGGACCTAGCTTGCTACCTCTCTGGCTCAAGCAGCAGGTTTACGCGTACTTGCCGATCAGCACTCCGGCCAGAAACACCAGTGCTCCACCCAGTCCTACCTGCATCGCGGCCGAAAACCACGGTGTATCCATATAACGCCGACGAATCCACGTGATCACGCCCAGCTCCGCCACCACGACGGCACCAGCAGCCCACAGAGCCACACGGAAATCGCGAAGCAAAAACGGCAGAGTATGACCAATGCCGCCCAGCCCCGTCATCGCCCCACAAATCACGCCACGCACCCACGGATGTCCGCGCCCGGTCAGACTGCCGTCATCAGAAAGTGCTTCGGCAAATCCCATGCTAATGCCCGCGCCTGCGGAAGCCGCAAGGCCCACCAGAAAGGCGTCCCAACTGTTCTTTGTGGCGAACGCTGCCGCGAACACAGGAGCGAGCGTCGAGACCGAGCCATCCATCAATCCTGCGAGTCCCGGTTGTACGATCTGCAATACGAACAAACGCCGCTGAGCTTTTTCCTCCTCTTCTTTAACGTTGGCTGGAAGTTTTTGCTCGTCCAGTTCCTGCGCTCGGTTTTCGTGTTCGCGTTCTTCGTTCGCCAGGTCGTCAAGAAGCTGGCGGATGCTCGCGTCCTGTGTGCGAGCCGCCGCCTTCTCGTAGAAGAGGCGGGTTTCGACTTCGAGCGTGCTGGCCTCTTTGCGCACGGCATCGATGCGCATCGGTCGAATCAGCCACAACGCCGGTCGCTCCACAAAACCGCGAACGTCATGACGGCGGACCAGCGGAATGTGTTCGCCGAACTTCTGCCGGTACAGTTCGATCAGCCGCCGCCGATGGCCTGATTCCTCCTCGCGCATGCCTTCAAACATGGCTGCCGAAGCGGGATAGTCCTGCCGCAATCCTTCAGCAAAATCCGCGTACACACGCTCGTCTTCTTCCTCGAGTGAAATGGCCAGAGCGAGCACTTCCCGTTCAGTGAGTTCCTCAAATTTCTTCATCGCGCCATAGCTTACCTGCCCAACCAGCTCTGACACAAATGCGTGAGCAGACCACGAGCTGCAAACCGCGTATCCCCGTGCGCACGCCTCGGGGAAGCTTTCAATGCTACTATCGTCGAAATGGTACCGCGCAGGAATCTCGGCCGTCTGAAGAGCCACCGTGGGAAGTGCAAGGGCCTGGTGTCCACGAGCGGAAACAAACGAGAGCCAGCGCCCCGTCCGCATCGCCAGCGGCAACAGTCCGCCGAACTGGTCATCATTACAGGCATGAGCGGGTCGGGCAAGGCTTCTGTGCTCAAAGCCTTTGAGGACCTCGGCTACTACTGCGTCGACAATCTTCCAGTGGAGCTTATCCCGCGTTTCGCGGAACTGGCCGTGCAATCGGCTGAGATTCGGCGCACGGCACTTGTGGTGGACGTACGCGAGGGTTCCCAGCTGGAACAGCTTCCAGGAATCCTCAAATCGGTCCGGCGGATGATCCCGACGAAGGTGGTGTATCTGGAAGCCTCCGACGCCATACTTGTCCGCCGCTTCAGCGAAACTCGCCGTCCCCATCCGCTGGGTACCGATGCTCCCGTGAAGTCTGCGCTCCGAGCCGAACGCCGTCATCTCGGCGACATCCGCTCTTTGGCCGACTTCGTGATCGACACTTCTAAATTTAACGTCCACGAACTGCGCGCACACATCACCGAGCGTTTCCGGGAGAAATCCTCAGAGAAGGGTATTCTGGTTTCGAGCGTAAGCTTCGGCTTTCGCCACGGTGTCCCCGAGGATGCAGACCTGGTCTTCGACGTCCGCTTCCTGCCCAATCCACATTTTGTGCCCGAGTTCCGCCCGCTCACCGGGCGGCATCCGCGCGTGGCCAAATACATTCGCTCGTTTCCGCAGAGCAAAGAATTCATACAGCGCATCTCCGAACTGCTGGTTTACCTGCTGCCCCACTACATCAACGAAGGCAAGAGCTATCTGACGATTGGCTTCGGCTGCACCGGTGGTCAGCATCGCTCGGTAATGATTGCGGAAGAGGTAGGCAAGCACCTCCGGCAGGCGGGATACCGCGTCAAGGTCGTGCACCGCGACAGTCCGAACTAACTAACTCCTGTACGTGATTGGACGGAGATGGATTGGTCGGACACTGCGGGAAACTCAAAGGCCATACTCACCGGCTGAAACTCAAGTAAAATGGTGCATTGCACGCCATGCCTACGCTACCGGCGCCAAGCGTTTGCGGCCTGCCCCTCGCGGGAGCCCCATGCGCCAGCTAACCCGTCTGCTGCGCTACGCGCTCCCCTACTGGTGGCAAATTGTTTCCTCTGTGCTGTTGATGGCCTTTGTGGGCCTGTTCGACGCCTTCCGTCTATTGCTGATCGGGCCGGTCATGGATCGCGTTCTAAATCCTTCCACCGGATCCAAGAACATTCAGCTCTTCACCATTCCTGGTTCGCAAAAAGCCATTCTGCTCCAACGATTTGTGCCATCCCATTTCACGAATGCGTGGACGATCGTGGCTTTTGCCCTGGTAGCGTCGGTAGTACTGAAGGGCATTTTTGATTATGCGGGGACCTATCTGGTGAATCATGCTGGTTTCGGCATGATCACTGACTTGCGCGATGACCTTTACAACACGATCATGCGACGCAGTGCCGCATTTTTTCAGAAGCACACGACTGGGACGCTGCTCTCGACCATCGTCAACGATATTGAGCGCGTGCAGTATGCAATGTCCACGGTGCTTGCCGAATTCCTGCAGCAGTTCTTTACGTTTCTGTTTACTGCTGGGGTGGTTATCGTGATAGGACGCAAGCTGGCATGGATTCTGTTGCTGTTCGTTCCGGTGATCGTTTATTCCTCGAGAAAAATTGGCCATCGCGTGCGCCACACAACCCGGCGCGGACAAGACAAACTGGCCGAGATTCAGAACATTCTGCACGAAACCATTACCGGCAACCGCATGGTAAAAGCCTTCAGCAGCGAAGACTGGGAGATCAACCGTTTTCGTCAAGCCGCGCGGCGGCTTTTCCGGGCCAACTTGCGCTCCGTGGCGGCGACAGCAATCTCGTCTCCGCTGATGGATATATTCGGCGCCATCGCCATCGCTCTTCTTTTGCTGGTAGGCCGCAATCAAATCGCCCACAGCGTGCTTACGCCGGGCGCTTTTGTGGCGTTCATCGCCGCGGTATTCAGCCTATACAACCCCGTCCGCAAGTTTGCGCTCTTCAACAATAATTTCCAGCAGGCGCTGGGTGCTTCCTCGGAGATCTTCAAGTTCATGGATCTCGAAGACGAGGTGCGGGAAAAGCCGCGCGCAAAAACCTTGCCAAAGTTTTCTGAGGCTGTCCGGTTCGACCACGTTTCGTTTACTTACGCATGCGACGGCGACGATGCCCGGGAAGTTCTGCACGACATTAATTTGGTGATCCGTCGCGGCGAGGTGCTCGCCGTCGTGGGCTCGAGCGGAGCGGGAAAGAGCACGCTTGTGCACCTCATCCCACGTTTTTTCGACGTTACCGAGGGCCGCCTGCTGATCGACGGCAACGACGTGCGCGACCTAACCCTGGCGTCGTTGCGCTCACAAATTGGTATTGTCACCCAGGACACCGTGCTCTTCAACGACACGGTTCGCAACAACATCGCCTACGGTCAACCTCAGATTCCGCTGAAGGAGGTTGAAGCCGCTGCTCACGCTGCTCTGGCTCAGGATTTCATCTGTACGCTTCCGGCGGGTTACGATACGGTGATCGGTGAGAGAGGGGTTCGGCTATCGGGTGGAGAACGTCAGCGGATTGCTATCGCGCGGGCGCTGTTGAAGAATGCGCCCATTCTAATTCTTGACGAAGCTACATCCGCGCTCGACAGCGAATCGGAAGCGCTGGTGCAAACCGCGCTGCACAATCTGATGAGCGGCCGCACGGTCTTTGTGATCGCCCACCGGCTGTCAACCGTTCGCCGCGCAGACCGTATTGTGGTCATCGAAAACGGCGCGATCGCTGACGTCGGCGCGCACGAAGAGTTGATGACAAGGCTGGGCACGTACCGCCGCCTCTACGAGTTGCAGTTTGATCTCGCGGAATCGCCGCGAGCAGGAGTTGCTCAAGTTTGATGTGAGAGGAATGCGGGTTTCCGATACCGCCTGCAGGTAGAGGAATACGGTGGCCGCCGCTGATCGCCTCTACAATCGGAAATGTCGAAGTTGCCAGGGGGAAGATGGGAATTTGGCGGAATCGTAGACTAATGCCGATTCGCTCCATGACGGGTTTTGCCCAGGTCAAGGCCGAGATGCGCAGCCAGGTTGGTGGAAGAGCCTCACCGCAGTCCCCCAGTCTCGAACAGAGCAACGGCCGGCCCGGGTTCTCGCTCTCGCTGAAGTCCGTCAATCACCGTTTTCTCGACCTGCACTTCCGCCTGCCTTCGGGCACCGATTCCCTGGAGATGCAACTGCGCCGAGTGCTGAAGGAAAAAATGGCTCGCGGGCACATCGAGGTTTCGCTAAGCCTCGAGCGCGCTACTGGCGAACCCTTGGCTCTGAACCGCGACCTCGTGGGAGGGTACATCGCCGCTTTCCGAACGGCCGCGGCTGAATTTGGCCTCGCGGCAGACCCCGATCTCAACGCCATATTGCGCGTGCCCGGCGCGTTGGATTCCGTCGATGATTCTGCCCAGGGAGCACTAGAGGCTGCCGTTATGGCCAAAGTAGACGAGGCACTGGCGCGGCTCAATCAAATGCGGGAGGAGGAAGGCAGGAGCATTGAACGCGAACTGCGCGAGCGTATGGCCCACCTGGCAGAGGCAGCGAAGAGTATTCAGCAACACCGCCGTGCGGTACTACAAACCTACGTGGAACGCCTTCAGTCTCGAATGCTAGAGTTGCTCGGCACCAGCGCGGACAGAGATCGCGCGCTGCAGGAGGCTGCCCTGCTTGTAGATCGCAGTGACATTCAGGAAGAGATCGTTCGCCTGGAGACTCATGTCCAGCATTTTCTCGGCTTGCTTGATCAGGGTGGAGAAGTTGGCAAGAAGCTCGACTTCCTGTTGCAGGAAATGAACCGCGAAGCTAATACTCTGCTCTCGAAAACCTCTGGCCTTGCTGGCGAAGCGCTGAACATTACCGAAGCGGGGCTGGCGATGAAGGCGGAAATCGAAAAATCGCGCGAGCAGGTGCAGAATCTGGAATGATGCCTCCACCGCACAAGCCGCTGGTTTACATCATTTCGGCCCCTTCCGGGTCGGGCAAATCCACGCTGGTCAGCGAACTGCTAAAAATGGTTCCCGACCTGGACTTTTCCATCTCGTACACCACGCGCCCTCCACGCCGTAGCGAACAGAACGGCAAGCAATACTTTTTTGTTTCACGCGCTGAGTTCCAGCAAATGACTCGCGATGATGAATTCCTTGAGTATGCAGAAGTCTTCGGTCATCTGTACGGCACCGCCCGCCGCTTCCTGCGCGAGGCGGAACAAAAGGGCCATGATCTGCTTCTCGACATTGACGTCCAGGGAGCACGCCAGGTCAAGCAGCGATTGCCTGACGCCATCAGCATCTTTATTCTGCCCCCTGACCGGAAGACCCTGGAATGGCGCCTGCGCAAGCGCAGTGAGGACACCGAGGAGGTTATTCAGCGCCGGTTGGTCACGGCCACTCGTGAGATTGAGAATTATGACAAATACAACTATATTCTGGTAAACGACCAACTGCAGGACTCCATTCAGAGCCTGCAGGCGATTGTGAGGTCCGAGCGTCTGTGCCGCCCTGGTCGGACGTTCTCGGAGGAAGAGAGTAAAGTCTTGGAGTTGGCGGAAAGCTGCCGACTGGCTAACATTCGTGACCGGGTGCAACCCATACTCGCATCGTTTGCCGCTCCAGCAGTTTCGGGTGGAACGCAGTAGAATCATAGTGTTCGCAAAGCTCAGGCGAAGATCAAGGGAGAGACCGTATGAAGTTGATGGAAGGGTTCGATAGTAACTATCGCTACATCCTGGTCGCGGCTCGGCGCGCCCGGCAATTGCAATCCGGCGCTCCGCCCGTGGTCGACACGAGTTCCCGTAAGCCTTGTCGCATCGCGCAAGATGAAATCCGCGCCGGCAAGGTGAAATGGGAAATTCCAGAACTACGCAGCCCGGCTGAGCAGGCTAGTGAGGTACTGGACAAGGTGCTGGGGCAAGAGAGCTAGTCATTGCCCATGGGCGATTTGCGAGTGCCGATTTATGAAGCTGTTTCAGTGAGGGTTTGAATCGGCGGTTGACGGCCGCCGATTGGAAATGCGGTCCCGCGTTTTTTGCTTGGTCGCTGACCAATCCATGAAGATCGCCCTCGGCATTACCGGCGGCATTGCGGCTTACAAAGCGGCGGAGATTGTCCGCTTGCTGCAGGACCGCGGTATGGGCGTGCAAGTCATTATGACTCGTGCCGCCCAGGAGTTTGTTCGTCCGCTTACCTTGGCCGCTCTGTCCGGCGAAAAAGTCATTACAGGGATGTTCTCGGCCCGCGAAGAACAGGAACCCAACATCGAATCCGCCATCGAACACATCGCGGTGGCGCAGTCGATTGATGCGCTGGTCGTGGCTCCCGCCACCGCGGACGTTCTAGCCCATTTCGCCCAGGGTATCGCCTCCGACTTCCTCACTACGCTCTATCTCGCCACGACAGCGCCGGTGGTGGTCGCGCCTGCCATGAACGTGAACATGTGGAATCATCCGGCGACGCAGGCCAATCTGGAAATCCTGCGGCAACGTGGAGTCAAGATCGTCGAGCCCGATTCCGGCTATCTCGCCTGTGGCATGACTGGCCCCGGGCGTCTTGCCGAAAATGATTCAATCGTTGCCGCCGTTCTCGAAGCCTTGGGTGCTGCGCAGGATCTCGCCGGTGAAACCGTTTTGATCACCGCGGGGCCGACCCGCGAGAACATTGATCCGGTACGCTATCTCACCAACCGTTCGAGCGGGCGCATGGGCTACTCTCTCGCCGAAGCCGCATTGCGCCGTGGCGCTCGCGTGCTGCTGGTCAGCGGCCCCACGGCGCTTACACCGCCTGGCGCTGCGGAAGTCAGGCGAGTCGAGTCGGCGGAACAGATGCGCGACGCCGTGCTCAATCTGTTGCCGCAGGCCTCTGTAATCATTAAAACTGCCGCGGTCTCCGATTACCGGGCCAAATCTCCCGCGCCGCAAAAGATCAAACGCAAAGGCGCGATGACGCTCGAACTCGAAGCCACGGCCGACATCCTGAAGGAAATTACTCTTCGAAAGACGAGTCAAATTGTAATTGGCTTTGCTGCCGAGACGGAAAACGTTCTGGAGAACGCTCGTCAGAAACTGGCCGCAAAACATCTCGACGCCATCGTCGTGAACGATGTTTCCCGCGAAGGCGTTGGTTTTGACTCCGAACGCAATGCTGTCGCGATCATCACTCACCATGAGGTGATCGAAGTGCCCGAGACCACGAAGTGGGAGGTCGCGCAGCGCGTCCTCGACCAGATCGTGCATATGCGGCAGCAGCGGTCCGCTCCGGTCAAGAAGTAAACCCCGTTGACTCGAAATGCCTTAGTCGTTCCCCCCATCCCTCCGAGGTTATAATCTTTCTTCCTGCCCGATTCCAGATTGAGATGCCCATACTTGATCCCGAACTTCGGCGCGAGCTGGCCAATCGCATCCGCTACTACAACGAATTGGGCATTTATGACTTTTATCGTCGTGAAGGATCAGCCGCAGAACCGCTCGTTGCCGAAGCCGAGCTTGCAGTCGCAGTCGAATCGACGGTTGCTGACTTCGGTGCGGCGGTTCGATCGGCAGGATCCCCCCCAGACGAAATGACTGCCAAAAGAATTCCCCAGATCATACCGGCCGTGGCCGAACGGGGGGCGCTCCAAGTGCTCGCGCCCAAGCCCGAGTGGAGCGTCACCGATCCCACCGACGCCCTCAGGATCATCCGCGAAGATCTGGGCGACTGCACCCGTTGCCGGTTGCATCAGCAAGGACGCAAGCAGATCGTCTTCGGCGTCGGGAATCCGCAAGCGGAGTTAATGTTTGTGGGCGAGGGCCCAGGTGCCGATGAAGATGCGCAGGGAGAACCCTTCGTGGGACGCGCTGGCCAGTTGCTGAATAACATGATCCAAGCCATGGGCGTGCGCCGCGAAGATGTTTATATCGCCAACGTGGTCAAGTGCCGCCCGCCGGGAAACCGCACCCCTGAGCGTGACGAGTGCGATACTTGCTCGCCATTTCTCTTGCGCCAAATCTCGGTTATCAAACCCAAGGCTGTGGTCGCGCTGGGGGCGGTGGCCGCGAAAAACCTGCTCGCCATCAACGCGCCAATGTCTGAGTTGCGAGGCCGCTGGTATGACTTCAGGCCCGCCGGCGGCGATTCCTCATGGTCGGGAACGAGATTGGCAGTCACATACCATCCGGCATTCCTGCTGCGTGATCCGCGGCAGAAGGGCGAAGCCTGGAAAGATTTGCAGATGGTGATGAAATATCTGGGACTGAAGCCGCCCGAGAAGATCGCCCAGTAGATCCGCGGTTCATGCTTTGCGACGAAAGCTGCTGTGCCAATCGCTGCTATCCTCTGAGATCAATGCCTCTGTTTTGCGACGTTGCGCTGCCCGTGCCGCTTGACATGCTCTTCACTTACCGTGTGGCTGCGGAGACGCATTTACCGGCTAGCCAGCAAACTCTCACGCAACAAGATGGGATTCTATCGGGCGATTCCGAAGCCACCGGGCCGGTGGTCGGCGGCCGTGTGTTGGTGCCCTTTCGCCAGCGGCGGATGACCGGCATCGTAGTCGAACTGCATGATCGTAAACCGTCGGTTAGAACGAAAAATGTTCTTAGCCCGCTCGATGCCTCACCCGTGCTCGACGACCAACTACTGCGCCTGGGCCGCTGGATTGCCAATTACTATTTGGCTCCGCTGGGTGAAGTCTTCCGCACCATGTTGCCGTTGAGCGCGGAATTCAAACGATCGATCACTTATCGGATTACGGATGGGGGCCTGGCGGCCCTGCATACGGCCGGATTGTCGGGATCATCTGCGCGGTCGCGGCGCACTCCGGAGGAACAACTGGCTGAGTTTCGCGTCTTGGACTATCTGGCGGGACTTGAATCCACGCCGAATTCCCGCGACCCATTCTCACCGGAACCTGTAAAGGAAGAAACCTTGCGGGCTGTGACCCGGGTTTCTAAATCCGTCCTGGCGGGGATGGTGCGCAAGAAATGGCTGGCTCGCGAAGACGTTTCGGGCGCCCGAGATGCCACGCGCACGATTAGGGTCGCGCGGCTCAAGTCAGCAGAAGGCAAACTCAATGCCAATCAGCGCCAGATTGTCGAAACGGTGGCTGCGGCCGGTGGCCGAATCAGCGTGGAAGTGCTGCAATCACTTGCTGTGTCGCACAGCACACTCGCCACACTGGTGAGGCGCGGCCTGATGGAAATCATCGAAGAGCCCGCGGAGTTCGCGATTTCGCGCAGCAAAGCCCGGCCTCAACTTCCGCACTTCGAGCTTAATCCCGCCCAGCAATCCGCGCTTGCCCGCCTCCGAGCAGGTGTCGAGGCCGGCAAGTTTGCCGGCATGCTCCTACATGGCGTTACTGGCTCGGGCAAAACAGCAGTTTATCTCGCGGGCATGCGCGCTGTGCTTGACGCCGGCCGATCCGCGATCCTGCTGGTTCCGGAAATTGGTCTTACGCCTGCCGTCGCTGCTGATCTGCATCAGATTTTCGGCGATGAAGTGGCTATCCTGCATTCTGCGCTCTCCGATAAGGAACGAGCCGAGCAGTGGCACCGCATCAAGCGGGGAGAGGCGCGTATGGTTGTGGGCACGCGCTCCGCTGTCTTTGCTCCGGTCGCCGATTTGGCGCTAATGATCGTGGATGAAGAACAGGATTCCTCTTACAAGCAGGAAGAAACGCCGCGCTATCACGCTCGCGACATCGCCGTCATGCGGGCCAAGATGGCGAATGCCGTCGTTGTTCTAGGCTCAGCGACGCCGTCGCTGGAGTCCTACTACAACGCGAAGAAGAACAAGTACACGCTCATCGAGTTGCCGGACCGCGTCGAGCAGCGCCCCCTGCCTGAAGTTGAAATCATCGACATGCGGCAGGAATTCCAGGAAACTGGGCACGAGCAGGTCATCTCGCGCAAACTGGCTGCCGAGATCAAGGAGCGCCTCGACAAGAAAGAGCAGGTCATGGTTCTGCTCAACCGGCGCGGATATTCCCCGGTAGTTCTGTGCCGCACTTGCGGCAAGACTCTTGAGTGCCAGAATTGTGCCATTGCACTCAACCATCACAAACGCGAGCAGAAAATGGTCTGCCACTACTGCGGATACACGGCCCCCGTACCCCAGGCGTGCCTACACTGCGGCAGTGAATACGTTTATTTTCTTGGGGCAGGTTCCGAAAAGCTGGAAGAGTTACTGCACGGAATCTTTCCTCAGGCACGCATTGGCCGCCTCGACCGCGATACCGTACGCGGCCATCAAGATTTCGAACGAACTCTCAACGCGCTCAACGAAGGCGAACTCGACATCCTGGTCGGGACACAGATGATCGCGAAAGGCCACGACATTCATGGCGTCACGCTGGTTGGGGTGGTGGGCGCCGACACTGCACTGGGCTTGCCCGATTTCCGTGCCGCCGAACGCACCTTCCAGTTGCTAACACAGGTCGCAGGCCGCGCCGGTCGCGGTAACGCTCCTGGCAAAGTCGTGGTGCAAGCCTATTTTCAAGATCACTACGCCGTCCAATACGCTGCCCGCCATGACTTCACCGGCTTTTACGAGAAGGAGTTGCGCTTCCGAAGTTGGATGCACTATCCCCCCTACTCCTCGCTGGCCAATGTGCTGGTGCGCAGCGACCAACTCAAGGAAGCCTTACAGTGGTCCGGCATCCTGGGGAATTGGTTTGAGAAGACTCGTCATGAAGGAGTGCGCGTGCTCGGTCCGGCAGCCGCGCCCATCATTCGGCTGAAACGCGATTACCGGTACCATTTCGTGTTGAAATCGCCAAGCCGCGAGAAGTTGAACAACACTCTGCGGGCGCTGCTGGCTTACTCCACGGAGCAGAAGATTCCGCGGACCCAGGTGATTGTCGATGTCGACGCCCTCTGGCTGATGTGAACAATTACTCCAACATAAGTCCTAATCTATGCCATGGAAGCCTCATTTCTTCTCATCCCTATCCGCCTGGCGCGCATGGCTCGAAAAGCATCATGCCGACAGCCAGGAACTCTGGGTTGGCCTCTACAAGCTGGATTCCGGAAGGCCAAGCATCACTTGGCCCGAAGCGGTGGACGGCGCGCTCTGCTTTGGCTGGATCGATGGTGTTCGCAAACGCGTGGACGATATTAGTTACAAGATTCGGTTTACACCGCGGAAAGCACGAAGCGTTTGGAGTGCCGTCAACGTGAGACGCGCCACCGAGCTTTCAGCTGCGGGGTTGATGCATCCGGCGGGCTTGGCTGCTTTCCAGAAGCGCCAGGGAAATCTGTCAGCGATATATTCTTACGAGCAGAAAAAAGGCGCTAAGCTTCCGGTTGCCTATGAAAAAAAGTTTCGTGCCCGCAAAACCGCTTGGGAGTTCTTTCAAGCCCAGCCTCCGGGGTATCAGAGAACTTGCAATTTTTGGATCATCAGCGCGAAGCGGGAGGAGACTCGATTAAAACGGCTGGCAGTGCTGATCGAAGATTCCGAGCATCAACGAAAGATAGGGCCCCTGACTCGCCCAACCCGCAGGCAGAACGATCGGAGCTGATGCGCTCTGAGTGACTTGGCTCTTACTGCCGCGGAATGAAGGCCATCCCGTGTGGACTCACCATTCCTGTCACCACATTGGTGATAACTCCGGTATCAAAGTCAAGACTCCCGACCGAAGTGAGCGCGGCAGAGTATGCGACGCCGGGAGAGAAAATGTTTTTGGAGATGGAGTAAATGATTCCGGCGACTCCAGCATCGCGATCCGATACCAAAATCACTCCGTGTGTGGCCGTCGCGAAGATAGTATCGTCCACTTGGGTGGCGCCGCCATTCAGAGTGAGTCCGAGATGATACACGCTCTGATCGGTGAGTCCTAAATGGTGCACGAGAATGAGCTCGCCATCGGCTTGACTGTCCAAAACCAAGTCTCCAAATCGGTTGAAGATCATCGAATCCGGGTCCTGGAGATTCAAAGTTAGCGGTGCGTCGGTGGGGATATCAGTCGCGGTCGCGATGCCATTCAGCACCTCGCTCACGTTAACGGTACTTCCGCTGATCGTCGCTCGGACAACCGCGGGGGCGAAATTAGGGTTGCGGGACGGATTCGATGCGCTCAAGAACACGTCGCTGCCACGGAAAAGCTATCTCGTCATACCCTCCGCCGTGCGGAGTAGGCCCGAAGGTGTAGACAGTCTGTGTCCCCGAGGTGGTATCAATAATTACCAGATTGGGTTTGCCGTCCTCATTTTGCAAAGCCCACAACCGCTTGGTGTGTGGATTCACGACGCAAGCCGTCGTTGTGTCCGACAAGGAATAGGTCTTAACCACGTCGCCGTTCATTTTGTATTCGACAATCGTACTGCTGTTGCCGTCGGAACCGTCCTTGGCTGCCCCATTTCCGTAGCCAATGAAGATATGGCTATTGAGCAGGGCAATCGAGTCGGGCTGAAAGTAAACTCCTGAAACGCCGGCAGCAAACGTTGAAACTGTATAGGGAGCGGATGCCGTGACCTGCCCGAACGCAGCCAGGGCCGCTAGTAGACTGCTAAACACGGCAATCAATCGCGCGAATTGTTGCACGCTCATCGGATTTTCCTCCTGGGGATTTGCTTTAAGGGATAGCAATTGGCAGAGAAGGAAGCGTAACAGGAGGAAATGCATCGGGGGTTAAGCGGAGCTTACGTCGAGGTTAAATAATCCGTGAAAATTTCGGTGCATTTTCGAAGTCGCATTCTCTTCGTTTCACGCGCGCGCGCGCGGGAGGAATGAAGGCAAAGTGACTACGCCCCATAGCTAAAGCTAGGGGCTTCAAGAGCCACGCCCACTATCGCAGGCGTTTCGGTTCTCAGGCGCAGTCCACGCCTTAAAATCTCCAATGCCGATGCGTGGTCGCGGGTTGTTTTCAATCCGCAAGCTTCACTTTCACCAGCAGCCTATCGGCACTTTCAGCCTTATAGGACAACTTTGCGATGAAGCTTGACCACGCGGCATCCTGTACTGGCGTGGCAAGCATTCCGCCAGCCAAGCCTTTCACATTCAAATCTTCCACGGCAATGAAGCCATGATGATTTACCAGTTCACGAGATAGCTTGTTGTGCTGGAAATCGTTGCGTTGGTTGAATACGTGGCGATGCAGTTGTGCAACCAACCTACACGCCTTACGCCAGCCTCCAGACCACTGGGTGCAGCGGGATACGTGGCGCTGCACAACCCGCAGTTTCTTTTGGGCAGTACCAAACCAACGTGGGTTGTCCACGATTTCCGCATCGCTGGTGACAGCGAAGCATTCCAAGCCAACATCTATGCCCACAACAGAATCATTGGCAGGTAGTGGTTCTACGTCCACCATGC
>WNGK01004249.1_pt1 | contig 15384 bp, 16 predicted proteins | sample 5400601 | NCBI WGS metagenome assembly WNGK01 (sample SAMN13153376, study PRJNA577476) | soil metagenome | isolation source: 60 cm soil or saprolite under Garry oak tree replicate 1 | place: USA:California | collected 2016-06-15
CATGGCCGCGCCCGTGTTGCCCGCCGTGACAAAGCCTGCGGCCTGTCCGTCGCGTACCATGCGCAAGCCGACTCGCATGGAGGAATCGCGCTTGGCGCGAATCGCCTCCACCTTGTCTTCCATGGTAATGAATTCGCTGGCGTGGACGATTTCAATCGGCAGACGCGCGGCCGCGGAGTGGCGGTCGAGCTCCGCCCTCACCACGGCTTCCGGGCCGACCAGCAGAACCCGCACGCTGTATTGACGCGCCGCATGTATGGCGCCCTCAATCTCAGGCTTGGGAGCGCGGTCTGAACCCATCGCATCCAGCGCGATCACGCTAGGCATGTGTCTTTGAGCTAGCTGGCTTCTTTGACGTCGAGAACTTCGCGTCCCTTATAGTATCCGCATTTGGCGCAGGCGCGATGCGGCATCTTTTTCTCGTGACAGTTGGGACACTCGGAAAGGCTGTGGGCCTTCAGCGAGTCGTGGGCGCGCCGGGTTGAAGTGCGTTTCTGGGAGTGTCGCCGTTTTGGATTAGGCATGGTTAAAATTCCTCTCAAAAAAGCTGTCAGCTCTCAGCTTTCAGCTTGAAACCTATTGTCTCTCGTGGATCCGCTGTAGCTGAGAGCTGACAGCTGATAGCTTGTTTTTAGTGTTCCAGCTTGCTGCGAATCTCCCGCAGCGCCGTCCACCGCGGATCTTCCATCACAGTCGAGCAGGAACACCGTTCTTCGTTCAAATTCTTGCCGCAATGCACGCACAAGCCTTTGCAGTCTTCACGGCACGTGACTTTCAACGGCAGCGCGAGCAGCACCTGCTCGCGTAAAACGTCTTCAAGCAGAATTCCGTCGCCTTGATAATAGCCGATCTCAGCTTCCGCGCCGGTCACCGAGAGCTCTTCGCGTCCGGCATCGGCCCCGAGCGGCCGGTAGAGCAATTCGAACTCGCGGACAATGTCCTGAGCCACCGGCTCAACACAGCGGGCGCATTGCAATTCCAATCCTGCCGTCAGCCGCCCGCGCAGGCGTATGTCCTTGATTACCTGATGCTTGCCGTGATGCTCTTCGACCACCTCGGCGTGCCCAGATGCCTTCAGCGGCGTGCGCTGCCGGGCCTCGCCCCCCAGGTCGATGACATCGGGCTGAAACTCCTCCTCGAAATCCAGAGGATGAAGTTCCAATTCTTTGATGTCCAGGAACATTTGCGAAACCTCCGCGCCAACGTCGCCAACCCAGTCCGGTTAACTTACATTGCTAACCCCAGGCCCGCGGAAGCACGCCAAGAGGCGTAAGTACCGCAAGGAGCAAGACTTAGGATAAAAGGGAAGCCAGGGATGTGTCAAGAAAAGCGCTATTCCTGCTTCATTGGATTGTGCTAGACTTTCCCTAGGAGTTCGCTATGGCAACCCTCTACGTGGAAAACGTTCCGGACGATATCTACAAAGCCCTCCGCAAACGCGCCCGCGCCAACCGCAAGTCGATTGCAGCCGAGGTTATTGCGCTCTTGCAGCAGAACGTACCCACCGAGGAAGAACTGAAGCGGCGGCGCAAGGCTTTCGAGGGTTTGGCCCGGCTTCGCGCGATGCAACCGCTCAGCCCGGGGCCATTTCCATCCGCCGAAGAAATGATCCGTGAGGACCGTGAACGGTGACGAGTGTCGTAGTCGATGCCAGCGTTGCCGTGAAGTGGTGCTTGCCGTCGCTGCGTGAAGAACTCGTCGCAGAGGCGGAGGAACTGCTGGCTTCCTCCCGGCGCGATGAGGTCCGATTTCTTGTGCCCGATCTGTTCTGGGTGGAACTGGCAAACGCCCTGTGGAAGGCTGTCCGCAGGGCAGAGATTTCATCGGACAATGCCGTGTCGGCGATGTCTTTTATGCGCGATTTGGACATCGCGACGCTTCCTTCGTTGGATTTGGCGCCGCAAGCCCTGAACTTGGCAATCAGCCACGGCCGCACCGTGTACGACAGCCTATACGTTGCCTTGGCCATGCAATCCGACAGCGAACTCATCACCGCCGACGAACGTCTGGCCAATGCGCTCGCCGCCCGCTTCCCGGTGAAATGGCTAGGCGCATTCTAAGCCGCCGGAAAATCTAATCCCCCAGCCGCAGCGCCTCAATCGTCTGTGTCGGCGACTCCTCGAAGATCAGCCTTTTCTCGAGGTCGATGGCGCTCTTCCCAAGATGGTGCGGGATGTACCATGCCACTGCTGCAATCGGCACAAGGGCAATCATCCGCAACGGTTGCGTGAGGGCTGATGACTCGAACTCCGGCGTGGAGACAGCATAGAGCAGAAATCCGAAACCGCAGGACAGCAGCGTCACAAAGGAATGTTGTTTGAATACCGGAAGCGTGCAAGTGAACGGTACCTTGCGAAAACGAATCAGCACGGCATTCGTCAACAGCATGTCCCAGGTCACGACCAACAGCGAATGAAGGGATGCGACAGCCCAGCCTTCCAGGTAAACATAGCCGGGAAATGAAATGACCAACAGCCAAGGCAGTACCAGAATCAGAATCACTCTTCGCGCCAGGCCTTCGCACTCTTGTCCATCCGGATCAAGCATCAACTGGAAGATCCAGTTGGAGCGCAACTCCGCCGGAATTTCGAATACGATGCGGAGTCCCACAATGATCAGGAAGGCAAGAATAAATGGAATCGACAGCGCGTCGGGAGATAGTGCCGCCTCACGCCACGATTTTGCGTCTTCAAAAGCCCCCAGCAGAGCCTGCGAAGCCAGAACTAACCCGAGCCCGGCAACCGCCGTCAGAACCAAGCGATGCGCTTCGCTGCGGAATAAAGTCTTACACACAAACCGAAAGCCGCCTTTTTGGAATGGAGTGTGCAGCGCCATGCGATCCAGTAGATTCCAGAACCGTGATACCCGAGGACTGCGGGGCGGAGCGATCGTGTCGGTGATTTCCGGGATGCGGACAAAGTGGCGCCGGTATCCCACCGCGTACGCACAAAGCGCAAGCCCCACCACCGCCGCGACGCCGGGTACCGCCAGCCGGGACAACGCCAGAAGCACCGGACCGGCCCGCCCGCGCAACGACTGGCACAGACCCAGAAACCACGCGGAAGGCATCAGAAAAATCCACGCCGGAAGAGGACCTCTGATCCGCCGCAACAGATCGGGCACAGCGAAAGTAGTACAGAGAAGCGCGACCAGGTACACCACCACAATCCCGCGAACGTAGGCTGAGATTCGCCCGAACGTACGGGGAGGTAGCAACGCCATCAGAACGCCCAGCACCGAGAACACCGCAAAAAATGTGAAGACGCTCGCCAGCACTACTCCCGCCGCATGGACGAGAGCAAACTTCACGAAGAACAGAAACTTACTCTGAGTCGCACCCACAACCACGGGGAACAGAATGCACGACACCGCATTGACGTCGAACGCGATCAATGCCACCAGGAACAGCACAGCAACCAGGTTGGCGAAGAAAATGCTTCGCGTCGAAATGGGCAGAGGCGCCAGATTCATGTAGTCGCGCCGGTCGGGGAAGATGGCGTCCCATCGCCACACAGCGACTGCGCCCGTGACGGTCATGGAAAGGACGATGAAGAAGTATTCGTCGGGAAGGACTACCAGCAATGGATCCACGTTGGTTGCTCCACGCAGCCATTGCAGGAAGGTTCCATATTTGTTGAGCAGAAGAAGGGATACGAATCCACCCGGCATCGCCAGTAGCGTCAGCACCAGCCCAACGCCGAGATCGAGGCCTTCCGCGTCCGAGTCCCCGCCACCGCGGAAGATGCGGGCCACGAAGAGGTCAACCATCCGCCAGAAGGGACGTTGGCGGTGTTCCTCCCACCGGCGGAAGATCGCGTCGATCGCCTGCGTAATCATGCGGCTTTCATCTGCATAACGCTGACAATGTCGCGCGCCACACTCATCGTGTCCACGTCGTCGACGAGGTGCAGAAATGTATTCTCCAGCGACTGTCCGAGAATCTGGCCAATGTTTGTGACCGAATCCTGCGCGATCACGACTCCTTTGCGCAGGATCAGCACATCAGTACAAACTTTTTCGACGACCTCCAGCACGTGGGAACAATAGAAGACGAGTTTGCCCTGCTGCCCGAGCGCCTGGACAAGATTCTTGAAGATCAGCGCCGAGGTCACGTCGAGCCCCGAGAGCGGCTCATCAAAAATAAAAATCTCAGGATTGTCCATGATTGCGGCGATCAGCAGAACGCGCTGCCGCATTCCTTTCGAATAGGAACCGATGCTGGCGTGCCGGCTCGGATGCAGCGAAAATAGCTCTAGCAGGGAATCGATCTTCTTCTCGAGGTCATCATGAGCCATCCCGCGCAGAGTTCCAATCAGCTCCAAATATTCCCAGCCAGTCAGATACGGATACAGATTGGGCTCTTCCGGAACGTAGCCGAGCAGCTTGCGGTAGTCCGCGAGATTGTCTTGAATGTTGCGGCCGTCGAACTGAACTAAACCGCGCGTCGGCTGCAATAATCCGGTCAGCATTTTCACCGTTGTGCTCTTGCCCGATCCGTTCGGACCGAGACATCCCAGCACTTGCCCGGGCCGCAGCGAGAATGACAAGTCCTGCACTGCCGGCAACGACGCGTAGCGTTTCGTCAGATGCACGGCTTCGAGCATGGATCACCTCGAGAGGCGAAGTCTTAGACGGTGTGCGGAGAGAGACCCTGTGATGCTTGGTTAGACACCAGCGGGCCGAGATGAGTTCCATCGCGGAGCGGATGACTTAATCATTGCCCCGCTGGCATTTTCAAGCCGAGCGCTCGCACCGTGACTTCATCGAGCCTCGCCTTCGTCTCCCGGTCCGTGACCACGCCGAAACTGCCGGAGTAATCCCACATGGCCCAGCCGATGTTGTGGCGTTCGAGCGACGCGCGCACGTCCGTGATCCACCGGGCGCGGTCCTGGGGATCGGAGAAATTCCGGAACACTCCGAATTCATTGCAGATCAGTGGTACGCCGCGCTGCTTGGCCCAGTCCGCGGCCTGATTGATTTCCGCTTCGATGCGGGACGCATCCCAGTGATCCTGTCCGTAGCGGATGACCTGCATCCGATCACGCGCCTCGGGCAGGAGTGTCGCAACCTGCGCGGCGTTCTCCGGCGATGAAGGATAGTGCAGGCCCCTCAGCCAGTGCCAGTAATACGCTCCCCACGTCGCACCCTGATGCGTGAAAATGTGGGGCTCGTAGAAATGGAACACATAGATCACGTTAGGATCGGGCAGGGGCTCGAGGAAAACCAGGTCGTCATCATTATCCCAGCGCGCGCCGGCGGCGATGATCGTATTCGCGGGTGCGCCGCGCCGAATCGCCGCTGCCAGCTTCACTTCTACTCCGTACCAACGGTAGGCGTCGCGCATCTCCGGTTCGTTCAGGATTTCGAAGAACACGCGGTCCGGATCCCACGAAGCATAGTGCTGGGCCACGGTGCTCCAGAAGTCCGCGAAGCGTTCGACGAAGTCATCTTCCTTGGCCAGGCGCTCTTTAAAGTCGGAGTCGGGATGAATGTCGATCTCGACCGCGAGACCCGCATCCAGGATCATCTTGACCGCGGCGTCGAGGTAGCCGAAGTATTCCGCGCCGCCGTCGTGGTGGCGAGTAGCGTCCATCATCGGTTGCGGATTCACGCTGAGCCGCACATGATCGAAGCCGGCAGACTTGACAAGCGCAATGTCCGTCGCCGTAGTCCAGTTCTGAAAATGCTCCTTCGTATATCCCTTGGGATCGTAGACCTGCGCGAACCATTCGCTGAGATTGATGCCGTGGCGAATGTGCGCCAGGCGCGCGGTAGGAACCGCGGACAGCGATTGCGATGCAGACTGAACTTGCGCGAACGATACGGAAGCCAGAAATAGAAAGACGGCGACCGATTTACGGAGCATGAACGACTCCTTCATAAATAATGTGAGTTATGAGCTTAGAATCGGCAGCGCTCGAATGCGCTTCTTGGTCGCAGCGTAGATCGCGTTGCAGACCGCCGGAGCAACCGGCGGCACCGACGGTTCGCCAATCCCAGTCGGAACCTCGGCGCTCGGAACGGCGTAGACCTCGACCGCCGGCGTTTCTTCCATCCGCAGCGGAGCGTAGTCATCGAAGTTGCCTTGCACCACGCGGCCCTTTTCAATTGTGATCTTCGCGCGCAGGGCGTTGCCCAGTCCGTAGACGATCCCGCCCTGAATTTGCTGCTCCAGGATGCTCGGGTTGACGACTTGTCCGCAGTCGACAACAGCGACGACGCGATGCACGCGCGGCTGATCCTTTTCCATGGTGATCTCGACCACTTCCGCCATGTACGACGCGAAGCAGCCGAAGCACGCGACACCGTGATAGTGGCCGGCAGGAAGCGGCTTGTCCCACCCAGCTTTCTCCGCGGCAAGTTGCAGTACGGCGCGCATGCGGGCTGTGTGCCAGGTTGTCGTGAAGTACGGCAAGTCCTGATCTTTCGCCAGCAGGTGAAGCCGGTACTGCAGCGGATCTTTGCCCGCCGCGACTGCGAGTTCGTCCATGAAACTCTCCAGCGCAAACGCCGCTTGCAGCGCATAGACTGACCTCATCCAGCCCAGCGGCACTGGCGTTTCGGCCATCACGTATTCAATCAAGTAATTGGGTACTCCATAGACCGGTCCAGCTTCGTCGGGCAGATCGGGATCGACTCCGTTTGGAACTGGCTGACCTTTTCGGCCGCTGATCGATGGCGCGATGATGCGATGCGCCAATGCGACCGGAAATCCAGATCCATCCAGCGTCGCGCTGAGTTGATGCAAGCTCGCCGGACGATAAGTGGAAAACCGCATGTCATCTTCGCGAGTCCAGATCACTTTCACCGGAGCGTTGATCGCCTTCGACACCAGCGCAGCCTCAACGGCGTAGTCGTGTTCGAGCCGGCGGCCAAAGCCTCCGCCCATCAGCGTTACGTTGACTTTCACCTGGTCTGGATCGAGACCGATGGCTGTCGCGACCGAGTCGCGGCAATCCTGCGGAACCTGCGTCGGCGCCCACAATTCGCACTTCGAGCCCTGATAGTGCGCCGTGCAATTGCCTGGCTCCATCGGGGCGTGGGCCATGAAGGGCAATTCATATTCAGCAGAGATGCGCCGTCCGGAAGCTTTCGCGGCATCGCCGGCCGCGTACAAATTCGCACCCTTCTTCGATGCGGTTTGCTTCAGCGACGCCATGACGGCTGCCGTATTCAGATCTTTGTTCGGCCCGTCGTCCCATGTGACGTTGAGCACGCGGCGGCCTTCCATCGCTCCCCACACGCTGTCGGCGACCACAGCGACGGCGGAGTCGCTGATCTTGCCGACGTACCTCACGCCGGAGATTTTCTTCGATTCTTTGTCGTCGAATCCCGATACTTTCCCGCCGATCGTAGGACACCGCGAGAGCAATGCGAACTTCATTCCAGGCATACGAAAGTCAATGCCGAAGACCGCATCGCCCTTTACCTTGGCCGGCGAGTCGACGCGCGGCAGGCGCTGCCCAACGATCTTGTAATCTTTGCTCTGCTTGAGCGTCACGTCGGTAGGAATCGGCAACGTCGCAGCTTTGCTGGCGAGTTCTCCGTAACTCAAACTACGATTCGTCGCCGCGTCCTTGATGTGGCTATTTTCAGCGACGCACGAAGATCGCGGAACGCTCCACGTCAAGGCCGCAGCCGAAATCAGCATCGCGCGCGCGGAAGCTCCCGCCTTGCGCATCGGATCCCACGTGGTGCGGATGCTCGCGCTGCCTCCTGTAGTCTGATCGCCGAAGAGCGTGCTGGCTCCGGCCTGCTCGATTTCGATCTGCTTCCAATCGGCTTCAAGTTCCTCGGCGAGGATCATGGGCAGCGCGGTGCGAACGCCTTGTCCCATCTCGGAGCGTGGGACCACGATGGTGACTTTGTTGTCGGGCGTGATGCGCAGATAGGCGTTGGGAGAGAAGGCCTCTTTCTGCGAACTGCCGCTGTGCGGCAGGTAGAAGCCGATCACCAGGCCAGCGCCGGCGGCGACTCCGGCGGCTACGAATTCACGGCGGGAAAGCGGGCTCATCTTCATCTCGATCTTGCGCCTCCGTTCCCGGCCGCGCGGTGAATCGCTTTGCGAATCCGCTCATAGGTTCCACAGCGGCAGAGATTGCCGTTCATCGCCGTGGTGATCTGTTCGTCGCTTGGGTTCGGCGTTTTCGCGAGGAGCGCCGCGGCGGACATGATCTGTCCGGTCTGGCAGTAGCCGCATTGCGGAACTTCCTCCGCGATCCAGGCTTGCTGCAGCACGTGCAGGCCGTTGGCTCCGAGGCCTTCGATGGTCGTGACACTTTTGCCCACGACTTGCGAAACGGGAGTCGAACAGGAGCGAATCGGGTTGCCATCGACGTGGACCGTGCAGGCGCCGCACAATCCAGCGCCGCAGCCGAATTTCGTTCCGGTGAGTTCGAGGGTATCGCGGAGAACCCACAGGAGCGGGGTTTCCGGAGAGACGCTGACTTTATTTTCACTGCCGTTGACGCGGAGTGTGATATCGGCCATGGATGTCCAGTTGTGAAGCTTGGGAACTGCACAACATAGTACTTAACATGCGGGAAAAGGGAAATGGCAGACGCAAACGTCCAGAAGATAACGCGCTGATCGGAACAGCTGGTCTTACTTCAGTTCTGTCAATTTCTGAGTGGCGAGCTGTCCGGCTTCGGCTCCGGGATTTTCTTTCTTGATCTGCTCGTAGATTCGTTTGGCCTCGAGCGGCTGGTTGGATTTCTGGTAGAGCTCGGCCAACTGCAACTGCGCGGTTACTTTGCTCACGGACGCTGTCGGCTTGGTGATCAATTCCTGGTAGAGAGCGACAGCTTCTTTGGTGCGGTTGGTCTGGCCATAGAGCGAGGCCAGCGCAGTCTTGGCTACGGCGGCAACTTCGCGGTTGCCAGCGGAAATCACTTCCTTGAAATTGCGCTCGGCGGCGGCGTTGTCAGACAACGTGGTTGCAGTTACTCCCAGAAAATAATGGGCCATGTCGGCGGTGCGAGTGTGGGCATACTTGTCGACGATCGCCTGAAACTTTTTCTGGGCAGCCTGGGCGCGTTCCTTCGCGGAAGTGAAGGTGGGGAAATCGGGTTGTTCCGGCGAACCAGCGGCACGCAGCTGGGTGTCCATGGTGCGCACTGCCTGGGAAAGTTCGAGGCTGGCTTTTTCGTCCTGCGCGGCGAGGTAATACCATCCGCCGATACCGGCCGCAAGAACGAGGGCGACTGCGATAGTGGAGATGATAAGAGTCGAGCGGTGAGCGACGGTCCAGTCGGCCGTTTTTCCAGCGGCGTCGATGGTGACTCGGCTGAAAGCATCCTGTTTCAGTTGATGGCGGGTTTCTGCGCGCACGGACTTCCCTTCTGGTTATGACGGTGGGCTGGTCGAACTCATCTGGCTCGACTTAATTTATGACGAACTAGCAGTTTAACAGGTGGTAAAACAGGGCGTCAAAAATGAGGGGATCGGCCTGTGAATCATTGGCGGAAAAAATATTTCAATTATTGGTCTCGCGGAAGCCGCGTGAGCGCGTTTCGTTTTGGGAAAACGCCCGGGCGTTTGGGGTACCCCCCTCCCTCACCCCTCTGGAAGCCTTGACTGGCGCGGGGTTTGCAAAAATGGTCTGCAAAATCTTGAGCGCCAAGGGTTTAGAGGTCAAAATCTTGACAACAAAAGAGTTAAGCCCTCTGTCGCGAGTTTAGCGTACACCGCCTCCGCCCTGACGATCATCTGCTCTTTGAATTTTGGAGTCAAGGTTGGATGTCACATGGGGTTGTGAATATCCGAAATCCCAGGGACGAGCACGATAGTTGGCGCCGATTATAGATAGACACAGGCACAGCCGGGGTCAACGAAGCGCGGAAAGCAGAACTCCGCGTGCGCCAGATCGCGTAATAAGATCGCTGCGCAAAACCGTCAGGGTTCGTGGTGCCCACTCGTCGAAAACCGCGACGAGTGGGGCAGCCTCCGTGTGAATGGAAGCGCGAGTGGGCCAGCCCCCCACGTGCGCGCATTAGGTCGGCAGAAGGCGCCTCACGCTTTAAGCGGACTCCGGGTTGCTGTAGTTGGCGAAGGAACAAGAAGCCGAGGTCCGTGGTGCCCACCTTCCGAAAACCGCGGAAGGTGGGGCAGCCTCCGTCGTGATAATGTCAGCAATCCAAAGCAAAAGTGGGCCAGCCCCCACCCGGAGCATCGATTCAGCAATATGACTATGGTATAATGACTATGATCCAAGGAGCGTTTGAGATGAAGAAAATGGCGGCAGGGGCGTTTAAGGTACATTGCCTTGCGGTCATGGATGAAGTTCACGCTAAGCGGGAGACCGTGCTGATCACGAAACACGGCAAGCCGGTGGCGAAGCTTGTCCCGGCCGACGCGAACACGGACGACATCTACAATTTCCTGGCGGGCAGGGGTGTCATCGCCGGCGATATCGTTTCCCCCGCGATTTCGGATAAAGAGTGGGGCGAACTGAAGTGATTCTTGTCGACACTCACGTCGTCGTGTGGTTGGCGTTTGATCAGGCTCAGCTTTCCAAGAATGCGAAAGCGGCCATCAACGATGCGCGACGGAGCGGAGAGGGATTAGCCATCTCCGACATCACTTTGCTGGAGCTCACGACTCTCTCGAATAAAGGATGCCTCCGCCTCGACATCAGCCTCGAATCGTTCTTGAGCGAAGTCGAGGCCCGGTTCATTGTCCTGCCGATGAGCGGGCGCGCCTGCGTGCGCATGCTTGGACTTCCGGCGGGTTATCCTAAAGATCCGGCGGATCGGGTTATTGGAGCGACGGCCTTGGTGGAGGGGCTGGCTTTGGTGACCGCGGACCGCGAGATCCGGCGGTCGCGGGCGTTTCGCACGATCTGGTGAGAAGGTTCCCTCAGGGGCTAAAGCCCGCGTTTTTTCGCTGAGCTAGCGGCACGGCTGAAGAGGCTGCGGAAAAACTCTTTCGTAGGGCTGAGATTTCCCTCAGCGGCTAAAGCCGTCATTCATTCCACAAGACTTACGGCGCGGCTGAAAGCCGCGCCCTTTCAAAACAAGACAAGATCGGATTTTTTCTGCAGCCTCTGAAGCCGTGCCCTTCCCAAAACCAGCCGTGCCCTTCCCAAAACCAGCCGTGCCCTTCCCAAAAACATTCGCGGCGTCCTCAAAATTATTTATGAGACAGCTAGTCTTTACGCCGCTGCGGGCGAAGCGGTGTCGGTGATTGTGAGGGTTTCCGCCTGCGAAGCTTCGGCGACGGGGAGCCAGACTGTGACGACTGTGCCGGTTCCGTTGGAGTTGATTTCCAGCGTCCCGCCAAGTTGTCTGAGCCGTTCGCGCATGCCTCTGACGCCAACTCCGGGAGCGCCTGCGGTCGCCATCTGCTGCTGCTTTTCGGGTGGGATGCCCTTGCCTTTGTCCTCGATCTCAACCAGCACCTGCTGGTCGCGCTGACGAAGGCGAATCTTGGCGGTCGGACTTTCAGAATGGCGGTGAATGTTGGTGAGGCATTCCTGGACCACGCGAAAAATGGCAGTCTCAGATTCGCGGGGCAGGCGGCCGAAGTCGTCGGGGAGATCGAGATCGACGTCGATTTTGCTGCGCAGAGCATATCCCTCGACATACCAGCGAAGGGCGGACGACAAGCCGGCTTCATCGAGCAGCGGGGGATGAAGCAGGTGAGAAATGGTGCGGACCTCGGTGCTCATTTCCTGGACCAGGCTTTCGCTGTCGGTAAGGGCCTGGGCGGTCTTGGTGAGGCGCTCGACATCGACTCGCACCGCGGAGAGGTTCATGGTGAGAGCGGCCAACATCTGTCCAACGCTGTCGTGGAGTTCGCGGGCGATGCGGCGCCTCTCGTCATCTTGCAACTGGAGCAGACGCGCCGAGAGCGCGCGCAGGCTTTGATTGGCCGCATCGAGATCCACGGTGCGTTCCTGGACGCGGGCTTCGAGTTCTCCCTGCGCCTGTCGCAGTTTTTCATTGTGGCGGCGGCGCGATTCTCCCATCGCTATCACCACGCCGGAGGAGAACACGAACAGCAGCGCGGGAATGACCTCGGCAACGGAAAGAATGCGAAACGAGGGCACGGGCAGAGTGAGCCCATAGGTCGCGCTAAACAGGGCCAGTATGGTCCCAAGTATCGATGGCCACAGGCCGCAGTACCACGCGGAGAAAGCTACCGCGGGGAAAAGCAGGATGTAGGCCACGTGGTCGCCGATCCACGGATTCAGTACGCGACTCACCAGAAAGGCGATTAAAACCGCAGCGATGGCGAAGGTGTAACGCAGAAGTGTGTTTTCTGAGATTCGTGCAGAAAATGAGGGAGCAGAGAGAGAAGGATTGGTCCTCATGGTTTCAGCCTCGGCTTCGGACCCCCACAAAGCAAGATGGCGAAAGGGCAGCCTGCAATGAAGACCGCAGCGCCGATGGCTTGATCATACAGGATCGCATGCATCAGGAAAACTCAAAAAAATCATCCGCCATGAAATTTCGACAGGTCGGGCGAATGGCATAAGTCTCACCGCATGAATGGTTTTGCGGCCACGAGAGATCGTGCGGTGCTGAATCAGATTATGTGCGCTACCGTACACTGTTCGCTGTATTGGGGTTTCCAGGCTTGAAGAATAGGGTGAACTCAATTGCCTTTCCTAGTCGCCGACCGCCGTCTCGCACGAACCGGCCCCGGCCAGCAACCGCCAAGGCATTTATCGAGGAGGTTGCAATGTCTCATAAGATCTTAATCGTCGACGATAGCGCTCTAATTCGCCACTCGGTCCGCGCCTGCATTGAACGGAATACGCAATGGGAGGTGTGTGGTGAGGCCGAGAATGGCAGAGTTGCGATCGAAAAAGTCAGGCAGTTACACCCGGATGTGGTGATTCTGGACTGGCAGATGCCGGTCATGAACGGACTAGATGCGGCAAGGGAAATCACCCGCATCGATCCGTCCGCGATCATGCTGATGATCACGCTGCATGATTCCGGCGGACTGACGCTGGATGCTCACGCCGTCGGGATTAGCGAAGTTCTGTCGAAGACGGACGGAGTCGCAGACCACCTGATTGCGTCCTTGAATAGTGTATGGGCGGGGAACTAGCGCTATCAGCTCTCGTAAAGAGCCCAAATGTAAATTGCGCGTTCACTCCCGGCTATAAAGTGTGCGCGAGAACTAGTGCTGTCCCTACGGGAGTCGCGTGCTTTTCCTACTCTTACCCGGCACTTCTGTGCCGGGCTTTCACATGGCGCCGCTTTGCGGCTGGATTTTGGGTGGGCACCGGCGCTACATCCTATGCGGGTGCGCCTGCTGCTGATGTGTCTTCCGCAATGCCGTAGTATCTGCTACTCTGCGTTTTCCGTTCAGTGGAGGAAGCAGGAAAATGTCATCGCACAAAATGTTGTTCTCAACGATTGCTGTGCTGTTGTGCCTCACCTTTTCCGCATCGGCGGCTGACAAAAAGTCCAAAGACGCGAAAGCCGAAGACGCAAGTAAGCCTTCATACGAGTTGGCGCAACCCGCGACCGAGAATCTGGACTACACCATGTACCAGCGCATCCGGGATGAGGGGCTTTCGGACTCGCACGTGATGGAGTTCGCATCCGGTTTGATGGACGGGATCGGGCCGCGGCTGACGGGGTCTCCGAATCTGAAGCGGGCGAATGAATGGACGCGCGATCAGCTCACAGCCATGGGATGCAACAACGCTCACCTCGAGGATTGGGGCGAGTTTGGCATGGGCTGGCGACAGATCAACGCCTGGGCGCGGATGTCGGCGCCGGACACGGCGGTCTTCATTGCGCAGGCGCTGCCGTGGTCGGCGTCGAGCCATGGGCCCATCAACGGTCGCGCGGTTTGGGTCGATGCGAAGGAAGAGAAGGATTTGGAAAAGTACAAAGGCAAGCTGGCGGGCAAGATTGTTTTCTTTGGCGAGATGCGCGAGGCGAAGCCGGTCGACAAGCCGCTGTGGGAGCGCCGGGACGAGGCTAACCTCAAGTCGACCGTCGAATATCCGGTACACGTCGGTGAGGCGGAACGACAATTTCAAGAATTCATTAAGCGGCTGGAGTTTCGCGAGAAGGCGGGACAGTTTTTCTCCGCCGAGCATGCGGCGGGGATCGTGGTGCCGAGTCGCGATGGACGCAATAACGGCGGATCGGGTGGAACGATTTTTGACGATGGCGGTGGCGGGATGGGTTGGTTCACCTACCAGCGCGAGCACGCCGAAGCTCTTCCGGTCATGGTGATGGCCATCGAAAATTATGGGCGTGTCTACCGGCTGCTCAAGGCGAATGTGCCGGTCACGGTCGAGATGGATGTGGAGGCCGAGTTCACGGGCGATCATGAACACGGCTTCGACACGATCGCGGAAATTCCCGGCACCGATTCGAAGCTGAAAGATGAAGTGGTGATGGTGGGCGGGCACCTGGACTCCTGGGCGTCTGCCACCGGCGCGACGGACAACGGAGCGGGCACCATCGTCGCGATGGAAGTGATGCGCATCCTGAATGCGTTGCATGTGCAGCCGCGGCGGACGATCCGCGTGGGTCTGTGGACGGGAGAAGAGCAGGGAGAGTTTGGTTCGTACGGTTACGTAAAGCAGCATTTCGGATTCGTGCCGCTCTCCACTGCGCCAGATCAGGTGAAGCTTCCGGACTTTCTGCGCAAACCGGCCGGCCCGGTTCAGTTGAAACCAGAGCAGCAGAAGATTTCCGGATATTTCAATCTGGATAACGGTACGGGAAAAATTCGCGGTGTCTACCTGCAGCAAAATGCCGCAGTCGCTTCCATCTTTCAGCAGTGGATGGACCCCTTGAAGGACCTGGGCGTGGGCACCATCACCATGCGGGACACAGGCGGAACCGATCACGAAGCTTTCGACTCGGTGGGGGTGCCGGGATTCCAGTTCATCCAGGATATGCTCGACTACGGGTCGCGCACCCACCATTCCAACATGGATACTTACGAGCGGCTGCAACCGGATGATCTGGCGCAGGCGGCGGTGGTGGAGGCGATCTTCGTTTACAACACTGCGATGCGCGACCAGATGTTGCCGCGGAAGCCGTTGCCGCATCCGGAACTGGAGGAGCAACGCAAGGCTCCGCTGAAGAATATGATGCCGGGGGCGGAGGCGCCTGAGGAGATGAGGAAGCCGGAAAACTAGGGCGCGATAAAAGTAGCCGCCGTGCCGAGAGCGCCCAGTGCGCGGGCGAGACGCCCCCGCTACAGCCGGCAGGATGCCGGCGCTACCGGCGCTACCCTTCCTTCGCGCGCCGAGGCTGCCGTGAGGGCGCACGCCGGATTTGGGCGATGAAATCACGCGGCCACCTTACTTTGATCTGAGCGGCGTTCCCAGAAATCCTCGAAGCGTCCGCTAAGCTTGCTGCAGCGGAGGGCGATGAGGGCGTTTGCGCCCCTTACGGTCCA
>WNGK01003734.1_pt2 | contig 15377 bp, 14 predicted proteins | sample 5400601 | NCBI WGS metagenome assembly WNGK01 (sample SAMN13153376, study PRJNA577476) | soil metagenome | isolation source: 60 cm soil or saprolite under Garry oak tree replicate 1 | place: USA:California | collected 2016-06-15
GCCTCCGGGAAAACCTCCGCGTGGACCTCCCCCTCCGGGCCCGCCGCTCCCTCCCGCGCCTTTGGTTTCCCGGCCGAAGCCGAAGGTCTTGCCCAGGCGAAGATTGAAGGTGGCATTGCCCGGACCGGTACCATAGTTCACCGGCAGAAGAGTCTGTCCTCCGGTGGGGAGCGCGGAACTGAAACTGCCGAGAGGCGTGCAGTAAACTGTGCCGTTCACAGTGACCGATCCGCAGGTCGCGGTCGAAACCAGCGCCGGACGATCATTGAAGATCGAATCTCCGTTCACGTCGGTACCCGTCGTGATGTTGTAAGGCTGCCCGGAGTTAATGATGATGAACGGACTCAGACGAAAACCGTAGGGTACTTCGACCGAACCGCCAATGAACGCGCGGTGACGCACGTCGAATGCGGCGCGGCCGTAGTCGGCCATGGGATCGTACTGGTTGGAAAGAAAACTGGTGGAACTGGTGATGCCGCTGCCGAAGCCTCCTCCGCCTCCCCCCGCGCTGACGTTGCCATTGGCATAACCCAGAGTGTAAAAGCCGAACAGCGAAACTTTCTTTCCCGCGGACACTCGCACGTTGGCGATCAATTGGTTCTGCCGGAACACGCCTTCGGAGTCGTATTGATAGACGTTGTCATGGCCATACTGTGACTGCAAAGGATACACACCATTCAAAGGCGCATTGACGTTGCGAATGTAAAGCGCGTGTTCACCGCGCGAATTCAGATAGGTCAAGGAGAGAGTCGCAGCCTTCGTCACCTGCCGCTCAATGCTGGCCGCGCCCTGCATGGTATAAGGCGCGCGCACATTAGGATCAATCTGATAAATCGTCGGGGAGGCGCTAGAGAGGCTCTGCAGTTGGCTAAAAGAAGGTAGAGCCGCTGAATTCGTCGTAAAGAAATTCGGGTTCTGCACTACGATGCTTTGCTGCGTGACCCCATTGAGCCGGTCCGCCTGTTGCACCAGGTTGTATCCGAAGCGGTCGTAGAAAATTCCTAAGCCGCCGCGCAACACCGTCTTGGGAGCAGACTTGCCATCGCTCCCGATGCCCCACGCGATCCCCAGCCGCGGAGCGAAGTCGGCGTGATCGTGAATGTCGTTTTGCGACTCAAAGCGCAACCCGTAAGTAAATGACAGGTTCGGGCGTACGCGCCACTCGTCCTCCGCGTAGAGGCCTGCGTCGAACCAGTTCACCTGCACCAGCGGTGTGCCGCTGGTAATTGAAAACTGCGTAGGGCAGGACGCCGAGCCGCTCTGCGAGCAATTACCCTGGGCAGCGCCCTGATACACCGTCAGAGCGTCACCCGGTTGGCCGCCGGAAAGCACCGGAGAAAAAACGAACGTCCCGTTGAAGTTGGGGTCCGAGGAGGAAGAGGTATTCAGCGCGCGAAATCTTCCGCCGAACTTAATGAAGTGTTTGCCATGGGCGATGGAGGTATAGTTCTGCAGTTCGTAGGTATTTTGTAGGTTGCGAGCATCTCCCTGGGCGCTGCCCCCCCCGGTAAATGCTCCTTGCACCTGGATTGCAATCCCTGTGCTGAACGGTAGCTGGAGAGTGTTCTCCCGCTGGAATTGAACCCGAGTTTCGTTCACCATTTTCGAATTCAATATCTGCGAGTCGCTCACCTGCAAGGTCTGCTCGGTCTCGTTCAGGTTGTAGGCCTGCGAAGGCAGGGAGAACTGGCCCAACCCCCCGTTCTGGTTCGTCTCGTGGGTGATCTGATACCGTGCGGTCAGTGTGTTGTTGGGGTTGATCTGATAATCCAGCCGTGGGCTGAAGTTGGTGCGAGTTCTGGGGTTCGGAATGGATTCCTGCAACTGAACCGGGTTGAAACTGGAATCCAGTGTGGTTGCGTTGATCGCAGAAAATTCACCAATATTACGCCGCTGGGCATCGAGAAAAAATGACGCTTTCTTGCCGAGCGGACCGCCAAAGTTTCCGTCAAATATTTCGGAGTTGTAGTCGGGCTTGGTGGGGACGTACGGATTCTTGGAATTGAAAATGGCGTTGTTGTCGTTGAACATGAACTGGCCGTGGAACTTGTCGCTGCCCGGCTTGGTGAAAATTTCGATTCGCCCATAACCCAACTTGTCGTATTGCGCAGAAAACGGATTCTGGTTGACGCGGATTTCGCGAATCGCGGATTTCGGCGGAAGCTGCCCGCCGGTAAAGCCGTCAATGTAAATCTGCCCGCCGTTGGGCCCTGCCGAGGGTCCAGCGAGAGCTTGCAGCTCGGATTGCAGTTCGTCAGGGTCATCTGAGAGCGCTTCCAGATCTTTCCCTTTGAGTACCACCGAACCCGCGCCGGACGAGGAACTGACGTCGAGCTGGGCGCCGGGCTCGCCCTGCACTTCAACTTTCTCGTCTTGAGTCTTAATCTGTAGCGCTAGGTCGAGCGCCTGAGTTTGCCCGGCCGCGAGCGTCAGCTCGTCTTTCTTAAATGGCGCAAAGCCCTGGGCAGTAGCCGCGACGGTGTAGGTTCCCGGCGGCAAACCGTGAATGGTGAAAGCGCCTGCCTGATTGGTGGTCGCGCTGGTTTGCTTTCCGTCGCCTCCGGTCACCGTAACCGTGGCCTGCGGGATGACCGCGCCAGTCTGGTCAGTGACCTTACCGCTGAGCGAGGCGGACGGCGCTTGCGCGACAGTTGTAGCGCACAGCGGAACAAACAACAAAATCAAGACCAAGATAACGATTGAAGAGATTCGTCTCATTTTTCCCTAGCAAAACTTTCCTTAGCAATTCTCCCTGGCAAAGCCCGTCACCGGCTGATGCATTTGATGCATTGCTTACTCGCCGCTGGCACCCGCGGGAGCACTGAGGTTCCACGGCGAGAGAAGGGTGGAAGCGCTGGTTCCCGCAGGCGCGGCGGTGAGGATCGGTTCGACTCCCGCCAGCAAAGTGATTGCGGTTGGTCCGGAAGCCGCGGTGCCTTCGGTTGCGACCAGCATCACTGCGTCACCCTTATTTAGATCGCGCACCGCAAAGGCCGGCATTCTACTCAACATCTGCTGAAAATCAGGAGAGCCGCCCCCTCCACGCCAATTTCCGCCGGGGCCACCGCCTTGAGCTAAAATGCCCGGTCCGACACTGCTTTCAGCTCCGCCTCCAGAAGGTGCGCCCGCAGCAGGACTGCCGCCCGTATTCCCTGCTCCTCGCGGACTACTCTGTCCACCGCCGTTCCAATTCCCGCCGCCCTGTCCCGGACCCGATCCGCCTGCAGCTCCCGGCATCCCACCTTTCAATCTCATCGCAATTCCCATGGCTACCATTGGGGGCAGTTTCCGCAACTGCGAATCTGCTGTAACTCTGACCACCATTGGCTTCTTGGTGGCCAAATCCGTGATGGTGATGGTGTTATTTGCGGCATTGGTCGAAACTACGGTGCCCGCTATGTCCCGGAACGCGCCGGAAACGATGGCTTGTGCAGTGAATTCGGTCCCGTCGGGACTCTTGGTTCCGCGCGCGCGCAATTGATCGCTAGGCTTGATCTGATCCAGAGTGCCGGGCTTGGCATCATCGAACTTTACCGAGTCAGGAGCATAGCGGCGGATCGTAGTCTCCGGAGAAACGTGAATGATGATCGGCTTTCCGTTCGCAACAATAGCATTGCCGATGGTGATGGTGTTGGCCGCGGTATTGACTTCTTTCACGATTCCGCCGACGCCCTTCCGCCACTCGTTACGCTCACGCTGTTGCTTATCGGCGATGTCGCTCTGCTTCATCACAATGGCCGAAGACGCGATCACAGCATTCCCTTCGCCGGCCTGGCCGCGAGCAAGCACCCGGTCACCAACCTGGATGTCTGAAACAGCGATCGGAGTCGCAGTCTTCAAGTCGGTCTGTCCCGGCACCGCTCGCACGATGTGAGATGAGTCGGCGAAAGTCACCGTCTGCTCCGAGCCGCTGTCGGTAGTCAGCACGACCGAGTTGCCACTGATCGATTTGACGGTGCCGACCGCTTTGACGACGGAAGTCTGGGCTGACGCCGCGGAAACCAGAAGGAATATCCCCGCTATAACCAGCCCCGCGCGTCGCCGAAAAGTCGTGTTTTTGGTTACATAACGCATAACAATTTCTATTATCAATTCAATCATGCGCTTGGGAGCGCCGGCGTAAAGAATTGTCAAATGAGGATGAAGATACGTGTAGGGCGCCGATGCTCCAGCTGCCCGGTCGGGCGAGTTCGAAAAACAGCAGAGAATGGGGGGCTGTGAGGCTGTGCGCGCCTTCATGCAAAGTTAGATTTTAAGCAAGAATCAAAAACCACTGTGGTGGTACTATGCGCTTCCGCCGGGCGCCGCTTCCATTTCCAGCAGCGCCTTCTTTCTTTCGGTCCCCCAGCGGTAGCCGCCCAGCTCTCCATTAGAGCGCAGAACGCGATGGCACGGAATCGCAATCGCAACTGGATTGGCCGCGCAGGCCCGCGCCACGGCGCGGACGGCTGATGGCTGGCGAATCGCTTTGGCGACTTGCGAGTAGGAACGGGTTTTTCCGAAAGCGATGGATTGTAAGTAAGACCACACCCGCCTCTGGAAAGCAGTCGCTTGAATATCCAGCGGGAGCGCAGAAGCTAGGTCTTTATTCCTGCCGCCGCTCTTACCATTGTTGCTTCCGCGCATGCGCTGCATAACTCTTTGCGCGAGTTCTGCTAGCCCGCGGTCGTCACGCCGCCGGAGGGCGAAGGGGAATTCTTGTTTGAGTCCCTGCTCGAGTTCTTCGTCGGAGCCTGCGAATGTGATACTGCAAATTCCTTTATCGGTGGCTGCGATCAGCAGGCGGCCGAGCGGAGACTCGGCACAGGTGTAGCGAATGGGCGCTGCGATTGCTCCACGACGATATTTTCCCGGCTCCATGCCGAGTTCCGAAGCGGTACGCGCATAAAGGCGGCTGGTGGAGTTGTATCCGGCTTCGTGCATGGCGCGCGTGACCGAGTGTCCGGCTTTCAGATTCTGCCTGAAGCCGCGCATGCGGCAGGAATTTGCATATTCTTTAGGCGTAATTCCGAGCACGGCTTTGAATGTCCGCTGCAGGTGAAATGGGCTGAGCCGGAATTCGGCGCTGATTTGTGCCAACGTGACCGGCTCATCCAGACGCTGCTCAATATAGCGGCAGACGGATTTGATGAGTTCCTGCCGCGGATTTCCGCTCACCGCTTTAGGCCGGCAACGCAGGCATTCGCGATACCCAGCGCTCTCCGCTTCCTGCGGGCGGCGGAAAAAGGTAACATTCTCGCGACGCGGACGCTTGGCCGGGCACGAAGGCCGGCAATAGACGCCCGTTGACGAAACGGCGAACACAAATTTGCCGTCGCTGGCGCTGTCGCGTGCCAGCACCGCCTGCCAGCGCGGGTCGCTCATATGAAAATCGGCAGATTGAGGAGCCACGGTCGTCATTTCTGGTTCCAGAGTCAGTATCGCACTGTTCATGTTTGCAAGTTACGACGTTCTGGGAGCCGGCGCTATCCGGATCTTGCGATCAAACCGATTTTTCTGCACTATGGCAGTTCCTCTCAATTATGGCGAACTCCTCACACTCCGAAATCATCGCCAACCGTGTATCTTCCGAAATCCGGGTGGATGCGGCGCATTCCGCCCCCGAATGGCAGTCGGCCGAGCCAGTTCGTTTCTGTGCGAACTGGCAGGGCAGGGATCCTGATCGGGAGTTGGAGACTGAAGTCCGGGCCCTGTGGTCGCAGGCATCTCTTTATTTGAAATTTGTTTGCCGGTACGGGGAGCTGTTTGTGTTCGAGGATTCTGACCCGAATGGGAGGCGCCATCACCTTTGGGACCGCGACGTGGCCGAAGCATTTCTTCAGCCTGATCCTTCAGTCGAGCGGTGTTATAGAGAATTCGAGGTCGCTCCCAACGGCATGTGGATTGATCTTGACATTTCGCCATCCGGCCTTGCCGACCTGAAGAGCGGACTGACTCGATCGGTTCAGTTTGACACCAAACAAAAAATCTGGACCGCAGAGCTGGCGATTCCGATGCGATGCCTAACCGCACACTTCGATCCGAATATGGCGTGGCGCGCGAATTTCTATCGCGTCGAAGGCAGGGCCGAGCCTAGGCAGTATCTGGCCTGGCAGCCAACACACACTCCGCAGCCGAACTTTCACGTGCCGAAAGCGTTTGGGACGTTGCGGTTTGATCCCAAAACCGAAAAGTGAGACCCAATTTTCTTACATCCTTCGAAAGCGGCTGTCCAGTTTAGCGCTCAGAACGCCCATTGTCACAACTGATCATTCAATATTTTGCAAATTCCTGACCTGCTGCATACAACACTCTGTTGCGCCACCCCTAGGACCGTTTGCCAGCGCGTGATTCCTACTGTCCACTAACGCGCCTTCAAGGAGATTAAATTTATGGGACGCGTCTTCCCCCGCAACGTGTTTGGGCCTGCAGTCTTGGCCGCCATGCTGCTGCTGGGTTCTGCATCTGCACAATACAAAGCAACCCAACTCGTTTCCAACCTACCCGGAATCGCGGTCAATCAAGACCAGAAGCTGGTGAACGCGTGGGGACTCCCTCGCGGCGCAAGCAGTCCGTTTTGGGTCAGCGACTAGGGAACGGCATTCTCCACCCTTTACGACGGCAGCGGAAACCCCGTGCCACTCCAGGTGGCCATTCCTACAGTTGGGACAGGCTTCACCGGGCCTTCCGGAGTCGTCTTTAACGGCTCGCACGATTTCAAGGTATCCAAGAACGGCTGAGCGGTCCCGCGATCTTCATCTTCGCGACGGTTGACGGAACTATCAGCGGCTGGAACTTCGGAATTGACCTCACCCACGCGGTGCTGGCGGTCAACAACTCGCATTCCGGCGCGGCTTACACTGGTCTGGCGATCACAACTGACGGGACGAACCTGCTCTTCGCTGCCGGCACAGCTAACAACCGGGTAGACGTTTACAACGGCAGTTTCAAGCTGATCAACACGCTCACCGATCCTACGATCCCGGCAGGATTCACGGCTTATGAAATCCGGCAGATCAATAATCAAATATTCGTCACCTATGCCAGCATCGGCGACGTAGCCAACGGATTCATCGACATCTTCAGCGAGAGCGGAGCCTTAGTGAAGCGCTTCGCGCAAGGCAGGCCGCTGAACCAACCCTGGGGAATGGCGCTTGCGCCAAAGAATTTCGGTTCATTCAGTGCGGCCCTGTTGGTCGGCAACAATCTTCCCGGAGGAACTGTTAACGCCTTCAATATTGTGACCGGAAAATTTCTCGGGGCCCTCAAGGATTCGACCGGCAAACCCATCGCGATTGATCAGCTCTGGGGATTGGAATTCGGCGGCGACACTCCGGCCAACGGAGCAGCGAACCAGTTGTTCTATACGGCGGGCCCCAGCAATTACGTGAACGGAGTATTCGGCGTGATTAATTTCGTCGGGAAGTGAACGGAACAGTCAGGTTGCCAAAAGCTGCCGCCGATCATTGCCTTCGCAGGATGTTAGCTGCAAGCGCGGGTTTAGTTCGGCGGCGGCTGCAACGGCCCGAACACTTGCGGAATCCCGGAGCGCCGCTTCAATTCAGCCAGCAGGGCTTGCGCGGCATTCAGATAGGTCTTGCTAGGGTCAGACGGGTCGGCCCAGACCGCGTCATAGACAACCTGAGAGGCTTCCTTGATGTCCATGTGCATGGCGGCTTCAAGGACGTCAACCCGCTCTTGTAGGCGGTCAAAGCATTCCTGGCAGATGGCCGCCGGATCCGCTGAACTGGTGTGGTTCTCCTCCCGGTTGCAGTGCAGGGCCGGAGTGGGTAAATCCGCAGGCAGCGGCGATGCCATCACCTGCGCATTGAACTCGTGCAGGAAGCGCTCGCGTTCGTCCTCGAGTTGCTGAGGATCGGGTAACTGTTCTTGCGGAGACACTCTGACCAGCGGCTCCATCGGCGAAACTCGCTGCGGACTCTTGCACACCGGGCAAGCGGTTAGATCGGACGCATAGTAGGTTTTGCACTTGGCGCAAGGCAGGCCGTATCCGATTTGGCGGGCAGCCAGTGGCGCATCGGCAAAAGCATTCCGGCGTTCGGTCTGGACGTTCTCCGCCTGCCGTGCGGGAGCTGCTGCCGCGCCGTATCCAGATCCCGAGGATTGATTTAGGCTGGCCATTTTTTCTTCCCCTGTGATTCTACGGTCGAATTTCGAAACCCCTGATCTAACCTAAGTCCATGAACTAATGCGCTACCGCGCGCTGTTCGACCGCATAAGCCGAAGCAGTTCTTCCTCACGCGCGTGATATAGCGTCTTGCTGGGATCCAGCCGGGTTGCCGTTTCCATCTCTGCCAGCGCCTCGTTGTCGCGGCCCAGGCTCATCAGGCATGCAGCTAGTGCGTAGTGGTACTCGGCCGATGGTTCAATTCGGACCGCTTCCTGAAACTCCTTCAAGGCAGAAGGAAACTGCTGCATTTGCAGCAAGGCAGTTCCCAGGTAGTAGTGCGAGGACGCAGTATCCGGCTCAAGCTCCACCGCAATGCGCAACTCACGGGCTGCTTCCTGCTGCTGGCCGGAAAGCAGAAGCAGCTGTCCCAGCGCCCGGTGTTCGCCCGGTATGCTGGGGTTTTGCGCAACTGCCAGCTTCAGTTCCGCAATCGCCGATGAGTACTCGTTCTTGGCCATGTAAGCTCGCGCAAACGAATCGTGCCCCCGGTGCCAGCCCGGATTGGTCTTAAAAAGCTCGTTGTATTCAGCGATGGCGACGTCGTAATCGCCTTTGCCGTAATAGGCACTGGCGAGGTTTTCCCGAATCGAAGGTTCTTTGGGCGCGAGCTGTTTCGCGGTGTTCAGCTCGGCGATCGCTTCTGGAAAGTGCTTTTGTTGTGCCAGCAGAGCGCCGAGGCTGGTGTGGGCCTGCCAGCGCTGCGGATTCAGTTGCAGCGACTTGCGGAAATATTCGATCGCGGGTTCGTCCGCGCCCTGCTCTTGCTCAGCCATGCCCATTTCGTAATAGACGTCAGCATTCCCCGGATCTCGGGCCAGCGATTCCTGAAACGCGTTCAGGGCGGCAGGATATTGTTCATTGGCGTAGTGCCCCAGCCCCAGCATGCGGTAAGCCTCGGCGTCCTGAAAATCCATGCTGAGGGCGGTGCGGGCCTCGCCGATGGCGCTGTCGCCGTCATCGCCCTGATAGAACACCAACGCCAGGCGATTGTGGACTTCAGAGAAATCGGGCTCCGCCTCTTTGGAGTCGCTGTATTCATCGAACGCGGCGTCCCATTTGCCTTGCTGTTGCTGGATGTATCCCAGGGCGAAATGCAGCGCACCATTCTTGGGATCGTTCGCCAGCAGATCACTAATAAGTTCTGCGGCCGGTTCGTATTTCTTCTCATAGACCAGAGTCGCGGCTTTCACCAACGATACTGGACAAGAACTGTCGTGCGCCGGCTGCAGGTGACGCAAGCTTCGTAGCATATCGGTAGTCGCACCGGCGGAACGGAGTGCGTTCTTAATGCTCGGGTCCGGAGTAAACGCGATTCCGCGGCGTTGCACCGCGCGGATTAACTTTGGGCCAGGGACGCCGCCGGCGATCCAGGCCATGAGATGGCCGCAATCCACGGGTGACGAATCGCCAGCGAAAGACGCAGTTGCTACAAGTAGGAAACAGATATGAACAATAAATGCTTTGCTGCGCACTGACGAACTCCCCACCCGGCCGCGTTGGCCGAGAACTCGTTTGCTTCCAGGAACATAGACTGATCAAGTAATCCCGGCTAGGTCACGTAAGTAATAAGGAGGAGAGAAAGTAGGACAGGCAGGAGGCGGAAACCGGCCAAACACCGGCCCAGCAGGCAGTGCTCACAGTTGACGCAAGCCTATGACTCCAGTAACGTTTGCCTTAGAGATCGTTAACGAATGTGCGCGCGGAGGTTTCCCTTATGGAACTGCTTTCACCACTGCATTTGCTGATCATTTTCGGGATTGCCCTGCTGCTGTTTGGGCCGAAGAAACTCCCGGAGCTGGGGAAAGGGATTGGCGAGGGCTTCCGGGCCTTGAAAGAGGGCATGAAGGACAAGTCGTCGGAACCGCCCGCGACTCCGCCTTCGACGCCCACGTCGAACAACACGGAAGTCAAGAACTAGCCGGATTTGCACGTACCTTGCGAGCGAGTCCGGGCAGAAGTGGGCAACGCCTACCTGTGGAACCGATACTTAATCGACCAATTGGTTCCCCGCCTCATCTAATTCTGCGAGTGTTTTCTGCGAGTCTTTCTAACAGGCGGCCACCATGAGCAAGCAAAAGTCACAAGCGAAAAAACCGGAAAATCCGAGACCTGAGCGGCACGACGAGGTCCATGAGGACAGCCTCGACAAGACCATCGAGGACAGCTTTCCGGCGAGCGATCCGCCGTCCTCCATACCTGACCCGGATGAGGATGTAGCTTGAACGCGCGGACGCCACGGCATCCCCGACACTCCTATTCTGCAAGGTGAGATATGAAGCGAAGCAATCCCCAGCTATTCCCACCGTTCCTGCGTCTGGTTGTTTTTCTCGTTTTCGTTGTTTTTGGCCTCCCTTTGCTCGCGCAGAGCGGGGCGTCCCCGTTCTACGACTTCCACGCAGAAAGCCCGGGCACGATGCATAAGGTCACGGTCGGCGATCTGCCTCCGCCTAACGCGACAACGTCGGCTAACAATTTTCCCCAGCCGTATCCGCGCCCCGCGGGTGCGATGCCCAAGACTCTGCCGGGCTTCAAAGTGGAGTTGTACTTCACCGGACTGGATGAGCCGCGCGAGTTGCGAGCCGCGCCCAACGGCGATGTTTTCCTGGCCGAGAGCAACACAGGAGAGATCAAGATTTTCCGCGGCGTCGGCAAAAACGGCAAGCCGGAGCAGACTGCAACTTTTGTAACTGGGCTCAAGCAGCCGTTTGGCATCGGGTTCTATCCGCCGGGAGCGAATCCCCAGTGGGTGTACATGGCAGACACGGATTCAGTAATGCGGTTTCCCTACCGCAACGGCGATCTGAAAGCACGTGGCGCGCCCGAGATCATTGTGGCCGAAATTTTCCCGGGCGCGAAAGAAGCTCGCGGCCACTGGACACGCGACGTCGCGTTCTCCGCCGACGGCAAGAAGATGTTCATCTCCGTCGGATCGGGATCGAACATCGATGACCCTGACGATCACAAGTCCGAGTTTCACCGCGCCAATATTCTCGAATTCAATCCCGATGGCTCGGGCTTGCGGGTCTTCGCCTCGGGCATTCGCAATCCGGTCGGCATGGCTATTGAGCCAAAAACCGGCGAACTCTGGACAGCAACCAACGAACGAGATGCGCTGGGTGATAATCTGGTCCCCGATTACACCACCCATGTGCAGGATGGCGGCTTCTACGGCTGGCCGTGGTATTACATGGGCGGGAATCGTGATCCACGCTTGCCAGACAGTCATCCCGATCTGCGCGCGAAGGTAATTACTCCCGATGTCGTGATCCAGCCGCACAGCGCTCCGCTGGGTTTCGCTTTTTACAACGGCGAACAATTCCCTGCGGAGTATCGCGGAGACGAATTTCTTGCCCTGCATGGCTCGTGGAATCGCGCCAACCGCACCGGCTACGAAGTTGTACGGATTCCCCTCCATGGGCAGGGCAAGGCTTCGGGCGAATACGAAGACTTCGTGACCGGCTTCGTCACCGACGACGGCAAGGTCTGGGGCCGGCCGGTCGGGATCGCAGTCGCGAAAGATGGGTCATTGCTGGTAAGCGATGACGGTTCGGGATCCATTTGGCGCATCAGCTACGCGGGAAAATAGCAATCAGTGTTTGAGCCCGAACGTGAAACCCGTACTTGGGAAAGCGTGATGAACGTTACTATTGTCCGTGCCCTTGATACGTTCTAGGGCGCGGACATTGCTGGCCTTACGTTCTGTTACGCTCGCGGGGGCGCTCCCAGGCTGCCTCGGTCATCCTCGCACTAATGCCTAAACGCTGGCCTCAGCCGCCGTAAACACAGTATTGGCGCACGTCTCGTCGAGTTCCTGCCGATTCGCAAGGGCAGCGTCCTTACCTGATCGCAGCGCGGTCACTCCTCATCCAATCGGAATTACGAAAGCGCATGGACATGGGACATCTTCTTGCTTTCCGCGCGAGATGAGATGTTCAAGTGGCTTCAGAAAGCAGCAAAGAATGCCTAACGCGGATTACATGGACGACGTTCACGTACGCATGTTGCGGGTGACGGAAGATCTCCGCGCTATTCAGCGGGAACTCAACTGCGCTGCCATGCAGGCCCCGGGGGATCCGGAATTGATGGAAGCCCTGAACCGGTTGCCCGAGATCGAGTCGCTGGAAGTGCTCAAGTCGGCGCTCGATCAGATGCGCCACTTCTTATGGTTCTATGTGCAGGTCATGACCAGCGACGCGGAAGTGGAAGAGCGCCCGCGGCCGAGCGCTTCCATGAAGGCGGGCACCAAGGAATCTGCGTTCATCGAAAAACTCAAGCACCCGACCGACGCTGCTCTACTTCGTTACTACGCCGACAGCAAGACCCGCAAGCCCAACTAGACCCAGGCTTCACTTGAGCCCCCTTCACTCGAGGGTCACGGATTTCACCAGGTTCCTCGGCCGGTCCACGTCGAGGCCTTTCCTCACCGCCATGTGATAAGCGAACAGTTGGAGAGGAACAATTTCGAGAATGGGCGACAGCAGTTCCGGCGCTTCAGGGATGAAGATGGTGTGATCAGCAAGCTCTTCTACGGCTGCATCGCCTTCGGTCGCAACCGCGATCACCCGCGCCTTCTGCTGCCGGAATCCCTGAATATTGGCCAGGTTTTTTTCGTAGCGCAGAATCGAGCCGGGATCGTTGCGGTCACAGGTGGCAATAATCACCACCGGCAGATGTTCATCAATCAAGGCATTTGGGCCGTGCTTGGTTTCCCCGGTGGGATAGCCCTCGGCGTGAACGTAGGAAACTTCTTTCAGTTTCAAAGCGCCATCCATCGCGATGGGATAGTGAATTGCGCGCCCCAGGAATAGAAAGTCTTCCGAGCGATGAAAGCGGTCGGCAAGCCGCTGACATTGATCCGAAGATGTCAGCGCAGCCTCTGTTTTTCGGGGCAAGGCAAGCAATTCTTCGATCCACCGGCGCAACGCCGTCTTCGGCAGTTCCTCGCGCACTTGCGCCAGATAGGCTGCAAACAGAAACAGCACCGCCATCTGCGCGGTAAACGCTTTGGTGGAAGCGATGCTGATCTCAGGTCCCGCGTGCGTATAGAGAACGCCATCGGCTTCGCGGGCGATCGTAGAATCCACAACGTTCGAAACCGCAACCGTGCGGGATCCCCGCTTCCTTGCCTCGCGCTGCGCGGCCGTTGTATCCGCGGTTTCGCCGGATTGCGTGATCACGATTGTGAGTTCGCCGTGACCGATTAATGGATTGCGGTGCTCAAACTCGCTGGCGTAATCCACGTCCGCGGGCAGATGGACCAAATCATGGAACATGTACTGTCCCGCCATCCCGGCGTGGCGACTGGTGCCCGAGGCCACAATGTTGATTCGCCGCAGCCGGCGCAATTCTTCGCTGCTGATGCGGACTTCTTCGGCCAGTCGCACTTGCGCGTCCTGCAACGAAACCCGCGGAGCGATGGTGTCTCCCAGCGCCTTCGGCTGTTCGAAGATTTCCTTCAGCATGAAATGCGGAAATCCGTTTTTGTCAGGCATCTGTTCTCCTCAACCGACTATTAAACCAACTTGCCTTTGACAACCGTCGCCCGAACTTCCCCATTTGCGGTCAGCACCACGAAGTCTGCATCCGCCCCGGGCCTTAGCACTCCCTTATTCTGTGCGCCGGCAACTCCGGCGGGATTCATCGTCGCAATCCGGACCGCCTGCTGCAGATCCCAGTGCGCGAAGTTCATCGCATTGCGGATGGCACGATCCATCGTCAGAACGCTGCCCGCAAGTCTGCCGTCATGCAGGCACTTGCCGTCTTTCGCTTCGACTTCAAGAAGCCCCAACTGATATTTTCCGTCCGGCATGCCAGTGGCTGAGGTTGCGTCGGTAATTAAAACCGCGTCTTCCACGCCCTTGGCCCGCAGGAAAAGTCGAACCGCGACTGGATCCACATGAACGCCATCGGCGATTACGTCGGCAGTGAGGCGCTGATTGGTTAATATCTCCCCCACAATTCCGGGATCACGATGGCGCAGCGGCCGCATGGCATTGAAAGTATGGGTGGCATGGCGCGCACCTGCGGCCACGGCTCTACGCGTGGATTCGAGGTCGGCGTCGGAGTGTCCGAGGCTGACACAGACTCCACGCTTGGTCGCCTCCGCAATCACCTCCAGCGCTCCTGCGACCTCCGGCGCAATGGTCATCAGCCGGATATGACCTCGCGCAGCCTGCCAGAATCGGTTGAATACTTCGACACTCGGAGACACTAAGTCCTCCGGCAGATGCACGCCGCGACGCGCGTGGCTCAGAAACGGACCTTCCAGATGAATACCGAGGGGCTGGGCGCGGCCATTGCGGCCGCCATTCTCGTCTCCATTACCCTCGATCGCGTTTGCCAACCGCTCTAGAGCACGATCGATCAAATCGAGCGGCGCGGCAAGCGTGGTCGGATAGTAAGTTGTGACTCCGTGGCGCGCCAGAAACTGCTCAAAACTGCACCGCGCAGCCCCGTGAGGTTGCATGACGTCAAATCCGGCAGAACCGTGGACGTGGATGTCGACAAAGCCGGGCACGATAACGCTGTCACCGAAATCGCGGATTGCAGCATTTGACGGTTCTTCCGCACTAGTTCGAGTTCCCAGATCCACGATCGCGCCGTCCTCAACCACTAGCACCGGATGGTCGAGTTTCTCAACCGGAGTGTACAGAGCGCGAGATGTAAATACGATAGGGGGCAAGTTTTCCTGGTCCAACTCAGTATATCAATGAGGTCATGGCAACAGGCAACGGCAAAGCGATATATAGCACTTATACCATCGGGGCGGCAACTCCCCTTACGACAAACGATATCGGCTCGCTGTTCAGTCAGACAAAACGGGGCGGCACCCGTAGCCACCCGTCGGAGATTGCAGCGGAAATCGCGATGCTATAATGATGCGGTAGTTCTTCTCTATTGTGCGCGAATCTATCGCTGCAGATCGTCCGTCGGGGAGTGGCTCAGCCTGGTAGAGCACCTGGTTCGGGACCAGGGGGTCGGAGGTTCAAATCCTCTCTCCCCGACCATATTTTAGAGCTTTTACTTTCAGCCGTGCTACCAGTTTGCTACCGTGAACCTTTGCGCCAGAGCCAACGGCAAACGAGAAAGAACGGCACTCCGACGAACAGCAAGGCGATAACTAGCACCAAGTGCATCGGTTCGAATAGGCCTTCCATTTAAGCAGCTCCTTTCTGCGCGTGCGGATGCGCCTTGCGGTACACGTCCA
>WNGK01004365.1_pt1 | contig 15377 bp, 16 predicted proteins | sample 5400601 | NCBI WGS metagenome assembly WNGK01 (sample SAMN13153376, study PRJNA577476) | soil metagenome | isolation source: 60 cm soil or saprolite under Garry oak tree replicate 1 | place: USA:California | collected 2016-06-15
GTCTGGCAACGGATACAAGCAGGTTGGCAGGCATGAGCAGGTGGCGGGAGAGGTCGGGGAGGTGGCGTGGCTGGTGGCGGCCTATCTCTCGCCCCTGCCTGCCTACCTGCCCTGCTCCCTCTCTTGGCACACGACTGCCCCTAAGGCTGTGACGTTGTGGGGGGATGAGGGGGGTCGTGTGCCGCTGGGGCGGTTAGGACGCACGGCGGGGTAGGGGCCCCGCCGATGCGGCCTCACCGTCTGGGCGCGGAGCAAGTAACACGCGCCCCTAGAACTACTTGGTGAGAAAGCGAGGATGCCTATGGATACGAAAACTTCACCGCTGATCGTGGGACGTGGGGTAGACACCCTCGTCCTCAATGTGTACTTCCGTGATGGGCAACACAAGCCGTGTAAGCGGGAAATCCCGCATGAGCTCAAGGAACAGTTGGACGCCTGGAAACAAGCGGCCATTGTCGAGGAAGAACCAATACCCGTTCCACTCTCCTTCGAGGGCGCGAGCCTGCACATGTACCCCAATGGAGCGGGCAAGGGCCAATGGCGCTGGTTGCTGCGCTGTGAGAGCTTGTCTCCATGGGTCGCTTGAACTGTGTGGCACAAGTGCGCTTCTCGTCTGAGTTCTTATGGTCGTGTCGGGGCGTGGATGACGCCATTGTGCGAGTGGAAGAGTTCCTGGTGCATCACTTCTTGCAGGAATGTGTGTATCTGCAAGTCTCGGAAGTCCATCTGTGTGCCGATATTGCCGGATGGGATGTGGAGTCCATCGATCAACGCCGTGATTTCGTCTCGCGCTCGCGCAAACGAGGAACGTATGAGGTAACAGACCTCCAGATAGAAGACTTCTCCTACGGCCTCACGCGTTCAGGGTTTCTCTTCTCGCGAGGTGGCCCGATCTCCTGTGTCATCTACGACAAGACGCGTGAAATCCGTCAGCAAAGCCAGAAATGGTGGTTCCATGACCTGTGGCAAGCCAATGGATGGGAGATGGAAGAACAGCCGGTGGTCTGGCGGGTCGAGTTCCGTTTCAAACGGGAAGTGCTGCATGAACTGAGCGTGGAAGGCCAGTTTGAGGGGGTAGAAGATGCCTTCTCGCTGCTGGAACGCCTTCCGCACATGTGGGCCTATGCAGCGGGTCATCTTGGTGGCGGTGAAGATGGCTTGCCTGATGGCTGGCTACGCCTGGTCGTGCCTGGGGTGGATAGCAACCGCTCGCGCTGGATGACCCATGCCGTCTGGGAAGAGGTGCAGCGGGCGTTCGTGGTGTCCTCTGAGGAAGGAGAAGAGGAAGAGCAAGAGAGCGATAAAACTCAAGTTATTCGCAAGCGCAAGTATCAGGCTCATCTTGAGCGTGCGGTGGCTGCGACAGTGGGCTATCTCTCAAGTATGGCGGCCTGGCTCGGGCGTGATGGCGAGGCGGGTGAGGAAGCGGATTTGCTCTACATGATCGCGTGGCTACGCGAACGGACGCCAGTGTACCTGGGCAAACGGGCGCGGAAGTTCGCCAAAGAGGTCGAGCAAAAGCGCATACGCTTTGAACGGCAGCGGGCCTATGAGCAGGATTGGCTCTATGGTGCTGAAGTGGCGTAGGTGTTGTGGGTACCCATGGCGAGCAAGCCGTGAACATTGGAAGAAAGGCGGTGGTGTGATGATGAAACATCGCTGGTTGTATCCCACGAATTGGGATGAATTAGCCTGGGAGTGTAAGGAACGTGCCGGCTGGTGTTGTGAGTTCTGCGGTATCGCTCATGGGACGGAGGTGGTTTCTGAACGGACAGAAGTGGTCTACACCGTGCACTTGGCGGCGGCGCATCTCGATCATGACCCCTGGAACCCGCAGCCCAGGTTAGCCGCGCTCTGTCCCTCCTGTCATGGTCGTTATGACTATTCCTGGCAAGAGCGGCAACGCTGGCTTGAATTAGAGCAGTTACGGCATCGGCTGTGGGTCGCTGCCTATGTGTATGGCGAAGAGTGAACCATGGCAAGCCAGTGGTGAGAAGGGAAGGTGTTCATGCGTGAAGAGACGAAAGAGCGGTCAACTCAGGTTTATGACGTAGCGCTGTGGTGTTCGTGGCCGTTGCTGTTTCCTGACCATGTTGGGCGTATTCAGGCGAGTGGTTCCTATGCAGCAGTGGTGAATGCGATGGAGCAAGTGGGAATTGAAAAGGTGGCCTATGCAGGGGCTCGTCAGATTGGGCATCCTCGCATTGATCGATGGAGCAAGGTGTATATCCCGTTGACCGTTGAAAAGAGGGGTCAAAGATGATGTTTCGGCGTTTGATGTTTGTCATTGGCAAGCCATTTGAGAAAGACTCTCTATGTCAAGCTTTTTTTGGAGCAATTTGGAACGAGAGAAAAACCCGATGAAAGTGAGGGAAAGAGCGATGCCTTCAACACGGTATGAAGGAGTGTACCACGCCGCTTACGGCTGTCAAGCCGCTTCGCTTTCCTTGACAGCCGTTCGCTTGCGTGGTCTGAAAGGGACATACCGAGTTGAAAGCAAAAAAACAGCAGGGTTTTTTGCTCGTCTTGAAAGGAAGAAGCCTGATCAGCACCTTCTAGGCTGCTCTGCGTGCATGCCGCTGCTGTGCGGTCTCAAAGGTGATCGCCTCATAGCAGCGGTGATGGAGCCACATGGCAAAGATGATCCTGACCCACACATTGGCAAGCGCTCGGAGCGCTACCGTATGACTTTTGCCTTCAGCGCGCTTGCGTTGGTAATACTGCATGGCCCACGGCTCGCTTTGCGTGGTCTGCCAGGCAAATTGGTGCAGCGCATTGCGCAACGGTTTGATGCAGCCCAGCCGTCGATGCGCCTTGGAGTACATCCCGCTTTGAAACAGCACGGGCGAGGTCCCGGCCAGGGCTTGCAGACTGGCCGCATCGACATAGCGGGTGCGGTCGTCGCCCACTTCCGCCAGCAATCGTGGCGCCAGTCGCTTTCCCGCTCGCGGAAGACTGCTGAAGATCTCATGGTCGGGATGGGTCAAAAAAAGGGTGGTGATCTCCTTATCGTAGGCCGCAATCTGCTCGAGAAGCGGCATGAGTTGACTGACCAGTGCCAGCATCAGGCGCGACTTGGTGCGGGTGGTGACGGCATCTGCAGTCAGATGAGGAAGTTTCAGGGTGGCGAAGATCGCCGGAGCCGCCTTGCTGGGATTGGGATGACCAGCTTGCTTGAGGACCGAGGCGATCTGCTCTTGGGAAGCAGCCGAAGCCGCTTGTGGAGTCGGATACGTCTGCAGAAAGACCAGGGTCGTGTGCTGCTGCAGTTTGGCAAAGAGCTCCAACGCCACGGGGTAGTAGGCTTTGAGGCAAGCCGTCAATTGATTGACCAGCCGAGTCTGCATCTGGATCAAGCCATCCTGATCACGGGTAAGCGTTTTGAGTTCGGCCACCTGTGCACTGTCGGGAGTGAGGCGGTGCAAATCCGCGAAATCAGCTCGTCCTGTTTTGGCCAGCAAATAGGCATCAATCGTATCCGTTTTGGCCCCCGAGGCGGATCGCCGCCGATCAACGGTACGCGGATTGACCGGATACACTGGCCAGCCAGCCTCCAGCAGGGCAGCAATCAGCAGACCATGGGTGGTCTCGATGATGCAGGCCATCTGCTCTTTCGGCTCAGAGCCGATGATCTGCTGCAAAAAGGTGGTCAACTTGGCAAACCCTTGGAGGCTATGATCGACACGGATCGATCCGACCTGCTGCCCTTGCTCATTAATGACCAGGGCATCATGATGTTGATCGGCCCAGTCCACACCAGCATACCACATGGAAAATTCTCCTCTCTACATACCTTGTTCCTGAGTTCACGTGCCCTTATACTGTGGCGCTCGAAGCGCGACTCTCTCATGATCGGTCGGACTCAGGAACGAGGCCGAGGAAGTGCGAGCTTTCTCAATCGGTCGAGCCGGGTGGAGGAGGGAGACTTTCCTCGGCCAGTTCAATAGTTTCATTGAGCAAGTATACCCTTGCTCCGGCCCTGTGTCGAGAGGGCTTGTTCTTAGTTTACTGTATAAGGAGGGGTATTCAACAGGCGTTTGAAGAGGTTAGCAAGCGAGCTATTAGAGGAAGTGAGGTGGTTGGTGTGCCGCTAACGATGTGTCCAGGTGTCTGGTTTGATATCGAACGTCGGGCGTTATCGTATGCGTTGCTTCTAGTGCTTGAGCGGTCTGCTCGATCTGGTTCTTAGGAGGTGATGTGATGGCGAAAAAGCAAGAAGGGTCTGAGAGTAAGCGAACTGCTTTACAACCGCTCATGCTGGATATTCCAGAGGTGGCTGAGTCGTTGCGGTTGAGTCGGGCAAAGGTCTATCGGTTGATTTACTATGAGGGATTGCCAGTTGTTCACTTTGGGCGGTCGGCGCGTGTCTCAGTGGTCGCGTTACAGGAATGGATAGAGCAACGGGCAAAGGGTGCATAGGAGGTGTTCTCATGGGTCGTAAAGGGCATGGTGAGGGGTCTATCACTCGGCGGAAGGATGGCCGTTATCAAGGAGCTATTACGCTTGAGAACCATAAGCGCAAGTACTTTTATGGTGAGACTCGTAAAGAGGTTCAGGACAAGGTGAATAAAGCCTTGTATGAGCAAAAGCAGGGGACATTAGTAATTGGGCAACAACAAACACTCAAGGTACATTTGGAGCGGTGGTTAGAGCAAGTGTGTAAGTTGACTATGAGGCCGAATACATATAAATCTTATCGTTCTGTCGTACATCGCCATTTGATACCGGCTCTCGGTCATATCAAGCTTCAAAAGCTAACGATAGGAGATTTACAGAGATTCTATGCGGAGAAATGGGGAAAGCTCAAACCTGGGTCGATTGCCGTTATTAATGCGGCATTGGGTGATGCATTAGAGGATGCATTGAAACAAGGGATGGTTGCGCGTAATGTGGCGAAACTGGTTGACCTTCCTCATGCTGAACGATACGAGGGGCAAATTTTGACGGTAGAGCAGGTGCATAAGCTCTTAGCGGTAGCGCGTGGCTCTCGTCTGGATGCGTTGCTCTTAGTAGCTGTTACAACTGGTTTGAGGCGTGGTGAATTGGTCGCATTGTGTTGGGATGATGTTGATCTCGAAAAAGGGATATTGCAGGTTCGGCATAATTTGACGTGGGTGTATGGAATGGGTTACGTTGTGGGAGAACCGAAGTCAAAAGCGGGTCGGCGGAGGATTGCGCTTTCAAGTGTGGTAGTTGAGATGCTGAAAGAGCATAAGATGAGGCAGGAGCAAGCGCGTATGAAAATGGGTAAGAGGTGGCAAGAGTACGGGTTGATCTTTTGTAATGCCCATGGCGGCTACTTTAATCCTGGTCGCGTGTGGTATCTGTTTAAGAAATTGTTGGAACGGGCGGGTTTACCTGATGTGCGGTTTCATGATCTGCGGCATGGTGTGGCGACGGTCTTACTTGCTGCGAGGATGAATTTGAAAGCGGTGTCGGAATTATTAGGGCATAGCTCAGTTGCAATCACGGTAGATATCTATCAAGGGGTGTTACCTGAACAGCAACAAGAGATTGTTGACAAGATGGATGATCTGTATGGGCATCCGTAAGATTTGCTTTCAGAATTGACAGTGTTGGGGAATTGTCGTTTAACTTGATGTACTGGTTCTCATCATGATCGAGGCGGTGGTATGATCATTCATGTTCCTCAGATTTCAGGAAGAGTAGCCCTTACTAAGATTGGTGAAGCGATGACGCAATCAGATGTAGAACCTAAAGCGACACAAGAAGAGAAACAGAAATGGTTGACTCCTGGTGTACGGGGTATCGGTTTAGCAAGCTTTCTTGCTGATGTGGGCCATGAAGTGCCTACTTCGCTCTTTGCGAGCTTTCTTGTGAGTACACTTGGTGCCTCTGCTGCTGTCTTGGGACTGATTGAGGGCATAGCGGACGGTGCGGCGGGTTTAGCGCGTTTAGCAGGTGGCGCACTTGCTGATGATCCAGCGCGTCGTCGTGCTACTGCTGTTGGGGGCTATACGAGTACGGCGGTGCTTGCGGCTCTCATTGGTGTCGCTTCTGCCGTGTGGCAGGTTGCGGTGTTACGCGTGGCGGCCTGGTTTAGTCGAGGGCTGCGCGTGCCTGCCCGGAATGCGCTCCTTGCTGATATGGTGCCTGCTCAGGTATATGGGCGTGCCTACGGATTTGAACGGGCGATGGATAACCTGGGTGCGGTTGGTGGGCCGCTTCTGGCACTTGGATTAGTCAGTATCTTGGGAGTGCGTACTGCTATCATGCTCTCGGTTATTCCTGGGTTGCTTGCGGCACTGGCTATTTTGTATGCCATTCGTCATCTCCCACAGGCAACTAGGCGGGAGCGTCAACCGCTTCAGCTGAGAGTGCGGCCTGTTTTGCAGGGGCGTCTCGGACGGTTGCTTGTTGGTGTGAGTATTTTCGAGATCGGGCATATTGCAGCGACCTTACTCATTCTGCGCGCAATGCAGTTGCTTACACCTACTTTGGGTTTGAATGCCGCCACACAGGTTGCACTTCTCCTATATACGGCATATAACGTTGCGGCGACGGCAGCAAGCATTCCGGCTGGTCGTATTGGAGATCGTCGGCAGAGTATGACGTTGATATTTACTGTAGGGGTGGGGTTCTTCCTGCTGGCTTACCTGGGGTTTGCTGTCCAGTCTCCTAATATTGTTCTCTTGGTACTTGGCTTTACGGCTGCGGGGGTTGCTATTGGTTGTGTCGAGACTTCTCAACATGCGGCGGTGGCGGCTCTTGCTCCCGCTGAGATGCGTGGTTCTGCCTTTGGCTTCTTAGCTGCTGTTCAGAGTTTTGGCAATATTATTGCAGGGTTTCAGGCCATCTACCAGATTTGCACGTCTGGAACTGGACGGTCGGTCTCTATCATGGCCTATTAGGCCCGCCGACGAAATTTACAACGCTAAGCTCCAAGAATACCGCTTTGTTGGTCCACAGCTACAACTCCAGGGATCAGACCTGAGGAACATCTGAGTAGGGGATACCATTACGGTTTATTAAGGGCAACGACCCATTTCACATTCTGCTGCTGATGTGGTGCGCAGGGAAACAGGCCTATCGCGTCAGACATTCCGCTCTTGCCTGTGTTACTCGGGAGTATCTCACCCTCATTTGTCATCGTTTTCTAGCGCGGTGAACTCTTCTTGAGCGAGCAGTGAGAACTGCTCGTTGTAGAGCTATGCATACCGTCCACCCAGAGAGAGCAACTTCTGGTGCATGCCGCGCTCTACAATCGCGCCTCTGTCCACCAACAGGTTCACGTCCGCAGCCAGGATCGGGATGTGAGCACGGTAGAAACCAAAAGTTGGAATAGGACGTTTAGCGCACTTGTAGAGCGGATAGGGCAAGCTCCCCCACCGGACAAAGAAGTAATTTCAAGAGAAAAACCTCTAAGAAAAAGTTGTTATTCCTGCTTTTACCTCTCAAACTGGAGAAAACCAGCGTCTTTCTCCTCCCTATTCCAACTTTTGGTTTCTACCGTGCTCACACCCCGAGTTTCTTCGATGGCTATGAAAGACGCATTAGATTTCGTCTATTAAGCAAGCAAAACGGCGTTTTTCATCAAAAGTTCGAGAGACTCCCCATCATATCAGTCGATGTCTCGGCAGCCCCCAACATCGAAGCGCGGGTGGGAGGGCAGCCTGCAGTACCAGCACAGCAGCACACGCTTTTCGTACGTATACATCCCCCGCTGCATCCATAGCAATCCATCCCACCATCTTTGGATGAGCAGCTTCCACCAAATCCAATGGGAAGGGCTGGGACCACCTGAGGACCAGCATAGTTAACTTGGCCCGCTGAAAGCTGGTATTGTTCGCTCGTCTTATAAAGCGATGCTTCTGCGGTAAATCCTGGCATGTTCATTTTGTATTTCTCCTTTCAGATTTTCGGGGTCAGCGATCGAAGTAGGGTGACAACTTTGTGACCAGGAACGGGAATTCCTCGGTCACGTCCACACGAACAAAGAACTTCTCGGTGACATCGGTGTTACGGTGGGTGTAGGAGAAGATGACATCAACAATGTTGCGCGCGCCGCTCAGACGCGAGGGACGCACTTCCACCCCGGTCAAGGCGCTGTTGCGCTCAAAGGCATCAGATGCCGTGGCGTAGATCGCCGGATAGCGCACAGCCAGATAGTTCAGTGCACGATGCTCATCGGTCGCACCTGCATTGTCGGCCATTTGCATGATCCGATCGAACAGTTCCCTAGCCGCTGGCTCAAACTCCTTTGCGGTCACCTTCTCCGGTCGTGGAATGGCCTTGATGAGCGCATCGCGGTCGAATGAATGGATCTGGTCGAATGCGACAACGGGAACCATGAGCCCATTGCACATCTCTGGCGGGGCGATGGGTCCGCGCACACCGACAACGACATCAACATCCATCGGACTGGGTGTAGGACGAAGGGCTTCCACCAGGAGATCGAAGTCCGCTGGGTCACGTGGCACAAGGAGATACGTCTCCAGTCCCTCGATCTCCAGCACCCAGCACAGTTGACGTGCCAGGTAGCGGTTTGACCTCTGTGACAGCACAGACTGGAGTGCCTGCCGGTCTGTCAGACCGGCTGTTTCGGCTCGTCCTGTGGCCTGAGCAAATTCCTTTTCCACTGCAAGGCTGGGAAAACGCAGTGTGACTCTTCCCAACGCGTAGACGTAGGAGGAGAGAGCCATTTCCGTAGGCTGAGCAGGAGATAGCGTGATGGCTTGTGCAGGAGTCACATCCTTAGGTTGTTTTGCCAACTGTCCCCCCTCTTCAGATAGCTCCATGATATGGATACTCCTTTTCAACATGAGTTTTCAATATGACTAATCTAGCAGTTTCTCGGGGAGAAAATCTAAAGCCCTGACGACAGCCATTTCGACCCTAAAAGTGGGGGAACCGTCGTTCACATTTGGACCTAAAGCGACCCTCCAGTGGGTGAAATTTCGGCGAAAATCGTTCTCTCCGACAAACCGCTAGACCGTCTACTTACGACGCCGACCAGAGAAGGTGAGCCAACGGTTGAGTGCAGCAGCACGCTGTTCACAACTCCCGCAAGGTCTAATGCCAATTGAAGATGTGGCGCGTTTAATAACATCACCAAGGCCGATGTCCTCATCGCTGATAAAACCAGGAAGGCGCACTCGGTACGACTGGCGTTCAATCTTCTCTGTTTGGCCCTCCCTTGCCTCCTCTGTGTCCATAGTGTTCATCTCCTTTCATACATTGTCATCAAAAGCTGGTATGCGGCCCAGGCATCCAACAGAGGGGGAACAATCGTCGTTCTCCGCTGGGTAGAGACCTGGGTGAGAGCGAATTTCATCTCAGCCGCTGTCACAGTGGGAAATTGCGACCATAAGAGCGCGATGGCACCGGTCACAAAAGGGACTGCGACACTCGTCCCGCCGAATGTGATAGATTTGCTATCGGCTCCAAGACTGGTCACGTCATCGCCGGGCGCACCCAGCCCACGTCTTCCAATAGAACCTCCCAGGTTTGATTGATTGATTGGTCGGCCTCGCAGGTCATAAGCAACGACTGGAATGACCCAGGGATGGCGAGTGATGGCAGAACTGCCGACGGCTCCTTGATTGCCCGTCGCCGCAACAGCAATGACGCCGCGCCTTGCGGCATAATCCAGGGCCTCTTCTAACTCGCGCTGACCTGTGGATGAAGGGTGTACCAGGGCCACGCTCAAGTTCAGCACGCGCGCACCCGCCCTGATGCTGTCGAGTATAGCCGCTGCCAGTTCCCCGGGGGTTGCGATTGGGATGTGGAGGCTGCCTCCTTGTGTCTCTGCAAAAATAGGGCGCACCAGAAGGGTACAGTTGGGACAGATGGCAGGAGCATCAGAACTCTTCTTCGCACACAAGATACCTGCCACAAAGGTTCCATGCAGGCAGGCAACGCTCCTGGTTTGAGTGCATGCCCCGCGTATGCCTCCAGGAATCTCACGGATATGCTCGCTCTCAAGATCAGGGTGGTTGGTTGCGACAGGTCCATCAAGCAACCCGACCACAATTTCGGGTTGACCGCTGGTTCGTTCCATCAACGCTGTAAGCTTGACCAGATCCAGATGATTCATGATCTTTCACCGTTTCAAATAATGGCGCAGCGAAGATAATGCCAGATACTTGATAGACGCCAAGTCTGAGGTTTATTGGATGATACAAATGAAACTTTGAAGGCTCAAAGTGGATTATCGTATTGATTTTACTATATTTTTATCACCTTTTCAAGGTTATTACATTAAATTTTCTATTGTAAGCAATTATACCTACCAGAATCCCTGTTAAGCCTCTTTCGTCGAAGTAGGAATATCCAAAAGTACCGAAGGAGCCTCACAGTCTCAGTGGCATGGTATACTCTGGCTCAAGTTTGTCCGAGATAATAGCATTTATTATTGACACATGAGCCAAAGCGTATGACGCAGAGCGGCTTGAGCATCCTCTCAGAGAGAGCAAGATGTGATATTATCTTGGACACAACAGCGTTTCTCGACTGAAAGGTGTTTCTTGATTGGGTTTTTGAGTGGCGACGACCTTAACGTTGTAAATTTCGGCAGCGGGTCTAATAGGCCATCATGGGAGAGAAAGCTAATCATCCAGTTCTAGATGCACATTAGAAGACTTGGCTTGAAATCCTGTATTGCTAGTGCGGTTGCTGGTGCGCTCTGGACGGCCTTTTCTCCAAGCGTCGCCTTTCTCTTTCTTGCAGGGTGGATGTTTGTTGCTCTTGTGGTTCTTGCGGGTCTTGCGGGTCTTGGTATGAGTCACAAGAGGTAAACTCTAGCAATGCGCCTACGCTGTCAATTTTGCTGTAGAGTGCGGTAGCAGTTGGTGTTAGTTGGCTTTAGAGGCTGTTTTAGAGGCTTCTGGTCATCTTTCCCTTATTGTAGCACATTTTGGGGAGCTTTAATAGTGGCTGAGCGCAGGGCTCTTCGAGGTTTTATCTTTGGTAGTGGTTATTCATCAATTGAAGATGCTTTTGGAGAGCGTCGTGATATTCCGCGGTCTTGCTGGTTTGTTCCCGCCTGGCGTGATCATAGGCTTTCATGGCGTAGCCGTTCTCCTGTGTTGGGTGGTCAAGGCTCTCCATAGCCTTATGATAGAGGTCTTCCACGAAATAGTGATATTCAAGCAATTCATGGTAGAGGTCGTCTAACAGGAGGTGATACGCCTGCAAGCCGTGAAAGTGCTCCTGCATCTTCCTGTAGTAGTTTCGTATTTCCTCCCTCTCCGCATCACTCAGCTGCTTGCGTTCTTCGAAAGGAATGTCCATAGCTTTCCTCGGGAAAAGAGATGGTCAACTAGAAAAGGGGAAAGCTTCCTGCTTTTCCCCTTTTGTAGATTGTTCAAGAAGTGGCGTTTATACTACATGATTGAACATGCTCTAACTCTCGTGAGAGAGTTTATTTAGTATCGCCCCGTTCGGGTTTGGTTTGATGGCACCTGTGGCGCGGTCTGTGCCGTGCTGCCATCATTGCGCATACCCTGTTGCGACTGAATTTGTGATGCCGCACCACTCACCGTATTTTCACCGCGATTGAGCCACCTGCGCGCAGCATCCTGACCGCCCAGGCCAAAGGCCAGGCCGAAAGCGATGGCAGCAGCACCGACGATGGCTGTGAACAGAATGTTCAGCAGCGACGGCGCGATCTGCAATTGCTCAAGAGCTATGAGTGCAGCAAAGCCGATCAAAGTAATACGAAAAATTGCCTTGGTAGACTGAAACACGGCCGTCGTCACCGATCGCGATGATCTTGGACACGATCTTATCCAGGAAGTAGCGATCATGCGAGACCGTCAAAACGGTGCCCTCGAACTCTTGTAACGCCGCTTCGAGGACTTCAGTTGAGGCTATATCGAGATTGTTGGTCGGCTCATCCAACAATAAGAAGTTCGCTTCGGTCAGCATTAAGCGCGCTATCTGCAGGCGGCTCTTTTCGCCCCCGCTCAGTTGCCGGATGGGTGTGCGCAGGTCATCGTAAGAGAAGAGCAGCCCGTGCAGGAAGCTGATCGCTTGCGGCTCTGTCATTTTCTTCAAACGGCGCACAAAATCCAGCGGCGTGCTTTCAAAAGGCAGCGTTTCCTGCTCCTGTGCGTAATAGCCCGGCACGACACTGGCCCCGATCTTGACGGTGCCGGTCGTGGCGGGGATCAGGTCCATCATCGTCCTGAGCAGCGTGGTCTTGCCGCTGCCGTTGGCCCCTACAATGCCCACACGTTCACCATAGAGCAGCGTAAAATCGAATGGCTCAAAGAGCACGCGCCCACCGATGGTCTTGCTCAGCCCCTTGACTTCCAGGACTTTTTTGCCGCTGCGGTCCGTGTCCAGGTCGACTTTGATTTTGTCGCGCTCCAGTATAGGACGGTTGACGGCCTCATCCCGGGCTTTCTCCACACGCTTCGCCATATACTCCGCCCGGCCAGCAAATTTGGGGTTCAATTTAGACCACCCTTTGAGCTGGCGCATACTGGCCTCCAGGCGCTTGATCTCGGTCTGCTGCAATGCGTACAGCTCCTGCAACTTCAAGAGCCGCTGCTGCCGTTCGGCGAAGTAGAAACTGTAGTTGCCAGCGTACTCGGAGATGGAACCATCTTCTAGCTCAAAAATCTTCTTGACGGCACGGTCCAATAGATGACGATCATGGGAGATGATCAGTACGGTGCCTGGATAGTCCTGGATGTATTGCTCCAACCAGGCCTTCGCGTGTAAATCCAGGTGGTTATCTGGCTCGTCCAGCAGTATCACGTCCGGCATTTCGATCAGGAGGCGCGCGAGGTTAACCAATTTCTTTTCGCCTCCGCTCAACACGCCCACGCGCTGCGTATACTCTGAAGCAGCGAAGCCCAGGCCACTTAAAACAGCCTCTACGCGGTGCTCAAGCGAATATCCCCCCAGCGCCTCAAAACGCTCCTGGGCTTTGCCGTACTCTTCCAGCACCCTGGTCATCTCATCAGGGTCGGTAGCGAAATCGGGGTCCGACATCCGCGCTTCCAGGTCACTGAGAATGCCCGGCAAAGCGACCAGCTCTTCCGATGTCTCTGAAACAGCTGCGAAAATGGTCTTTTGATCCAGGGCTGGAGCTACTTCCTGCGTCAAGTAGCCAATCGTCAGATTGCGCCGGCGCGAGATCATGCCGCTGGTGGGAGTATCCAGGCCTGCCAACAGCTTGAACAGCGTCGACTTGCCGCTGCCATTCTCACCAACCAGGCCGATACGTTCACCATCCATTATTTCCAGGTCAACTTCGTTGAAAACGGGATTCCCGCCGAAATCCTTACTCACCTTTGAAAAATTCGCGAGCAACATGGGTATATGTCTCCTTGTAACACAAAACAATCAGGGAAAGAAGTGTAAACGCGGCGACAGATGCCATGCAGTGAAGAAGAGCGCGCGAAACGGGAGCGGGAGTACAGTGGAGAGAGTAGCACGAACGAAACGCCAATTATACCGCTTACTCAGAGGGTCGAGTAAGTGGATATAAACGCTCGGCGCTACTTTCCGCCGCATAAGCAAAAGCGCCAGCTTATGCGGCCATGTCATGTGACATGTATTTATTGGGGTGGTCTATGGCCTGGAGCATATCTCTCAGGCTCACAATTGTATAATTCATGTGTTAATGCTACCATGATGTTGCTTGTTGTGTCAAGCTTGATTTTTCGCAGGAAAGAGAAGCTATAGAAAGACTGCTCGCTTGTTGTACTTGTTGAGTTTCTCAGGTAGACTATATGGTGGAGATATCTAGAGGAGAACGGGACTATGGTGGTACTGGCCCACATTGTGCTTCCGCCGGTTGCACTTGATAGTTTCACCATCGTGAGTGTTCTTTTGGCAGTCGTAGGAACGCTCTATTATGGAACGCCGAAGTAAGGGGCAAGAGGAGATCATTCATAGAATGAGGGGTATTTGATGAAAGAGATTGCTGCTCTTGTTAGACAAGCGATACCACTTACGGTGCGCGGTGACGTACCGTCATCAGCTTTCCCGCGTCAATATCAAGCTGAATCGCTTGATATTTCTCTTCACCTTTCACATTCAGGCTATGGAAGCTCTATGTTGATCGGCATCCTTACCAGTACAAGTGCCAGCGAGAGTATCGACGCTTTTGAAGGAATGAATGCAGATCTGCATATTGCACCCGGGCCATTTGCGACAGAAGGAGACAAACAAAGGGAGAATCCATTCCAGCGCGCACAAATAGACGATCTTGGGCACTTTGTATTCAGAGATGTGCCAGGGGGTGAGTATGTTATGGTTCTCCACCTTCCTGGGCGTGAGGTGATCATTGAAGAACTAGCTATCAGGTAGAGATAATAACCACCTGGAAAAAAGGGGGAAAAGTATGGGACGGAAAAAGATCTTCAGTCCTCAAAGTACAGCTCTTCCATTACGTTTTTGCCTTCACAAAAAATGCAATAAACGTTTTTACGAATTGACTAATATTGATGTTTATGTTATACTCTTTAAGGTTAGGGATAGCCACATTTCGCTTTCTTCCCCCCAACGGTGATATTGGCACTTCCCTGTGGGTCCTCCATGGAGAGGAAGGTACCGCAACATAATTATTCAGATCTCTTTTCTTGACTTCTTACTGCCTGCTGTAAAAGTAGAATGGCCAGTAGATGACAACGGCAGTATGGAGCCTGAATAGTTGTGGTGCGGATTCATTTGTAATGCAATGCATTTCTTATGATGGTGAGTTGAGAGAGTTTCCACTTAAAGGGGAAAACGAAGAATGAAATTGTTAATCGTTGATCATGATCGCTACCTGGTCGAAATGCTGACGAGCTGGCTCAAGACGCTCGGCTATGACATCTCGCGGGCCTATACAGGAGAACGGGCCAGGAGCGAGTGGGAAGAGGGGCAGCCCGACATGGTGATCCTGGACACGCAATTGAAGGATGTCGACGCCTTAGCCATGTGCCGCCAGATGCAACAGCAGCATGATGCCCTGGTCTTAGTGATGACCGACGGCAAAGAGGTCCAGCATGAGATCGAGTGCCTGGAGGCGGGCGCTGATGACTATTTACGCAAACCCTTCTTTCCCAGCCAGCTCTTAGCGCGTATTCGCGCCTTGAGCCGACGAGGACGCTCCACGCTGCAACAACGGCCTTTTTCCATCATCACGGTAGGGCCGATCTGCGTGGATTCGTTGCACAACGAAGTGAGGGTCAATGGCAAGAGCTCTCGTTTAACCCCCACCGAAGGCAAACTCCTGCATTTGCTGGCGATCAATGCCAATCATGTCTGTACAGCGGACCAAATTGTTTCCTATGTCTGGGGCTTTAGCAATGAGGGAGATACGAGTTTAATCAAGGCGCATATTCGTCATGTGCGACAGAAAGTGGAGCCCGATCCCAATAAGCCGTGTTATATTCTGACGGTTCCTGGTGTAGGCT
>WNGK01004255.1_pt1 | contig 15372 bp, 12 predicted proteins | sample 5400601 | NCBI WGS metagenome assembly WNGK01 (sample SAMN13153376, study PRJNA577476) | soil metagenome | isolation source: 60 cm soil or saprolite under Garry oak tree replicate 1 | place: USA:California | collected 2016-06-15
GGTCGAACGTTTGCCTCCCACCCTTTCGCGCCGCCTCCTTGCGGAGACGACCTGGCGGTTCGGCTACGGTTGGCACCACAAGCCCCCGGAGGGAACCTTTCATCCCTCCAGACCAGACCCCTGCCGGGCACACTAGGCCGCGTGCCCTCACGCGGCGTCCGCCGACAATTTTAAAACACGCTCTGAGAGATTTTGCCGGGAGCAACGAAGCCCCGCGCCCGACCAACATCACCCTCGACAGGCGGGCGAGGCTTTGCCAGGTTGTCACCGTGAGCGCGACTGCTACACCGGCCGAGAAAATCTGGACGGAAGCCGAGCTGCAAGCCTTGCCGGAAGACGGCTTTATCCATGAGGTGGTCAACGGCCAACTAGTTATAGGTCCCAAGAACACCTTTTATCACGGGGACATCTGCTCGCGTCTTTTGGCCGCGCTGGTCAATTTTAACGAAGCCCATCGACTCGGGGCCGTGCTCGGTTCGAGCACCGGTTTCTGGATGCACAACCGCAATTGTCGCGCGCCCGACATTTCGTTCATCACCAAAGCGCGGTTGGTGTCGGCGGGGTTCACGCGCCACACCAAGCGGTTCTTTCCCGGCGCGCCCGACCTGGCGGTGGAAATTCTCTCGCCCAACAACAACCGGGCCGAAATTGATGAGCGGCTCCGGGATTTCTTCACCAGCGGGTCCCAACTCGCGTGGATCATCAACCCGGAGGACGAATGTGTGGAAGTCTGCCATTCGCCGGAGAAGCGCAATTTGGTCGGTCCGGGCGCGGTACTGGACGGCGAGCATCTTCTGCCCGGCTTCGGCTATCCGATCGCGAATTTGTTTCAGCCCTGGGATTGGACATAGGAGGCTAGACCCAGGCACCGCCAGTCCCGCAGGGACAAAGGGAATTAGCGAGGGGCAACGCCCCTGGAAAACCATCGCAATCATCTCCTGCGTCCCGCAGGGACGCCGGAACCCGGACGGAGAACCGAACAACCGGTTCATTCCGGGTGCAAAGCCCCGCGGGACCGCGCCGGCTGCCGACCGCCGCCCTCGAAGCGGAGTTGGCCCCTTTGGCAGCAAAAGAATGCATTATGCGGGCGACCCCTTTTCGGGACCGACGCCTTTTCAGGATAGTCCTGAAACTGCTCGATGAACTGTTTTGGCTCCATACGATAACGGCGCTCGGTGCAGGCTAACGCTCAGGGTGAGCGCCGGGAGGGAGCGGCCGCTGCCACACGAATGCAATCTGCGCATAGCGGCTGCCTCTCGTCCGCTCCGCCCTGTGGTTGGAACATCATCGCACTTTCGCCCCATGCGGAAGCGTTACCGGTACCGGCTCCCACTTGCTATCCTGCCAAATCATGCTCGCGAAAACTTCCCAGTCCTTGGTCTCCCTCGATTTCCCCAGGTAGAACACGTAGGTGTGGCCGCTGTCGGGGCCGTTCGTGACACAAGCTGTCAACCCGCCGAGCTTGGTGTACGGGCCTAGCGGCTTTCCTGGGAAACTCCACACGGTTGCGTTAAAATGGTTGGACGCAGAAAGTCCCCCGACCAGGCCCTTGTCGATTGCGTCGCGGGTCGCCTGCCCCCGGTTGAGGCTCGAGCAGCCGGTCACGCATAACGCACCGAGACAGATTAGTAGTGTTCTATTCATTTTGTCACCTCGTTCCAACAGTTACCGTACAAACAGCGATTCATATACTAAAACGGACTAATGAATCCCGATGAAGCGATGCGCCGACTTACGGAAGTCATTCGGCCGAAGCTCCTTGCGCTGGCCGCGGAGAGCGGTTTCATGCGATATTGCGACAACCTCAAAAGGCTCACATTTCATTTGCCAAGCGAACAAAAACTGCAAAGGTTTTTGACGGCTCTGGCTAAAAACTGTGGCGCCCCCAGCACCCAGGATCAAGCCATTAAGGCGATTATTTTTCTACGAAGGGGCCCTGAGCGTGGAGTTGAAAAACGTCCAGGCTTTGCGGGCCAGAAGGCCGGCCCGGATTCGACGCGCCCCAACGCCGACCGCAACCAATAGGGATCAAACCTTTCTGGTTTTGAGTGAATTACTTGTCAGCATCCGGCCGGCTGATGAATAATCCGACGGCGCCGGGAGGCACTCCCTATTGAGGGGCACCCCTGACGATGTACTGTCAGGGGTGCCCCTCAATGGTAACCACCTTGTCAAGACCACTGTGAATTGCGAAAAGCCCTCTTTTTCTGTTAAAAAAATAGGATTGTTTTTTTAACCGAGCAGACGCATCTTTGCAGCCGTGAACCTGGCAAAAGCCATAACGAAACGCATCCGGCAACGCCGCCAGCCGTGGGTTTTCACGCCCAAAGATTTTCTCGATCTCGGCACACCGCACGCTGTGGGCATGGCCTTACTGCGATTGGTGCGTCGTGGCCGCATCCGGCGACTGGCGCGCGGGCTTTACGATTGGCCCATAACACACCCGGTGCTGGGTTCGCTGTCTCCTCCGGTGGCAGCGATTGCCGAAGCTTTGACTGGTCGCGATGGCTCGCGCATTCAGGCCTCCGGCGCTTACGCGGCAAACCTGTTGCACTTGTCGGAACAAGTGCCTGCTCGAATCGTGTATCACACCGACGGCGCTTCACGACAGGTGCGCGTGGGCCGACAGACGATCACTTTGAAACATGCCGCACCGAGCCGACTGCGGGCGCACGATCGCATGAGCGGGCTGGTGATTCAGGCACTGCGTTACCTGGGCAAGACGCACGTCACGGAGGACCGCGTGAAGCAACTGCGCTAGCTCTTGTCGCCAAAAGATCGGCGGCAGTTGCTCAAGGATTTGCCGCTGGCTCCGGTTTGGATGCACTCGCCTCTACGGGCCATTGCCGGGAAGGAGTCCTCGCGATGAGCGCCTTTGCCCAATTCTCCGTCGGTGAGCGTGCGGCATTTGTGCGGGAAGCAGCGGCCCGGCTCGACGTGTTGCCGGAAATTGTGGAGAAGGATTTTTGGGTGTGTTGGATGTTGCAGCGGATTTTCCAATCATCACCAGCAGAAGCGCATTTGGTTTTCAAAGGCGGCACTTCCCTGTCCAAGGTGTTTGGCGCGATAAAACGATTCTCCGAAGACATTGGCGGGCCAGCGAGTTGCTTGGCGACCAAAGGTCCCAGAGGCGAGTTCAAGCCCGGCGGCCAGATCAAGGCCACGGCGCAGGACGGCTAATTGCTCTTCCAGAAGAAATGACCGATTAGACGCCTGCGTACGGCGGCGTCCGTCCTTGCCGACTCTCCGTGAGGTTCGGACCCAAAGCATTGGCTCCGATCGGAACGAATAGTCTCGACAAACTCGGACGGTTCCAGTAAAAGCGGACACTGTCACGAACGGCGATGCCCCTTGGCGGGGCGGGACAGGAATGTCATGCCTGACAATTCCTTTCGACGGCGAGCACGTGGAATGCTCCGAAAGGGGCCGAAAGCCCGTCTGCTCCTCTACGTCTTCTTAAGCTGGAACGGCGTCGGTGTCCCCGACTCTCACGGGCAGGTGCCAGGTTTCCAATGGGCCCAAAGCGCAGGCTCCATTGCCGGCAATGTCGGATCAGCCGTCGCCGTCGATGAAGATGGCAACTGCTTCGTAACTGGGGCTTTTGCGGGAACTGCTGATTTCAACGGTACCAATCTCACGAGCTTCGGCAGGAATGACATTTACGTTGCCAAATACGACGGTTTGGGCCGGTTGCTATGGGTGCGGCAGGCTGGCGGAGAGGATGATGATGTTGGAGCTGGTATCGCAACTGATAAGGCAGGAAATTGTTACGTGGCCGGATTGTTTGGGAACAACGCCGGTCATACTGCAAATTTTGGAAATACCAACGTCACCAGCGCTGGTTCGGCTGATGCCTTCATCGCCAAGTATGGCAGCGACGGCGCGCTCAAGTGGGTCCGCGCTGTTGGCACCGCGTTTTACGATTACGCCACAGGTGTCTCCGCGGACAGCCAAGGGAATTGTTGGATGGTTGGTTCGTTCGGTGATGGAGCGTTCGCAGTGAAATTCGACCCCTTGGGAGCGCTGCAATGGCAGCAGGCCACCGGCACCAATACATTCGCTGACGCCTTCGCGGTCACTACCGACGCGACGGGGAATGGCTACGTTACCGGCGCCTTCCTTTTCACTGTCCAATTTGGAAGCGTTATGCTTACCAGCAGCGGGGATTTCGACATTTTCCTCGCAAAATACGGTCCCGATGGACGCTTGCAATGGGCGACGCAGGCAGGTGGCAACGGCGGAGATTTTGGAACCGCCGTTGCTACCGATAGCGCTGGCAATTGTTACGTCGTGGGGGACTTCAGCCGCTTCTCAAGCGACGGCGCCAGGTTCGGCTCGTTCAGTGTGACGAACGCGGGGGACAACGCTGACATCTTTGTCGCAAAATACAGTCCGTCTGGAACCGTCGAATGGGTTCAACGAGCCGGAGTGTCGGATTACGATAGCGCAACTGCCGCCGCTGTTGACGCAGTTGGCAACTGTTACATTACTGGCCACTTCGCCACACTTGCGTCCTTCGGCACGATGAGCCTGACTGCATCCGGACAAACAGTCTTCCTTGCGCAGTGCAGCAATGCAGGGTCCTGGCAATGGGCTTTGACCCCCCAGGACACAACGAGCACAGCAAGTTCGGGCAATGGCATTGCCGTTGACCAGGGAGCAAATTGCTTCGTGACCGGAAGCTTCTCCAATGCGATGAATTTGGGGGGCTTCAAGCTCACGGCCACCGGAGCGAGTGGTCTCTTCACAGCCAGATTGGGAACAAATCTGCTGCCGCCGTTGCTTGTTGTCCAACCGACCAGCCAAACGATCAGGTTTGGTGAAACTGCCATTATGCGCATCCTAGTTACCGGCAACCAGCCGCTAGCGTACCAGTGGCAGTTCAACGGAACGAACCTCATCGGAGCGACCAACGCCGACTTGAGTATCCCCGAAGCCGGCCTGGAGCGGGCTGGATGTTATCAGGTGATCGTGACCAATTTGTATGGAACGGCGACCAGTTCCGTGGCCATCCTGGCCATCAAGCCATTTCCGCCCGCCCTGCCTTTCAGGTGGGTTAACCAAGCCTGGATCACGACCATGTACGATCACATCGACTGCGCCGACCTGGCCGTGGATTCCGCAGGTAACAGCTTCGTTGCCGGGGCGCTTGCTGCGTACACGCGATCAGCGTTTTTCGGGAGCGGCACAGTTGTCAGCTCGAGCGCGTTTCAAGACGCTTTTGTCGCCAAGTACGGCAGGGACGGTGTGGTGCAATTGATCCGCCAGGTTGGCTCAGGCATTGATTTCTACTCAGGGAGCGGCGTTGCAGTGGACGGGGCGGGTAATTTTTATCTCAGTGGAAACCTGAGTTACAACAATTTCGTTCCTCCTTCTCCCAGGGACTATTTCGTCGCCAAGTACGACAGCTCCGGAAACCGGCAATGGTTGAAAGTCTCGAGTCAACGCTCTCTGAATGTCGGTGCCGGACGGATCGCTGCGGATGCTGCCGGTAACAGCTTTCTGCTCGGTGCGGATAATGGTGTCGGATTTGTCGATAGATATGACCCCGCCGGCAATCCGACTCGGATCCTGTCTATCGAGGTCTCCAACTACGGTGGCGCAGCAGACATCACAGTAGATCGAGCCGGCCACTTGCTGCTGGCAGGCGTGTTCGCCGGCACGATCTCCCTCGGCGCGACAAACTTGACCAGCCGTGGTGGTTACGATGCCTTCATCGCAAAGTCTGATGTCAGCGGCAATGTGCTCTGGGTTCAGCAAGTTGGGGGGATGGACACCGAGTGGGCGAGCAGCATTGCTGTCGATGCCGCTGGGAACATTTTCGTTTCCGGCTTCTTCCAAGGAATGGCCGCTTTTGGTTCCGTCACGCTGACCAGCCGCGGAAGCACGGATCTTTTCGTGGCCAAGTACGAGACGGGCGGAGCTCCTTCGTGGGTGCGACAGATCAATGGAGGATTCTATTTTCCCAACAATCGCGTTTCCGCAGACGCGATCGGCAACGTTTACCTTACGGCAACCTTTTCTGACACGGTGGCCTTGGACGATGTGACGATGACAAGCCGTGGCGGCACGGATGTTCTTATCGCGTCCTACGACAGCGCCGGCAATTTGCGGTGGTTACAACAGGCAGGTGGAGTATCCTATGATGCTTCCTGCGCCATCGGTGTGGACGGAAACGGTGGCACCTATGTGGACGGGATATTCACCCCTCCCGCAACTTTCGGAAGCAAGATAGCGACGAACGGTTTAGGCTCCAGCATGTTCCTGGCAAAACTCCCCTCGAACCCGCCTTTCGCGCCGCCGCTTCGAATCAGCCTTTCTCAAAGTGGCATTGTGATTTCATGGAATGCGGCAAGCGCCGTGCTGGAACAGGCGGGTGCGGTTAAGGGGCCATGGACCGCGCTCAATGGAGCGACCAGCCCATTCATCATTTCCCCGATGACCGCCCGCACATTCTATCGCCTCCGCCAGAATTGAACAAGCGCGGCGTCCTTTCGCGTTGCCAAACCGGCCCGACAAGTTACTTTCACTCCACACATGGTCCAAAAGAAATTTGAAGATTTTGCCCTCCGCCTGCGGGAGAATGACAACGTGGCCGTAATCAAACGCCCGTTCAAGGCCGACACGGAGTTGGTGAACGGAGCGGTCCGCCTGACGGTCGCCAAACCTGTTCCTCCCGGCCACAAGATTGCCCTGGCAACGATTGCTGATGGCGAGCCGGTGCGCAAATACGGCCAGATCATCGGTTTTGCCAAAGGACTTATCGCGCCGGGCGAGCACGTGCACACGCACAATCTGGAGATGAAGGATTTCGGGCGCGACTACCAGTTTTGCGTTGATGCCCGGCCCGTGAATTATTATCCGGCCGACCAGATGCGTTCCTTTCAAGGGTATCTCCGGCCGGGCGGCCGGGTCGGCACGCGCAACTACCTCGCGGTGATCTCCAGCGTGAATTGCTCGGCGTCGGTTTCGCATTACGTGGCGGACCGGTTCAAAGGCCCGGAATTCCAAAAGGATTTTCCCGGCGTCGATGGCGTGATCGCCTTCACGCACAAGAGCGGCTGCGCCATCCAGCCGGGCGAGCCGCACCGGCTTTTGCAGCGGGTCCTCGCCGGCCTCGCGCGGCATCCCAACATCAGCGGCTACGTGATGATCGGGCTGGGGTGCGAGGTGAATCAGGTGCAGTTCATTCGCAACGATTTTAATCTCGGCCGATTGCTTCCCGGCGAAGCCACCCCGACCTTCATGACCATTCAAAGCCAGGGCGGCGTCCGGCGCACGGTCGAGGCCGGCGTTGCGGCGGTGGTCAAGCTCTTGCCGGTCGCCAATGGCCTGCGGCGCGCGCCGCAGCCTGTCAGCAAACTGGTTCTGGCGGAGAATTGCGGCGGTTCGGACGGCCATAGCGGCATCACCGCCAATCCGGCCCTCGGCGTCGCTTCCGATGAACTCGTCCGTTACGGGGGCACTTCCGTGCTGGCCGAGACGCCGGAGATTTACGGCGCCGAACATCTGCTCACCCGCCGCGCGGTCAACCGCGAGGTCGGCGAGAAACTGGTCGAGCGCATCCACTGGTGGGAAAATCACGTTCGCCAGCACAACGCCACCATCGACAATAATCCCTCCTTTGGAAACCGCGAGGGCGGTCTCACGACGATCTACGAGAAGAGCCTCGGCGCCGTCGCCAAAGGCGGCCAATCGCCCCTGGCCGCGGTCTATCAATACGCCGAAGAAATCAGCACGCCGGGCTTTTGTTTCATGGACACGCCGGGCTACGACCCGGTGAGCATGACCGGGCTGGTGACGGGCGGCTGCAACATCGGGGTGTTTACCACCGGCCGCGGCAGTGTCTATGGGTGCAAGCCCGCGCCGTGCATCAAGGTAGCCACCCACACCGCGCTCTTCGAGCACATGAACGAGGACATGGACCTCAACGCCGGCACGATCCTGGACGGCACGGAAACCGTGGAACAGGTTGGCCGGCGGATATTCGAAAAAATCGTTGCGGTGGCGAGCGGAGAGAAGACCCGCAGCGAACTGGCGGGGATCGGCGATGAGGAATTCGCGCCATGGATTTTGGGGCCAACGTTTTAGGCCGGAACTAAACTCACCTCAGCTCGTGGCCGATCGTTGCCCTGGTTTACTTTGGTGGCTTGACCTGGAGCGTTGAGACCACCTTGTGCACGCCCTCTGTCTCCAACGCGATCCGCACGGCCTTGGCGACTTCCTCGTAACCGGAAACCGTGCCGGACAGGGTGACCAGTCCGTCGGTCGTGTCCACATTGATGTTGAGCGCGGAGACGCCCGGTTCCGCGAGGAGTTTTGTTTTGATGGCGAGAGTGGTGCGCGCGTTGGCGGTCGCGTCCATGATCACGGCGCCGGCCTGCTTGGCCTTCTCGCGCACGACCATGCTGGTGCGGCCGAGTTCCTCCTTGATGTCCTCCGTCTTGATATCCCCCACCGTCTCCTGGATCGCTTCCTTCACCTTGCCGGCGCCGGTGAAAACCTTGTCTTTGAGCGTGGTGAGATCATTCTCGTTTCGCCCCGCGGTCAGGTACCAGTGCCCCCAGACTCCGGCCACCGCGCCGAGCAGAACGCCAAACAGGAATTTTTTCATAACCAGAGGCTAATGCCGCCACTGCCAAAAGGCAAATTGCGGAGGGCTTCAAATTGAACCGTGGCCCGAGCGCGGAGCGTTTGACAATTTTTGGCGCAACGATTAACAACCTTTGCATGCACGCGATTGTCTCCCGAGGCTGAAAATAAACAATTGACCATGGCGACTTACGTCTATGAAACAATTCCGCGGAATCCAAAAAGCAAACCGCGGCGCTTTGAGGTCGAACAGCGGATGAGCGATCCGCCGCTCAAGACGGACCCCAAAACCGGCTTGCCGGTTCGGCGAATAATTATCGGCGGCAGCGGCGTTGTGACGCACGGCGCCAGCATTTTGTCCATGAACGTGAAACGCTCGAAGCGCTGATCGCATCGGCCGTCGAGACGCGGTTCTCGGCGCCCCAGTGCCTTGCGCACATCTTGGCGCGGCTCTCAGATTCTCCTGATGTCCCTAGGTTTTGAAGTAATGGGGGTCATTTCTCTCCCGGAGGGACGGCTGACCCACTCGATCTCAGCCGTCCCTGCGGGACTCGGCGCCCGTTCACCGATGTCCCGGCGTTGAAACGCCGGGCTATTCTCGTCCATCCCTCCGGGATGATGAAGTTGAATTCCTGGCGGCATTTCACCTTCGTCAGCGGCCCGGAGTGCCCGCCGAGAAGCCTCCCGTGAGGTTCCTGGCGAAAGCGAATTCTCGAACGATCTCGCCTTTGATCAAGTGTTGCTGGATGATTTGTTCGAGCACCGGCGGCGTGCAGGAGTGATACCAGACCGCCTCGGGATAAACGACGGCGATTGGGCCGTGCGTGCAGACACGCAGGCAGTTCACCTTGCTGCGATAGACGAGCGGCTCAGGCCCCGTCAGCTTCAATTCCTTGAGGCGCTGTTTCAGGAACTCCCACGACTCAATGGTATTCTCGCGCGGCGCGCAATGCGGCTCGGTTTGATCGGCGCACAAAAAAATGTGCCGCGCGTATTTCTCCAGGCCGAGGGCCTTGACTGCGGCTTCAAGCTCTTTGTCCATGCGTTTGCTGCGTGAACCGGGCCGGCTCAGAGTGCGTTCAGGAATCCCTGCGAGCGCCGTAGCCGCCCGGTCAGGAGACCGGGCCTACAGAACTGCGGATTTCGGGGCATTTCCTGTAGGCCGCGTGCCCACACGCGGCGCTTTGGTGGCCTTTCCAAACACGCTCTTAGCATCGCTTCAGAAGGTCGGACAGCGCGTTGGCAACCGCCTCAGGCGCTTCCAGCGGCGAGGCATGTCCGGCGTTGGGGATTTCCACGTAGGCCGCCTTCGGGTTGTGTCGGGCCAGATCGCGGGCACGTTCCACCGGGATAAATTTGTCTTCCGGGGTGTGGATGATCAGCCGGGGCGCCTCTAATTTTTCGAAGACCGCGGTTCGATCCGGCCGACGCCGCATCCCCTCGAGTGACCAGGTGACGCCGTCCACGCCGGCCCGCTCCGCGCCTTCGCGGACGAAGCGGCTGAGGTCCGGATTTTGCGAGTTGGCGGCGGCAAACATTTTGGGAATCGCGCCCTCCGCGGCGGCTTGCGGCCCTTCGGCGCGGACTTTTTCGATCATCGCGCGCCGCCCGGCGCGGGCCTCCTCCGTGTCGGCCAGGACGGTGGAGTTGATGAGAGCCAGGCCCGCCAACCGCGGGCGGTGGCGTTCGGCAAAAGCCAGCGCGACATAACCGCCCAGCGAAAAGCCCGCGAGGACGGCGCGGGGAAAGTTACTGCGGTCAAGCAGCCGCGCAACATCCTCAGCCATGACGTCGAGGGAAGGTTCTTCGCTGCCGGTCGGGGTGTTACCGAAGCCTCGCAGGTCCGGCGCGATCGTTTTGAGCCCTTTCCCCAGGGCGACAATAACGCGCTCCCACATCGTGTGATCGAAGGGATAACCGTGCAACAGGACTAGCGGCGCCGGGTTCATAAGCTGTTGCGCAGCGCGGTTTCCATTGGGGCGGAAGCGCGCCCCGATCCAGTTTCGTTAGACATCGCCTGAAATAAAAGGTTCCGACTGACCGGCAGATTCTATAAGAATGCCGCGCGCTATGAAACTGAAACTTTGCCAGCCGCAACAGTATGGGTGTAATTGGAAGTGGGTGCAAAGCTGCCGGCTAAAGCCGGCGTTCCGGCCGCAATGGAACGCTGGCTTTAGCCGGCAGCCTCGCTCTGCGCACCCACATTTAATCACACCCCAACAGTATTGCCGCGGAAATGTCGCGAGCTTTCTTCCCGCCTTGCGCGAGATTTTCCTTCGATGAGGATCCATCTCCCGATTCGGCGGGTATTGCTTTGCGCCTTCTGTTTTACTGGCGCGCGGCTCATGGCTCAACCCATTCAGACCGAAGCTCAACGGTGGCTGGCGGCGGCGGACGCAATACCGGAATTTACCGCGCCCGCCACCAAAGAAGCGTGGATCAGTCAACGCCAGAAAGTGCGCGCGGAGTTGTGGCAATTGCTGGGCAAACTCCCGCCGCGTCCCGCAAAGCCAGTCGTGCAAACACTCTCGCGCGAGGAGCGCGACGATTACGTTCTCGAAAAACTCCAATTCGACAACGGCGCCGGCGCGGTCGTGCCGGGCTATTTGTTGCTGCCAAAGCGCGCCGCGGAAAAATCGCCGGGCATTCTCTATTGCCATTGGCACGGCGGGCAGTACGATGTGGGGAAGGAAGAGCTTTTCCGAACCAACGCGGTCCCGGAACCGGCCGGGCCGGCCCTGGCGCGCCGCGGCTGCGTCGTGCTCGCGATCGACGCCTATGGCTTCGGCGAGCGCAACGGCAAGGGGCCGGGCGGCCCGGCGGAAAAGGATTCCGCCGGCGAATTGACGGCGAGCAAATTCAATCTCTGGCTCGGACGCACGCTGTGGGGAATGATCTTGCGCGATGATCTAATGGCTCTGGATTATCTCAGCTCGCGGCCGGAGGTCGATGCCCGCCGCCTCGCCGTTACCGGCATCAGCATGGGCGCCACGCGGACGTGGTGGATCCTCGCTCTCGATGACCGGCCGCGGACAGGCGTGGCCGTGTGCTGTCTGACCCGTTACCAGAATTTGATCGCCGATCAGGGGCTGAAATATCACGGTATCTATTATTTTGTGCCGGGATTGCTCAACCATTTCGACACCGAAGCCGTCGTGGCCCTGGCCGCGCCGCGCCCGCTCTTGTTCCAGTCGGGCGAACTCGATGGCGGCTCGCCAGTGGAAGGGATCCATCTGATCGAATCGAAAGTGCGCGCGGTTTACCGGCTTTTTGGCGCCGAAGAACAATTTCAAAGCGTGGTCTATCCCGGCGTCGGCCATCGCTATTTGCCGGAGATGTGGGAAAAAACCTTGGTGTGGCTGGACCGGAACTTGAAGGACAAATGAGCCGGCGCATCGATTTCACCCGACGCGGCCTGGGCATTCTCCAGGGCGTCAAGCTCCTCGATTTCTCCCTCTCCTCCATCGGATGGAGGAGAGGGCTGGGGAGAGGAAGTGCGTTTTTATTGGTTTCTCCTCTCCTCGGTCCTCTCCCCACTCGTTCCTCGCGGGGAGAGGATGGAAAGCTTGATGCAGCCCTGGGTATTCTCCTGGCGTCTCTGTTCCTTTTAACCGGCGGCGTGATCTGTTCCGCTAAAGCCAGTGAGAGTAAAGAAAAACCCGGGAAATTTGACGAAGCGGTTTTCACCAACCGCGCCGTCCCGCGGATTCAAATCACGATTTCAGATGAAGGAATGGCCACGCTGCGGCGTTACCATTGGAAGTGGGGCGGCAACGACCGTGAGCGAGTCCAGGTCCGCGCGACGGTCAAAGAGGGCGAGGCCGTCTATACCAACGTCGCGATCCACTTGAAAGGGGCGGCCGGCAGTTTCCGGCCCGTGGACGACAAACCGGGGCTGACGTTGAATTTCGGCAAGTTCGCCCAGGGCCAGCGATTCCACGGCCTGCAAAAAATCTCGCTGAACAATTCGGTCCAGGACCCGACGTATCTGACCGACCAGCTCTGCCGCGAGCTGTTCGAGGCCGGCGGGGTCCCGGCGCCGCGGGCCGGCCATGCCATCGTGGAATTAAACGAGCGCGACCTCGGCCCCTATGTCATGACGGAGGGATGGGACAAACAATTCCTCAAACGGCATTTCCACAATACCAAGGGAAACCTTTACGACGGCGGGTTCGTCGGCGACATCAAACGGAAACTCGCGGTGAACTCCGGTGAACATCCCGACGACCAATCCGATCTGGCCGCGCTGGTCAACGCGGCACGGGAGCCGGACTTGACCCGGCGGCCGGGGCGGCTGGAGAAGGTGCTCGACCTGGATCGGTTCCTGACCTTCATCGCCCTGGACGTGATGCTTTGGAACTGGGACAGCTATACTATCAACCTGAATAATTACCGTGTCTATCATGACCTGGACGCGGACCGGATCATGTTTCTTCCGCATGGCATGGACCAGATGTTTTGGAAACCGGCCGCTCCCATTGTGCCGGGAATGAAAGGGTTGGTCGCCAAGGCGGTGATTCAAATTCCCGAATACCGGCGGCGCTATCTGGAACGCTTCGCGCATTTGCGCACGAACGTTTTCCAACTCGCGGCGGTCACCAACCACCTGAATGAACTCGCCGCCAAGGTTCGTCCCGCGATCGTCCAGCGCGGTCTGCTCGAGCTGGCCAGCTTCGAGCAGGGCCTGGCCGTGCTCCGCGAACGAATCGTGCAACGCTCGAAGAGCATCGACGAGCAGCTCGCCGGCATCCAAAACCTGATCAAATTCGAGGAGTCCGACGCCGTCCTGCTTTCCGGCTGGCAATCCAAAGTTCACGCCGGCCATCCGGCGTTCGCGCAGGCTGGGGACAGACTGCAGATCAGCGGAAACGAAGCCGGGACCACCGGTTCGTGGCGAACCACGGTGTGGCTGGAGGGGGGTCGCTATCGGATTGAAGGGAAGGTCAAGGCGAAGGGAGTGGTCGCGGACTCAAACGATCCGCGAGCCGGCGTCGGTTTTCGCGTGTTCAGCCGGCGAAAGTTGTCCAACGGCTCCGATTGGGATTGGTTTCCTTATCGGGAGTCCCAGGACCTGCAACTGCGGGGGGAGCTGCCGCAAGTCGGTGAACCAACGGCCAGGCTCGCGGGCAATTCTGACTGGATCGCCGTTCATTATGACTTCGACCTCCGCCAGCCAGTGGCGGATTTGGACATTTATTGCGAACTCCGCGCCGCGAAGGGCGAGGCCTGGTTTGAGGTTCCTTCGTTGAAATTGATTCCCAAATCTTCGATAAGGAAGGAAAATTGACCAGTTGGAGCAAGGTCAAGCAGTGATCATGTTACCGACCCAGTATCTACGCGTAAAAGAAACGGTCCGGCTGCTGACGCCCAATGCGCTCAAAGCCGGACTGCCCATGTCCGCGGCGTCGAACCAGACGGTGCTGCTGGGCCGTGATGCGATTGGCCGGGTTTTGCGGCAGGAAGATGCGCGCTTTCTGGTCGTCGTCGGCCCGTGCTCGATTCACGATACCGGCGCGGCCCTGGAATATGCAGCCAAATTGAATCAGCTCCGCCAGGAATTGGCCGAGCGGCTCTGTATCGTGATGCGGGTTTATTTCGAGAAGCCGCGCACCACGATTGGCTGGAAAGGCCTGATCAACGATCCGCACCTGGACGGCAGTTACGATATCGAAGCCGGTTTGCAGAAAGCGCGCGCGCTGTTGCTGCAAATCACGGGACTGGGGTTGCCCGCCGCCACCGAGTTCCTCGATCCCATCGTGCCGCAGTACATCGCGGACCTGGTAAGCTGGGCCGCCGTGGGCGCCCGCACCACCGAATCGCAGACGCATCGGGAAATGGCCAGCGGGTTGTCGATGCCGGTGGGGTTCAAGAACGGCACCGACGGCAGTTTGCAGATCGCCATTGACGCGATGCGCTCGGCGATGACGCCGCATAGTTTCCTGGGCATCGACCAGGATGGCGTCACCAGCATCATTCGGACGACCGGCAATCCGGTGGGGCACGTCGTGCTGCGCGGCGGGCGGCTTCGCCCCAACTACGACGCGGACAGCATCCGCGACGCGACCGCGAGCCTCGCGCAAGCCGGGCTGGCCGCGGTAATGATGGTGGATTGCAGCCACGCCAATTCCGGCAAGCAACACGCGCGCCAGGAGGAAGTGTGGCGCAGTTTGATCGAACAACGCGCGGGCGGCAACCGGTCGATCATCGGCGCCATGATCGAGAGCAACCTGTTCGAAGGGACCCAGGCAATCCCCAGGAACCGGGCGGAGTTGCGGCACGGCGTTTCCATAACGGATGCCTGTCTCGGCTGGGACGCCACCGAGCGAATGTTGCGCCAGGGCCACGAGGCGCTGGGCAGCGGTTGAACAGCTGTGGGAACCGTATCAGGAGCACCATCTTTGTAGAAACCAAAACCACAGAAGCTCAAGCCCCGCGTGAGGGCACGCGGCCTGCCGAATAGACCGTCCGTAGGACCGGGAGGGCGAGCGTCCTCGCGAGTCCCCATCTTTCTTCAGGATCGGCGGGATTACCTCAAAAGCCTCGCGGAAGGTTGCCCGAAGACCGGCTGGCGGTGCGGGAAACCCTCCAACGCCGCCTATGAATGAATCGGGCAGAAAGCGAGCCATGCTATGGTTTGACCCGAATGGCGCTTAGATAAGACCTAAAACTTTGTTGCTCAAGCGTTTGCGTCGGCCAGTGTGAGGCCGGCTTTCAAAGAGGATTCGGCGTGAGACTTTCTCCATTTTCTGGATTGTATTCCAAAGGTTGCGTTCGTTTTCC
>WNGK01004256.1_pt1 | contig 15372 bp, 17 predicted proteins | sample 5400601 | NCBI WGS metagenome assembly WNGK01 (sample SAMN13153376, study PRJNA577476) | soil metagenome | isolation source: 60 cm soil or saprolite under Garry oak tree replicate 1 | place: USA:California | collected 2016-06-15
ACGAAGCCAAGGGAGCGCTCGAGGGCGCGCGGGCGGGCGAGGCGGCGAGCCAGTCCGCCGTCCATGAGGCGCAGGCCATGCTCGAGGCCAAGCGCGCGGCGGCGGCGGCGGCGGCGGCCGACGCCGCGGGGGCCAAGGCGAACGCGGTGCAGGCCATCCGCGAAATGGAGCGCCAGCGCAAGCTGGTCCAGTCGGGTCTCGTGGCCCTCCGGGACTTCGAGCAGGCGGAGACGGTGGAGGGCGCGGCCCGCGCGGTGCAGGAGGCCACGGAGCGCCGCAAGACTCAGGCGGAGCGCGAGGTCCAGCAGGCGGAGGCATCCCTCGTCTCCAAGACGCAGGGCGTCCAGCAGGCGAAGCAGCGCGTAGTGGAGCTGCGCGGCACGCTGGCCAAGACGGAGAGCCAGCGCGGCCAGGTACCGATGAAGGAAGCGGACATCGTGCGCGCGGAGGCCGCCCTGGCCCAGGCGCGCGCCGATCTCAGCTTCGCCGAGCTCCAGCTGCAGTACACGGAGGTTCGCGCCCTCGTGGATGGTGTCGTCTCCCGACGCACGGTGGAGCTCGGCCAGGTCGCCCAGATGGGGCAGCCCCTTCTCGCCATCGTGCCGCTGCACGAGGTCTGGGTCCTCGCGAACTTCAAGGAGACGCAGCTCGCCCGCATCCGGCCCGGCATGCCGGCCAATGTCTGGGTGGACACTTTCACCGACCGTGTGTTCCGGGGCAAGGTGGACTCACTCTCCGCGGGAACGGGCGCGCGCTTCTCCCTCTTGCCCCCGGAAAATGCCACGGGCAACTGGGTCAAGGTCGTCCAGCGCCTGCCCGTGAAGATCCGGCTCGATCCCGGCCAGTTCAGCAATCCCCACACGCTGCGCGCCGGCATGTCCGCCGTGGTGACGGTGCAGCTGCGTTAGCCCGAGCGATCGGGCGGCCGGGTCGCTGTCGGCCGGTTGCCGTACCGATGACCGCGTTCTGTTGGCCCGGCGACATTTTCGGTCTCCCTCCGCCTGGGACTCCTCCCCCAAGTGATTGATTTTCTGTAGGGCCGGTGGGTGGAGCGTCTTTTGCTTCTCTGCTCCCCGGAGGTGCATGCTCACATGCTCCAGCGTACGCAAGCTCGGTCCACCGGTGTTCATCTGCCGCTCCGAAACCTGGCCCTTTGCCTCGACTGCGACGAGTGTTTCGCTCTCGGCGCCGAGACCTGCCCCGCCTGCGGCAGCCGCACCTGGACGCCCGCCGCGCGCTTTCTCGATCTCGTGGCGGCGCCGGGCTCCCATCGCGGGAACGGTAGTGCCCGCAAGACGCAGCCGCGCCGGGCGGCCGAGGAGGTCGCCATCGTCAAGCATCTGCTCGTGGTCGCGCGCCACCGCCGGCAGCTGTACGAGGAGATCAAGCGGGCCTTCGCGGGGCACGAGAGCGTGGATGTGATCCTGGACCGGCGCGTGCTCGAGCGGCGCCGCAGCCAGGAGGCGCCGGGGCTGGACCGGCGCCGCCGCAGCCGGCGCTCTCGCTCCGGCATCGACGAGCAGCTCCGCACCATCGGTTGGTCGCTCGTGCTTCTCGATCTCACGAAGCCCAAGCGCGGCTGAGGCGCCGCGGCGCGGCCGCTCGCCTCGAAGCGCGCCGCCTCTTTGCCCGCGAGGGGACGGCGCCGGGGTAGGATGCGCGTCATGAACCCCCTCCGCGAGCTGCCCGCGCTGGGCGCCGCCGTTCTTCTCTTCGTGGCCGGCGTGTCGGGATGCGCGAGGGTGCCCGGCGTCGAGGTGCCTGATGTGCGGACGCCGCCCGAGGTGGTGACCGAGATCTTGCGACTGGCCCGCGTCGGACCAGACGATGTGGTCTACGACCTGGGCTCGGGCGACGGGCGCATCGTCATCGCGGCCGCCCGCGACTTCGGAGCGCGCGGGGTGGGAATCGAGCTCGACCCCGATCTGGTGGCCGAGTCCCTCCGGAACGCCCGCCGCGCGCGCGTGGCCGATCGCACGCGCTTTCTCCAGCAGGACATCTTCGAGGCCGATATCAGCGAGGCCACCGTGGTCACCCTCTATCTTTCCCCCGAGGTGAACCTGCGGCTGCGCCCCAAGCTCCTCGCCCTCCCGCCGGGCTCTCGCATCGTCTCCCACGACTTTCCCATCGGGGACTGGAAGCCCGAGCGCGTGGTGAACTTCAAGGGCCCTGAGCGGACCCACGTGCTCTCCCTCTGGATCGTCCCGCCCTGCTAGCGGCTCGTCGTCTTTTCCGCTCGCGCGGCGGCGCCTCCGGTGGATACAATCGAGTGCGGAGCCTGTGCTATACTCCGCGCGGTTTTCCACCTTCTCTGGAGGCGCACGTGACCGGGTATCTGCCTGTGGTGATCTTCCTCGGCCTCATCGTGGCCTTCGGGGTGGCGTCGCTCGGCATGGCCTTCGTGCTCAGACCTTCGCGCCCGTATGCCTCGAAGCTCGAGAATTACGAGTGCGGAGCGGAGCCCATTGGCCAGGCCTGGGTACAATTCCCGGTGGGCTTCTATCTGGTCGCGCTCATCTTCATCGTCTTCGACGCCCTCGCCGTGTTCCTCTTCCCGTGGGCGCTCGTGCTCAAGCCCTTGGGCATGGGCGCGGTGGGAGTCATGGCCCTCTTCATGGGTATCCTCGGGCTCGGCTGGTTCTACGCGCTGCGCGAAGGGATTCTCGAGTGGAAATAAAGGCGCCCATCCCCCAGATTCCCCCCGCGGTGTGGACGGAGTTCAAGGATCTCCAGGAGTGGGAGAAGCTCCACAAGGAGCGCCCGGCGGGCGACAAGCACTCCGCGCTCTTCGAGACCCTCGAAGAAGGCGTCTTCAATTTCCCCGGCGGCTTCATCGTCACCACCGTGGCCGACGCCTTCCTGAACTGGGCGCGCAAATCCTCGGTATGGCCGGTCACCTTCGGCCTCGCCTGCTGCGCCATCGAGATGATGGCCACCTTCGCCTCACGCTTCGACGTGGAGCGCCTCGGCATGGTGCCCTTCGCCTCTCCTCGCCACTCGGATCTCATGATCGTCTCCGGCACCGTCACCATCAAGATGGCGCCCATGCTCGAGCGCATCTACGATCAGATGCCTGATCCCAAGTGGGCCGTGTCCATGGGCTCCTGCGCGAATTCGGGCGGGCCGTTCCGCCACGGCTATCACGTGGTCAAGGGCGTGGATCGCGTCATTCCCGTGGACGTCTACGTGCCGGGCTGCCCGCCCCCGCCGGAGTCGCTCCTCTACGGCCTCCTCAAGCTCCAGGAGCAGATCGCCCACTTCCGCACCACGGGCCAGCGCGCCGCGCCCAGCGAGAAGACCGACTAGGGTGTTGACGCAAGCGCAGGCGCGCTCCCTCATCCAGGAACGGTTCGGGATCGCCGCCACGGGAGAGGGCCCGCTGCTCCTGGTGGACATCTCCCCCGACCGGTGGCAGGAATTCGGCCGCTTCACTCGGGCCGCCCTCGGCTGCGTGTACTTCGCCTTCCTGTCCGCGGTGGACTGGAAGGAGCAGGGGCTGGAGGTTATCGCGCGCGTGGAAAATCTCGACGCCAACTTTGCCGTCTTCATGAAGACGAAACTTGGCGTCGGAGAGACCCGCTGTCCCTCCCTCCAGCCGGTGTGGCGCGGCGCCGACTGGATGGAGCGTGAATGCTACGACATGTTCGGCATCCGCTTCGACGGGCATCCGGACTTGCGTCGGATCCTCCTCCCCCAGGATTGGGAGGGGCATCCGCTGCTCAAGTCCTACGCGGTGGACACGCCGCACCCGCCGTACCGCTAACCGGCAAGGGAGATCGCCATGATCTACGAGCTTCGGACGTATACGCTGCAGCCGGGCACCCAGGGAACGTACTTGAAGAACTCCGCGGAGATCGGGCGAAAGATCCGGGGGGACAAGTACGGCAAGCTCGAAGGGTTCTGGTTCACCGAGTTCGGGACGCTGAATCAGGTCGTCCACCTGTGGGCCTTCGACAGCCTGAACGATCGGGAGCGGCTTCGCGGAGAGCTCGCGAAGAACGAGGAGTGGACCAAGGGCTACCTGCCGCACACGCGCGGCACCCTCCTCGCCCAGGAGAACAAGATCCTCTCGCCCGTCCTGCCCCTCAAGCCGCCGCCGGACGCGGGCCACGTTTATGAGCTGCGGTGGTACCGGGCCCATGTGGGCCGGCTGGGCGAGTGGCTCGGCCACTTCAAGGACATCATGCCCACGCGCGAGAAGTACTCGAAGAACGTCGGAGTGTTCCAGACGGAGGCAGGCCAGCTCAACGAAGCCGTCCACCTCTGGGCCTACAGGGATCTCAACGATCGCGCCGCGGTCAGGGGCAAAGTGCTCCAGGACCCCGAGTGGCAGTCCTTCCTCGGCAAGTCCGCCCCCTGCCTGGCCGAGATGAAGTCGATCATCCTCAACCCCGCCGCCCACTCGCCCATGCAATGAATTTCGAGCTGAGATAGACAAGGCTGAACGGCACAACGCAAGGGTGATATAGCGTGGACCTCGAATCGCGGCAAGTCCTCGAGATGGGCTACGGCGGCGCCGAGCGCATCACCATGAACATGGGGCCTCAGCACCCGTCGTCCCACGGGGTCTTCCGCGCCATCCTCACCCTCGAAGGGGAGACGGTGGTGGCGGTGGACGCGGTTATCGGCTATCTCCACCGCTGCCACGAGAAGCTGGCCGAGACGCTGACGTACACGCAGTACCCCTCCATCGCCTCCAAGACCGACTACGTGGCGGCCATGACGAGCGAGCTCGCCTATGTGCGGGCCGCGGAGATGATCGGCAAGATCGACGTGCCCAAGCGTGCCCAGTATCTCCGGATCATCGCCGCCGAGCTGCAGCGCATCGCCTCGCACTGCCTGTGGCTCGGCACGTGGTGTCTCGACATGGGGGGGGCCCTGGGGGGCGGGGCCACGGTGTTTCTCTACTGCATCCGGGAGCGCGAGGACGTGCTCGATCTCTTCGAGGCACTCACGGGGGCGCGGCTCTTGTACGGCTTGCACCAGGTGGGCGGTGTCCGCTACGACATCCCCGCGGACTGGGCAGGGAAGTGCCGCGCCACCGTGGGCAAGATCGAAGGGCGCATCTCCGAGTTCGAGGAGATGCTGGAGTCGAACGCCTTCTTCCTCGCCCGTACCCAGGGAGTGGGAACGGTCTCGCGCGAGCTCGCCCAGGAGGTCGGCCTCTCCGGCCCCCTCGTGCGCGGCTCCGGCGTCGGCTACGACATACGCCGCGCCGAGCCCTATTCCTCCTACGAAGACTTCGACTTCAAGGTGCCCGTGGAGACGGAGGGCGACTGCTTCGCGCGCTATCGCGTGCGGATGGTGGAGTTCCGCGAGTCGATCAAGATCGTCCGCCAAGCCCTGGACGGCCTGCCCGCGGGGCCGATCTCCTCGCGCCCCGGCGTCAAGTCCGTGGGGCAGGTGCGCATTCCCAAGGGCGAGGCCTATGCCAGGGTGGAAGGGGCGCGCGGCGAAGTCGGCTGCTATCTCATCGCGGACGGCTCGGCCAAGCCGTATCGGATGAAGTGGCGGGGCGCCTCCTTCTCCAACCTGTCCATCCTTCCCCACATCATCCCGGGCCACAAGGTTGCTGACGTCGTCGCCATCATGGGCTCCGTCGACCCCGTCTTCGGCGAGGTCGACCGCTAGCCCGTGCTTTCCGCGATCTACTTTTTCGTCGTGGGCTTCATCGTGCTCAACGCCATCATCGGCATGGTGACCTACGTGACGTTGCTCGAGCGCAAGTTCGCCGCGCGGATGCAGTCGCGCATCGGCCCCTACCGCGTGGGACCGCACGGCCTGCTCCAGCCCATCGCCGACGCGCTGAAGCTCATGATGAAGGAAGACGTCGTCCCGCGGCTCGCCGACAAGACCGTGTACAACCTCGCCCCTATCGTCTTCCTCGTCCCGTGCATGCTGATCTTCGCCACCCTGCCCTTCGCGCCCGGGCTGGGGGTGGCCGATCTCAATATCGGCATCCTCTTCTTTCTCGCCGTATCGGCCATGGAGATCGTCGGGCTCTTCATGGGCGGCTGGGGCTCGAACAACAAGTACGCGCTGCTCTCCGTGATGCGCGCGGTCAACCAGATCATCTCCTACGACCTGCCCTTCGTCTTCGCGGCCATGGTGCCGGTGCTCCTCACGGGCTCCCTCAAGCTCTCCGACATCGCGGCCGCCCAGCCGGATGTCCTCCACTGGTTCGTCTTCTATCCGGTGATCGGCCAGCTCGCCTTCATCGCCTACATCGTGGCCACCCTCGCCGCCGAGAACCGCGTGCCCTTCGACATCCTCGAGGCGGAGTCCGAGCTGATCGCGGGCTTCCGCGTGGAGTACTCGGGCATGAAGTTCGCCCTGATCCAACTCGGCGAGTACGCGCACGTCATCGCCACTTCCTTCCTGGGAGCCCTCCTCTTCCTCGGCGCGTGGGGCGGGCCGGGGCCGGCGTGGCTCGGGCCGCTGTGGTTCCTCCTCAAGGCCATGGCCGTCTTCCTCCTCCTCACGTGGATACGCTGGAGCTTCGTCCGGATCCGCGTGGACCAGATCCTCGCCGTCTCGTGGAAGCTCCTCCTGCCCGCCACCCTCATCCTGCTCATGGTCACGGCCGTGGTGGTGGCCTGGCCGAGGGGAGGGGCGGTTGTCTAGACAGCTCGGGGAGAGCTTCTGGAGAGACCTGGGCGACCTCGTGGGCGCCGTGCGCCGTGCCATGTGGATCACCCTCCTCAACTTCTTCCGCAAGCCCGTCACCGTGCACTATCCCGAGGTGAAGCGCGTCTATCCCGACCGCTTCCGCGGCGTGCTCGCCCTCACCTATGACAAGGAGACGGGCGAGGAGAACTGCATCGGCTGCCGGCTCTGCGAGTACATCTGCCCGCCCCAGGTGATCAAGGTTGAGATGCTAAAGGCGGAGAAGCGCAACTTCGCCAAGGTCTTCACCCTGGAGCTCTACGCCTGCGAGTTCTGCGAGCTCTGCGTGCAGGTGTGCCCGACCGACGCCATCATCATGATGAAGTCATTCGATCTGGCCACGAGCGACCGGCGCGAGCTCCTCCTCGACAAGGACCGCCTCCACACGATCGGGCTCCAGTTCGAGCCGTCGTGGGCGACGGGCAATGGTCTCCGCGACATGCAGACCCCTCCCAAGGCCGCGCCGGTCGAGCACGCCCAGGCCGCGGCGCCCGCGGTCCCGACGCCCGCCGTCCCGACGGAGGGCAAGGCGGAGTGACCCTCGACGTCGCGGCTTTCTGGGGCCTGGCCGTTCTCCTCATCGGCTCGGCCCTGTCGGTGGTGCTCAGCAAGAACCTCTTCCACTCGGTGCTCTGGCTCGCCTTGTCCTTGACGGCGACGGCGGGCATCTTCCTCGCCCTCGAGGCCGAGTTTCTCGCCGCGGTGCAGCTCCTGCTCTACGCGGGCGGTGTCGTCACCATCGTGGTCTTCGCTATCGTGACTACCGAGCGCCTCATCGGCGACCGGATGAGCCAGGTGAGCCGGCACCTCGTGACCGGCGCCATCCTCTCCGGCGCGCTGTTCTTTGCCGTGCTGCGTTTTCTTCGCGGCGCCGACCTGCCCGTGGAGCGACCGGCCATCGGGGTGGACGTGACGCGGGCCCTCGGCCAGGTGCTGATGACGGAGTTCGTCCTGCCCTTCGAGCTCCTCGCTGTCCTCCTCCTCGTCGGGCTTCTCGGCGCGCTCTACTTCGCTCGGCCCGAGGAATGAGCATGCCGTCAGCCGGTCGACCTGACCATTGTGCCGAGGACAGATAGCATGGGCCTCAGTGCCTATCTCACCCTGGCCGCCGTCCTCTTCGCCATCGGCTTCTTTGGCGTGATGACACGGCGGAATACCGTGGGCATCCTCCTCGGCATCGAGCTCATGCTGAACGCCGTCAACATCAACCTCGTCGCCTTCGCGCGCTTCAATGCCGACATCGTGGGCATGATCTTCGCCACCTTCACCATTCCCATCACGGTGGCCGAGGTGGCGCTCGGCCTCGCTATCGTCATCCTCATCTTCCGGATGAAGCGCACGGTGGTGGCCGACCACCTGGACATCCTCAAAGGTTGACGGGAAGCCCATGACCGATCCGGCTCTGCCCGCCCTCCTCGCCCTGCTCCTGCCCGCGGCCGCCTTCGTCATCCTGGCCGTGGTGGCGCCGCTTCGCCGACACGGCCGCGCCGCCGCCGGTCTGTCCGTGCTCTTCGCCGCGGGCGCCCTTGCCGCGGCCATCGGGGCACTCCGGCTGACCACACGCAGCGGCGGGCTGTCCGAGTGGCTCTGGACGTGGATTCCCGCGGAGGCGGGCCCGCTGGCCACGGTGGGCGTCCTCGCCGACGGCGACTCCGCCCTCATGCTCGTGCTGGTCGCTCTCATCTCCTTCCTCGTCCAGGTGTATTCGCTGGGCTATCTCTCCGAGGAGGCCATGCCCTCCCTCGGCCGCTATTACGCGTACCAGTCGCTCTTCGCCTTCTCGATGATGGGCCTCGTGCTCGCCCCGAACTTCGCCCAGCTCTTCATCTGCTGGGAATTGGTAGGCCTCTGCTCCTATCTCCTCATCGGCTACTGGTACGCCCGGCCGGAGGCGGCGCGCGCCGCCGTCAAGGCCTTCTGGATCACCAAGGCCGCGGACGTCGGCCTTCTCATCGGGATCGTGCTCCTGTGGCGGCAGACGGGGACCTTCGACTTTCTGGAGCTTCTGCAGATGGCCGACACCGGCGCCATCCCCTTGGCCGGGCTCGGCGTGATCACCTTCTGCATCTATCTCGGCGCCTCGGGCAAGTCCGCCCAGTTCCCGTTCCATGTCTGGCTGCCCGATGCCATGGAAGGCCCCACGCCCGTCTCTGCGCTGATCCACGCCGCCACCATGGTCACGGCCGGCGTCTATCTCCTCACGCGTACGGTGTGGCTCTTCAGGCTCACTCCCGACGTGATGCAGTTCATTGCCTGGAACGGCGCCTTCACCGCCTTGCTCGCCGCGGTGCTCGCGTGCGTGCAGACCGACATCAAGCGCGTGCTCGCCTACTCGACGGTGTCCCAGCTCGGCTACATGATGGCGGCTATGGGCGCGGGCTTCGCGTCCGCGGGATTTCTCCATTTGCTCACCCACGGCATCTTCAAGGCGCTCCTCTTCCTGGGGGCGGGGGCGGTCATCCACGCCGTGGGCACCAACGACATCTTCCGGATGGGCGGGCTCGCGCGGAAGATGCCGCAGACGGCTATCGTCTTCATCGTGGGTACGGTATCGCTGGCCGGGGTACCGTTCTTCGCGGGCTTCTTCTCGAAGGAAGAGATTCTCGGCGCCGTGCTCGCGGGAGGATTCCCCGGGCCCTTCGGCATGCTGCTCTTCGCCGCCTTCCTCTCGGCCTTTTACATGTTCCGGGTGGTCTTCGTCACCTTCTTCGGCGCGCCCGCGGCCGGGCACGGCACGGACGACCATCACGTGCACGACGCGCCGCCGTCCATGGCCCTGCCGTTGTGGATCCTCGCCCTCCTGTCCGTGGGCATCGGGATACTCTTCGCGGTCTGGCACCCGCGGGCGGAGTTCGAGGAGCTGGGCTGGCTCACGCCCGCCGCGGTGGCCGTGGCCTTGGCGGGCATCGTATTCGCCTACCTCGTCTACCAGCGGCGGGCGGTGAGCGCCGACACCCTCGCCACCGTCTTCGGGCCCATTCGGGCGGCGGCGCTCCGGCGCTTCTGGATCGACGACATCTTCACCTTCATCTACCGCGGCCTGATGCTGGGGCTGGCGAAGCTCGTGGGCTGGGTGGACCGCTACGTCGTGGACGGGATCCTCAACGTGCTCTCGGCCTGGACCCTCACGGCCGGGGACAGGCTACGCCGTATCCAGTCGGGGCGGGGGCAGGACTACGTCTACGGTATCGCCCTCGGTGTTCTCCTCCTCCTCGTGTGGGTCCGGTGGCCGAGATGAACGGCTGGCTCGCGCAGATCCATCCGTTGTCGATCATCACATGGTCGCCCTTCGTGGGCGCCGTCCTGATCATGTTTCTCGCGCGCCGCCGGCCGTTGCTCGTCCGTGTGCTCGCCCTCGTCACCACCGCCCTTCCCCTCGCCCTCTCCATCGCCATCTATGTGGGCTACGAGCGCGAAGCGGCGGGGTTCCAGTTCTACGAGGAGCTGTCCCTCGTGCCCCCCCTCGGCATCAACTACCAGGTGGCGGTGGACGGCATGAGCCTGCTCATGGTCCTGCTCACCAGCATCATCATCTTCGCGGGGGTGTTTGCTTCCTGGACGGTGAAGGAGCGGAGCCAGGAGTTCTACGCGCTCCTCCTTCTCCTCGTGACGGGCGTCTTCGGCGTGTTCGTGTCCCTCGATCTCTTCGTGCTCTTTCTCTTCTACGAGATCGCGGTGTTGCCCATGTACCTCCTCATCGGCATCTGGGGCTCCTCCGGGGAGATTCGCCCGCAGGGCATCTTCGCCTGGGCCTTCCGTCGCACGGGCGTGGGCACCAAGGAATACGCGGCCATGAAGCTGACCCTCTATCTCCTCTTCGGGTCGGCGTTCATCCTGGTCGGTATCCTCGCTCTCTACGTCGCCTCGGGGTCGACATCCTTCTCCTTCCTCGAGATGGAGAACATGCAGTTCGATCCCGCGCTCCAGTGGTGGGTCTTCCTCGCCTTCTACGTGGGCTTCGGCATCCTCGCGGGCATCTGGCCGCTGCATACCTGGTCCCCCGACGGCCACGCCTCCGCGCCCACCGCGGTGTCCATGCTCCACGCGGGCGTGCTCATGAAGCTCGGCGCCTACGGTGTGATGCGCCTGGGCCTGGGGCTCCTGCCCGACGGGACGACGCAGTGGGTATGGCTGGTCGGGGCCATCGCCTGCGTGAATATCGTGTACGGCGCGCTCAGCGCCATGGCGCAGACCGACCTCAAGTACGTGATCGCCTACTCCTCCGTCTCACACATGGGCGTGGTCATGCTGGGCATGGCCACCCTCACGGAGAGCGGGCTCAACGGCTCCATCTTCCAGATGTTCGCCCACGGCATCATGACGGGCCTCTTCTTCGCCCTGGTGGGACTGGTCTACGAGAAGGCGCACTCGCGCGCCATCTTTTCCATGGGTGGCTTCGGCCAGATGATGCCGGGCATCGCCACCGCCTTCACCATCGCGGGCCTGTCTTCGCTGGGCCTCCCCGCCACGGCGGGATTCGTCGCAGAGTTCCTCACCTTCCTCGGGGCCTGGCAGTCGCCCTTTTCGTGGTGGCTCTTCCCCGGCGTCATCGGCGCCTTCCTCACCTCCGTGTACGTGCTCCGGGTCGCCAAGCAGATCTTCTGGGGTCCCCAGAGCGCCGACCCGCACTTCCAGCATCTGCCTGATGCCCAGGGGCCGGAGTGGGCCGCCCTCATCATCCTCGTCTTCACTCTCGTGCTCTTCGGCGTGGCGCCGGGCATCGCCATCGGCCCCGTCGACACCGCGACGGTACCCCTGCTCATCCGTCTTGGCGTGCTCCAATGATGAGCGGCATGGCCCTGGAGCTTGGGCTGGCCATCCTGATCCTCCTCGTCTTCTTCACCGGACTCTTTACTCGCGGCGAGGACAAACGCCGGGTGGGGGTCCTCGCCGCCATAGGTCTCGTCGTGCTCCTCGGCATGTCCTGGCGGGCCGAGCCGGGCGCCGTGCTGTTCGGGGGCACCTTCGTGCAGGACGAGCTGGCCATCTTCTCCAAACGCCTCTTCCTTCTCGCCACGCTCCTCGGCGTGCTGGGCTCCCTCGGGCTTCGCGCGAAGACCTTCGCGCGGCGGGCCACCGAGTACTACGTGGCCATGCTGGGCTCGCTCCTCGGCATGCTCGTGCTCGCCTCCGCGCGCGAGCTCATCCTGCTCTTCGTCGCCTTCGAGCTCATGTCCATCCCGCTCTACGTGATGTCGGGCTTCCGCAAAGGGGAAGAAGAGTCGGTGGAGGCCGCCCTCAAATTCTTCCTCATCGGCACGGTGTCCTCGGCCTTCATCGCCTACGGCCTGTCCTTCGTGTACGGCATCTCGAAGACGACCGACGTGCCGGGGGTGGCGGCGGCCCTTCAGGACGGGCATCCCCTCCTCCTCCTCGGCATGACCCTGACCCTCGGCGGCCTCGGATTCAAGATCGCGGCCTTCCCCTTTCACATGTGGGTGCCCGACACCTACGAAGCCGCGAGCACGCCCTTCGTGGCATGGCTCTCCGTGGCCCCCAAGGCCGCCGGCTTCGTGGTGATGTTCAGGCTCTACCTCGAAGGGGTGGGCGATCCCGTCCTCATCTGGGTGCCCGCGGCGGCCGGGCTGGCCGCCATCACCATCATCGCGGGCAACTTGATGGCCATCCCACAGCAGAACGTGAAGCGGCTTCTCGCCTATTCGGGCATCGCGCATATCGGCTATATGCTGGTGGGCTTCGCCGCCGTCTCGGCGGACGGCGTGGCCATGATGCTCTTCTACTTGGTCGCGTACCTGTTCGGCAACATGGGCGCCTTCTTCGTCGTGGAGGCGGTCGCGCAGTCTGACGGCTCGGAGGCGATCTCCGCCTACAAGGGCCTCGCCCAGCGCTCGCCCGTGCTTGCCCTCTGCATGCTCCTCTTTCTCCTGTCCCTCGGGGGCATTCCCTTCGTGGCCGGCTTCTGGGCCAAGCTCTACGTGTTCTGGGCCGCCGCGGAACGCGGAATGTATTGGCTGGTCCTGGTTGGTGCTATCCTGACCGTCGTGGCGCTCTTCTACTACCTGCTCGTGGCCAAGCGTATGTACATCGATGCGCCCGAGCGCTCTCAGCCGGTGCCCGTCTCACCGTTTCTCGCCCTCTCCATCCTCGTCTGTGCCGCCGGCGTCGTCGGCCTCGGGGTCTATCCCAAGCCCTTGGTGATGGCGGCCTTGCGCGCGGCCTCGGGACTTTTCTAACCATGCGATCCCCGCGTCTCGGAGTCGCCGCCGCGCTGCTCCTCATGTTCTGCAGCTCCGCCGCGGCCCAGATGTCGGTACCGAGTCCCGAGGTGACGGAAAGCCGGGGCCTGCGCATCGTGTGGACGGTCGAGCCGCAGACGCGCGACTTCACCGCGGTGTGCGGCCACATCTTCAATGACCAGCGGGTGAGCGCGCGGAACGTGAGCCTTCTCGTCCAGGGTGTGGACGGCGCCCGCGTCGTATCGCGGAACATTCCCAATGTTGCCCGGGAGATCGTCGGACAGTCTGGCTGGCAATTCTGCGGGACGGTGCTGAGGGCTCCCGTGTACCGCGTCATCGTCACCGAAGTGGACTGGGACTCGAACGTCGGGCAGTAGCAGTCCCCAGGCGGTTACGCCGGCTCGGAGCCCCAGCCTACAGTTCCGCCAGCCTACAGTTCCGCCAGCCTAAAGTTCCGCCAGCCTAGAGTTCCGGATGATCTCCCAGGTCGTGCCGCGATAGTCCCGTGATTCCCGACGCTCCCGACTCCCAAGCACTCGTGCGCCAACTGTCCACTTCGTCCCCCGGCGAGCGCCAGGGGGGCAGGGTGAGACGGAGCCGGACGGCCATGCTCGCGACGTAGGGCTCGTACAGGCCCCGCAGGGTAGCCAGGGTGGTCTCCGCCATGGCGCCGTCCTTCAGAATGACGCCGTGTTCAACGAGGTGAGATCGAAGGGAGCGGAAGTCATCCGGCGGCAGCCGGTCCGGACTGGGAGCGCGCGGCGCGACGCCGCTGGCCTGCGCGAGGTCCACCACGGCGTGACGGGCCATGGCGAAGGTGAGCTGGGCCTGGCGTGTGGGGCCGCCGTGGACGCCCACCATGACGAGGGCGCTCGCGTCAAGAATGGCCGTCAGCGCCCCCAGCCAGGATTGATGCTCGTGCTGCGAGCGGAAGTAGAGGAGGACAGGGTACGAGAGATGGCTTTCCATGAGCTCGGCGGCCCAGCGTTCCCAATCGCGCAGCAGCGTGTCGAGCCCGGCCATGTCCTCCGCGTGACGAAGCAGGAGCTCGCCCGCGCTGGGCGGCGAGCCCGCCCGCGCATCGAGCAAAGAGATATTCACCTCGCGACGTGAGAACCCCTGATAGAGCACGGGCAGGTAACCGATCACCAGGGCGAGAAAACCGAAGCCCACACCCGCCTCGACCACGGTGAGGGCCCGGGCCACTGCGCCGTTCGGCGTCACGTCTCCGATGCCGAGGGTGAAGAGGGTCGTGCCGCTCATATAGAGATCGGCCCAGAACCCGCTCGTGCCCTGGGGGACATTCAAATGCGAGCCGAGTCCCCACTGCGCCATGGCGAAGCCAACCATGAGGGTCACCGCCCAGCACGCCATGAGGAGCAGAAACGAGAGCGGGCCGAAGATGGCGAGGAAGTTCTCCCGTCGCCGTCCTCGCCCGAGCAGACACGCCATGGTGGTCCATGCGGGCCAGGTCGCTCTGTAGAAGAGCCGGGCAGGTCGGAAGCGACGGCTCGCCGTGCGGGGAAGGACGAGGGCTTCGAAGGCGTCCCAGACTATCGCGAGGATCACGATGATCCCCGCCATAGCTACCAGCTTTGGTAGCACCGCGGGAAAGGGGCCCGGATCAGGCAGCGCGCTGAAGCGCGCCGTGGGCGGGAACAGGGTTCGGCCTGAACACGAGCACGTAGCCGGCCGGGATGTGCGACAGCATCACCGGCCACACGTCTTCGAGCATGCTCTCCCAGCCTGACGGCACGAAGACCTCGACCGTTCCCACGTCGCTCTGGGCGCCCGACCGCACGCGCACCGCCACCAGCGATTCGCCGCCGAGCGCGTGATTGACCGCGGCCTGGATGTCGGCCTGAAGTGACAGCGCGCGCTCCTCGAGATGGTCTCGCCACGTGCGCCAGACGAGCGGCCCGACGAACAGCAGCGCCACCAACCCCATCGCTATCCACGTCGTCATGATGATCTCCTCCCGCCCCTTTCGACGCGCGCGAGGGGGGAGGGGATTCAGGACGCTCCGATTCAGGACGCTCCAGGGGAGGGAGGGCTCCTATATACTACGTGGGCCATGCCGCCGCTGCCCGTGGGCAAGCTGCCCGCCCAACTCCTCCAGCGACTCTTCGCCAAATACGTCGCCGCCGATCCGCGCGTCGTGGTCGGCCCGCAGGTGGGTGAGGATGCCGCCGTTCTGGACATGGGCGATCGCTATCTCGTCGCCACCACCGATCCCATCACTTTCGCCACGGACGAGATGGGCTGGTACGCTCTCCACGTCAATGCCAACGATCTGGCCGTGCGTGGCGCCACTCCGCGATGGTTCATGGCCACCGTGCTCTTGCCCGAGGGCAAGAGTCAGGAGGCGCAGGTGGAGCAGCTCTTCGCCGAGTTGGCCGAGGCGTGCGCCACCGTCGGTGTTTCTCTGGTGGGCGGCCATACCGAAGTGACGGGCGGCCTGCCGCGCCCCATCGTGGTCGGCGCCATGCTGGGTGAAGTGGACAAGGAC
>WNGK01004261.1_pt1 | contig 15363 bp, 13 predicted proteins | sample 5400601 | NCBI WGS metagenome assembly WNGK01 (sample SAMN13153376, study PRJNA577476) | soil metagenome | isolation source: 60 cm soil or saprolite under Garry oak tree replicate 1 | place: USA:California | collected 2016-06-15
GAAGAAGGCGCATCAGTTGCAGTTATTCGGTGGGCTGCATCCCCGAGCAGTCAGTCTCAGCTGGGTCGGTGAACACTTTAAGGATCTAAACCAATCGCTGGGGCCAACCACTGGGCGAAGTTTGACAGCCGCTCGAATCATGCTGCGATCCGTGTTACGATTAGGCAGGCAACGGGATCGAGACGCACGAGCTACACCGCGATTTACATTGTAAATTTTAGGCCGAGTCCTTTTAATAGCGGCTTCTCGGATCCGTTTCGGTCTGAAATGAAATCGCTACTTAATTCGCGAGCTGTTCGCGTTGCTCTTATAGCAAGCGTTGGGATTCCTTCTTTCCCACCAGTTTCTCCGACTCCTCCATGCGTGCATCGACTAAACAAATGAGAAGAAAAACTCAAAGAAGTTCCGCTCGCACCAAAGTTGTTTTCCTTTTCGACGTGGACAACACTTTACTCGATCACGACAGCATCATTACCGATCTCAAGAAATATCTCAGACGGGAGGTTGGTCCCAAACATGAGCGGCACTATTGGGACATTTTCGAGCAATTGCGCACGAAGCTCGGCTACGCTGATTATCTGGGCGCTTTGCAACGTTACCGAAGCGAGCATCCGCGAGGCGGGCAGTTGCTGACAGTTTCCCGTTTCCTGATAAACTATCCCTTTGCCAACCGGCTTTTCCCGAATTCGCTCGACGTCATCGAGCGCGTCAAAAAGTGGGGACCGGCAGTCCTTCTGACTGATGGTGATGTCGTTTTCCAGCCACGCAAAGTAGACTGCTCTGGACTTTATGAAGCGGTCAACGGACAAGTTCTGATTTACGTGCACAAAGAGCATGAGCTGGCCGACGTGGAAGCGCGTTATCCCTCTGATCATTACGTGCTCGTGGACGACAAACTACGCATCCACACCGCCGTAAAAAAAATCTGGGGACGGCGGGTAACGACCATCTTTGTGCGACAGGGACATTATGCCCTGGATCCAAAGATTGTAGCAGCCTATCCGGCGGCTGACGCCAGCGTCGATCGTATCGGCGACTTGTTGAACTACGACGAGCGACATTTTGAACCAGCGGTAAAGGTTATCAGCAGCAGGGCGTAGGCCACGCGAAGTTTTACAGCCGTTCACACAATTCAGTGATTTGCGTTTCTGATGACTGACAAAGTGATCGCGATGCGCGACCACAATGTGAAGCATTTCACACGGCCAGTTCCAAGCGAGATCGCGTCGCCATCCCAAAGTGCAAAGGCGCTGTATTTCAAAGATGCTGAAAGTTTGGAAGCTAGGCAGTTTCTGCTGACAATATCTTCCTCTCGGGTGAAAAAGAAGAGCAGAGCGTTTCAAAAGGGCAGCCACGAATCGACCCACTCTTAATATCACTGTCGCCCATAACGACCACAATCGTCCGGTTCGGGCCAACGCTTCGAAATTTACCGGGGGCAAGATCGGTTCAACAACCCCCGGGCGGAACAAGCCTTAGTGTTCGCTTTCGCAGCGGTGCCTCAGATGGCGGCAGTTGCGGCTCCAAAAATATTTCCGTGCCCGGAAGAGGCGTAGGCTCAATTTCTGCCTTTGGAGGCGACTCCGACGTGACAGGTTCAGGCTCTTGCGCCTTTGCGTTAGCGGAAGATGCAAGGAAGATTACAACGCTAGTTGCATTGCAAACAGCCAGGCAACCCCAAAAACCTCGTCGCCCACGTTTCTTCGTTCTGGGGCGCATTAACGAGTTGGTAACGCAAGACAGAAAAACTAATTAGCTCTGGGAAGGCAAGCTTATTTTCGAAAAAACGTGATTAAGGTGCGTAATGTCGGGTTTGCTACTCAAGGACTGTTTCTGGTCGGTCGAAATATTTCTCAATCATGGCGTTCATAAATCCGAGAACGGATCGGGCTTTCTAATCGTGCCGTGCTCGCCCTGTTGATGGATCAGTTTCGCAACGAGCCCGGTCCAGCCGGTTTGATGCGACGCCCCCAGCCCGGCACCGGCATCACCGTGAAAATATTCATGGAACCAATAGCGATCATCGCAGCGCTTCTTCTGCCTGCGCGCGCGCTTTCGATTTCCGCGCCTGGTCCCTATTAACATCGAAGATACGGCTGTTTCTAATGGATGCCCGCGCATACGCCAGAGCAAATGCGGGATCAAGCGCGATCGCCTGCTCATAGAGCTGACTTGCGGCGATCCAATCTTCCCTATTGACATCGACCCCTGCTTTGCGTTCGCGAGCTTTCAGATAAAACACGCATGCGTCGGAATTGCTCGTTGGTTTTAGCTCAACCGCCTCGTGTTCCAGACCGCTGAGCTTCGCCCTTAGCGCCTCAGCCACAGCGGTGGCTACTTCGGCTTCGACGCCAAAGATATTCTCGAGTTTGCGGTCGTAGCTCTCTGCCCAAAGATGTTCGTCGGTCGCAGCGCGGATAAGCTGCGCGTTGATGTGCACCTGATCACCAGCTCTTTGTACGCTGCCTTCCAAAATGTTCGCGACATTAAACTGCCGAGCGATTTCGGACAAATTGCCAGGTTTTGAGGCGTACTGTTGGGTCGATGTTCGCGAGATGACTTTCAGCGCACTGATCTTCGCGAGCCGAGTCAGGATTTCATCCTGAATGCCGGTGGCAAAATAGGCGTTGTCAGGGTCGCGGCTGAGATTTTCAAAGGGAAGAACAGCGATGCTTTTTTCGGAAATCGTAGGTGGTGGGAGACCGCCTGTTAATTTCGCCGATGACCGATGCCAAAACATTAGAATGCTCGCTGCGAGCAGAACCGCCATTAGTGCCGCTGCTGCAATGATTAGCGGCATGCTTGGACTCGTCATCTTTGCAACGGGTCTGTAAATCGCCGCACTGATTTTCTTTTTGCCCGGCAGGTGTTTGAATTTCTCTGGTGGTCCAGGGTTACCGAGTTCCCCTGTGTAGAGATTTACAAGGTGCACGCGCACGCCGTGTTTGACTTCGCATTCGCCGAGATCGTGCAAAAGTGGCTGCCATTGCCGGTAGTGCTCCAAATCCTCGGCGACATGTTTGGAAAGCAGAATGTGTCCGGCATCGCCGCAATCCATCATCCGCTGGGCCATATTAATTCCCGCCCCTGCGACGCTGGTCGTATCATTCACATCGACAACCGCCGTCCGGTCCGCTGTGCACACCCATCCGTAATGGAAGTTCCGGATGCGCTTTTAATGCGCGGCTGATCTCAAGCGCGCACTCGACTGGTTCCTCGAGGCTCCCGCGGAAACCAGCGCCATTCCATCGCCCGTCGGACTCTTGATCAAAGTGCCCTCCGCATCCGCATCACGAAATTGCTCTGTACTTCGGACAATCTGGTTAAGCGCGTCACGCAACGCGCGCTGCTCGTTAATCAGGCGCGTCGAGTATCCCACGATGTCCATAAACAGGACGTGACCAATCTCGAGCTTGATCTCTTTCTTGATCTCAGTGGCCATCTAGTGACTCGAGCAAACGCGTCCGCGTTTCAGTCGATGAATAATCGCTGGCGCTGCGAGCGTCGAGACCAAGCGCGAAGCCGAAAGTGGATGCGCTCAACGCGCCGCTGCTGACAAGCGAGCTGTCGTGGTAGGTGTTTGCATTTCTTAGGCCTTTCCGTTCTCAAAACTCGCTCACATCTGGACCGAAACGTTGGTCGCGCCGTCGCATCACAGCTTCCAACAATTCCGGACCTGTCATCCGCGACGCAGCTTGATGCGGACATGAGGCGACACACATCGGTTTCGGCGAGGAACGATTTCCTTGCGCATCGCAAAGATCACAGGTTGCCGCTTTGAGCTGCGCGATGCGTTTCGTCGCACGCGGTCTGGCTGGATCGGGCACTTCCACGATGCGGCGCTGGTTCGGCACCATGAAAATATTTCCATAAGGGCAATTCGAGGCGCACAAACCGCAGCCGATGCAGTGATCTTCGATCACGATCTGCAAATGTTTGCCGCGATGAATCGAATCGACCGGGCAACCCGACATGCAATGCGGATCGGTGCAGGAGCGACATGAAACCGCGACGAGATAATCGCCGAAGTGGCGACCGTCGCGCAGCAAGCGCGTGATCGGCACGCCGTGCGATTCGTCGCCATGCTCACGGATGCAACCTTTGGTGCATTCGTCGCATCGCGTGCACAGATCCATGTCGAGCGCGAGAATGCTCTGGCCTTCGTAGAGACCTTGCTCAACGTACTCGGCCATGAGCGGATTGACTTGGATGTCGCTGCGGAGCGAGCGGAGTGATTGTTCGACGGTGCGACGTCGCAGCACCGGAAACCGTCGGAGCATCTCGATGAAATCCGCGCGACCGACTCGCGCAAGCTCCAGGTGATTCAGTGCCGAAACTGTCGCGGTGCGTACGCCCGTAGGAATGTCAGCTCCGGAGTTAAGTTCCGCGGCGATCTTGCGATCAACTTGATCGATGCTCTTCAACGCGTCGCGCGCGGAAAGGGCGAGCAAACCAATTTCGCCAAAGATTGTTCCCGGTCCTTTCGTCAGCACGCGTAGTTCGCTGCCGTAGCGCTTCACTCCGACGCGAATATGTCCAAGACGAATGAGGTAGGCTTCGTTGGCAAGTTCGTCCTGGCGAAAGAGCACCTGACCAGGCGTGACGCGCAGAAATGAAATTCGCGCGCGCAGATAATCAGTAATGTTTTCGTATTCCTCCTGCGCGAGATCGCGGAAAAGCTCGATGCCTTGCAGGCTGCGTTTCAGTGAACGATCGCGATACTCTTGTTCGAATTTTGCGCGACATCTCGGCAATCGCATTAAACGATCAAGCACGTTGCGACGCAGTTCCCACACCTCGGCATTTTCGACCACTCTCAGATCCGCGACCCGCGGTGAACCGCTCACACACGCCATTTCACCCGCGATCAAATTTTCCGGCGTGAGCTGCGCGCGATAGACGAACGGCTGGAACGATCGGAACATTCCGCCGACACCGCGCGAAGCGCGCACACGTTCGAGGATCACCAGCGCTTCGAGTCTTCCCGATTTGATGATGAAGGCGGTGTTGCCCGGCTCACCTTTGCGACAAAGAACCCGTCCGCGGCGCAGTTGTCGCCTAATGACCAATCCTTGCTGCCAAAGAAGGAACTTCGGCGGTATTCCGGCGAAGACCGGATCGCACAGCAGTTCCGCGGCGGAAAGAACTTCCGCGCGGCCGGCGGTGCGACGCGGCTTGACCGTTGCGATCGGCTTGAATGTGATCGCCGTGGTCGGACACGAGACCATGCATTCCCCGCATTGGACGCACGTCGACTCGCCCATCGGATCGTTGAGATCGAAGCCGATGCCGGCCGTGTTGCCTTTGCCGGTGCGACCAATGACGTGATTTTCCATCACGTCATCGCAGGCGCGGATGCACCGATCGCACAAAACGCACGCGCTGTGATCGACGGTGAAGACCGGCGATGACACATCGAGTTTGCGACGACCTGCGCGTTCGCGCGGACTGGGCGACGGTTTCAAGAGAACATCGAGTTTGAAATGCGATGCGTTCGCGCCGGTGCGCTCCACCATTTCACCGAGCTCGTTGAACGGTGCGAGTTGCTTCGCGACTTGCGGATCCGGCGCGGGCTTCAAACAATCAGCGGCAAGTAATTCCGTGACGACCTTCACAGATTGGCGAACGCGATCCCCGTCCGGTCCAGGCGCATTCATGGTGAAAACTTCCATTCCATCTTTCACAGGATGCTGACACGCGGGAAGAAGTTTTCGCTCAGCAGCACGCTTTCCGTGTTTCTGTCCGTAGATTTGGACGACACACAAACGGCAAACCGCGACTGGTTTCATGTGCGGCAAATGACAAAGTGTCGGGATCGGAATCTTCGCTTCATTGCCGTAAAGCTTCGTCGCGGCGTCGTAGATCGTGGTGTAACGCGGCGTCGTCTGACCATCGAGGTCCTGCACGACATTGCCGTTCGCATCCTTCAAAGGCTCGGCCAGGAACACGGTGATCGATTGCCCGTCGATTTGCAGCGTGACCTGCTTTTCGTAATCGCCCTGCGTTGGCGCATCCAGCCTAACGAGTTGTCCGTTGATATCGCGGCTGAACAAATCTTCGTCGTCGTCGCGAACGAACAGGCCGGCTGATCTTTCGGGAATTATTGGCATTTCAGTTTGCGCGGCGATTCAGGTTCATTCATATCCCATCGTGATTTCATTGCTTCAGATGTTTGCTCACGTCGTCGTTGAAGTAGTTAATCGCAGTGCGCAACGGCACGGGCACGGAACGGCCGAGTCCGCAGATCGACGCGAGCTCGATGGCGTGACCCATCTCGGCGACGAGCGGCAACAACTCGTTAGACCAATGCGTTCGATTAATTTTTTTGTCGAGCAAGTGTTCGCCTAACGAGACCATTTTCTGCGCGCCCAATCGGCACGGCACGCATTTGCCGCAGGATTCGTTTCGGAAAAATTCGAGGGAATTCACTGCTTCCTCCGCCATGTCGCGACCTTCGGCGTAAACGATCAGTCCCGCGCCGAGCGCCTGCGTCGGGCTGAGTGCGCGGAACAAGTTCAGCTCCAGTTCCAGATCGAGAATGTCCAATTCCGTTGCGTTTGGATCGAGTCCGCGGCGCCTAACGAGTGCTTGCCACGATTTGTTCTTCGTGTGATCGCGCGGCAAACCGGCCGTGGTAGTTAATTTCACCGGAAGAAATCCACCGCTTGGTCCGGATGGGGCAAAGCCTTTTAGTTTCCGATCACCGACGATGCCCTGGCAGAATTGCTCGCCGTAAATCAACTCGCGCAATGTTAATCCTATCGGCACTTCGTAAACTCCCGGCCGTTTCACGTCGCCTGAAACGGAAAACAGGCGCCGCCCTTTCCATTCGTTCACACCTTGCGCTGCGTAACCGGCACCGCTGTTCATGCAGATGTACGGAACCCACGCGAAGGTTTCGACATTGCTCACCAAGGTCGGTCGATCATCGAGACCGTTCGTTTCCAGCTTCGGCGGCAGATTGCGCGGTTCGCCGCGACGGTCCGACATGGCTTCGATCAGCGCGCTTTGTTCGCCGCAAATGTAGCCACCCGGACTAACGAATACTGAAACCGAAAAGGACCGGCCGAGCAGCAACGCATTTGGTCCGCAAACACCGAGTTCTTCCGCGCGTGCGATCTCTTTGCGGCAGGCTTCGATCTGCTCGGGATATTCGTGGCGAATAAAGATGAAACCCTCCGTCGCGCCGGTGACGAGCGCAGCGAGAATCACGCCTTCGAGGACAAGATGCGGGGTGCGCAAAAGCAGCTCGCGGTCCTTGAACGTGCCGGGCTCGCTTTCGTCGCCGTTCACGACGATGAAAGCGCGCGTATCATCGCGGCGTTGAACCGCGGTGCGCACGGCGTCGCGCACGTCGCGCCATTTTTGCGTTGCCGGAATTCCGGCGCCACCGAGACCCCGCAGATCGGCACCCTTCAGTTCGTCGAGCAAAATTTCCGACCAACCGGCAAGCTCAGGTCCTTTGGCCCAATCGCCTTCTGTATGCCAGCAACGCAACGCTTCTTCCACCTGCTCCGGCAACGCACCTTCGAATTTGGTCTGCAGCGCGCCGTTGCGGAAACGCGCGATGTCGTCCTGCGGCCAATCGAATCTTTCTGAAAGAAGTTTCGCCGCCCGAACGAGTGCTTCGTCCCGAATCCGGATCGCACGCATGACGGCTGCGTATTCCGGCGATTTGCCCGCGTAGGGATCAACCGTGACCGGCGCGGGCGAGAAAGGTTGATCGATGTCGCGATCGGCGGGACGCGCTTCACCGCGCAACCAGTCCTGCGCGATTTCCTTCAATTCGTCGGCGGAACGTTTGAGATAAAAATAATCGTGCTCCGCTCCCGTGACGGAAACGCACGCAGCGGGCGCGCGATCGCAACGGCCGAGGCACGAGACGCCTTCGACGTGAATCATGCCGGCGCCGTTGCCTAACGAGTCCTTCAGATCGCGCAGCATTGTTCCGGAGCCGGACATGTGACACGCCATGTCGCGACAGATTTTCAACGTCACCGGTTTCGGCGGCGTGAGTTGAAAATGCGGAAAGAAACTCGCGACGGAATGCAATCGATACAGCGGCACGCGGGTTTGCTCGGAGTACTGCTTGAGCGGTTCGCGTTTCAGATAACCGAACTGGCTCTGGATTTTTTGCAGCGCCGTGACGAGTGAACCCATGACAACCTATCTGATTATTGCTCCGGGGGGTTGCGTAATACAAGCGGAAATGCTGGTAGGGACAGCGAGCTGCACTGCTCCATGCGCGCGGCAACACAAGGAAACACGCGGGCGTCCATGATCAAGGCGATGTGCCTCGGACGCCGGAGCGTGACGTCCCTAGCAGCATTTGTTTAAGCGAAATCGTCGATGCCCTCGTCGCCGGAGTGTTTGGTTGATCAGGCGAATGATACAAATGGCAGGTCGAACATTCGCTCGCTTTGCGCGCCACACCGCTCGGGCGGTGACAGCGGACACAAGTTTCTTTCGTCGGTATGAGCACATCCGAAGTTAACCGGCTCGCCACCGCGGCGACATGACATTCGCGGCAGTTCGCCACTATGGCGTGTTTCGCGTGACTGAAATGTGCGTGCGGCAACCAGCGTTCGATCATGACCGGTTTCGTGATCTCCGCCGTCGGATAGGAAACGCCAGCGGCTTGTTTCACTTCATGGCAAAAAGCGCAGCCGGTGTATTTCGCGCGGTCGCTCGCGTCACTTCGTTGCGACGCTTTGTAGGGATCAACGGTGAAAAAAACGCTGCGCTCCAATTCCTCCGCATTCGGAAATTGCGTGAGCAACTGCCGCACTTGCTTGACGGCGAATTCGTTGATTTTCGTTTCATTGGTCAGGCCGCGTTTACGTCGCGCGAGCTCGGCGTATTGGGCAGGCAGCGTGCGCAAAAATGTGCGGACCAGTTGCGCGTCGCCATGCGGTAATTGGAAATCCGGGTTGCGTACATCGAACTGCAGCGAGTGACATTCCTGGCAATGCGCCTCGAAACTGATCGGCTGCATGTAGCGGCCGTTCGGCTCGGGCTGATGGCAGTAGTTGCAGTCGAGCTTGCCCGATTTGGTCGGCGGAATGTCGCTGCTGTTCAGATGACGCTGATGATTGAAACGCAGCACGTTGTTGTCACGCACATTTTCCCGCTGCAATTGAAATAACGGGTGACCTTCGCTAAATGACGCGAACGTCTTCGTGTAGCCGTCAGTCGGGCGCGGTAATTGCAATGTAACTTGGCGCAAGTTCACCATCTTGGGATTCAGATGAAATCGCGTCGGTGGTAGTTGTTTTCCGCGGTCGGCGGAAGCCTGCATAACATTGGTGTTGTTGTGACACGAAGCGCAATCGAGATTACTGACCGCCATCATTGCATCCAATCCCTGATGCTCCTTGTGACACGCGGAGCAGGAACGATTCGTGATGACATTCGGCTCGTGGAAATCGTGCTGCTGATGACATTTCGCGCAGGCGCGATCGATCCGTTCGAAAGATGGCGCGCCTTTTTCGAATCGATCGTTCAACACCTGAGAAAATCCCGGCGGTGCTCCGAGGGAACTACTCGTTAGGCGCTCGGGCACGTGACAGGAGGCGCAGCCGTCTTGTAGATGCGCATGCGAACGCGAGAGCGGACCGGTGTTGAAAAACTCCTGCGGCTTCTTTTTCTCGCAGTAGTAAATCGCAACTACTCCGCCCGCGAAAAGCACAATGCTGAGGAGAAAGCGCGTGCGTCGCGAAATCGTGCGCGTAAAGCGCGCTTGCACGCGATCGCGATAGTTCTTCGCGATTTCCCGTTGCGTGCCGCGCTCTTCACTCATGGCGCATCAATAACGAAACAGCGTGACGAAGGCGTGCCACACCGTCATGAGCAGGAGCAGAAACGAAAGCGGCACGTGCACGAACAGCCAGCCGTGCAGCCAGTGTTGGATGCGCACCTGTGTATCGGTGAGACGGCGCTCCTCACACCAGCGGCGCATTTCATCGACGCGCGGTCGATACATTTCGTCGACACGCAATTTCAGGTGGCGAAAAATTTCATCTGCTTCGCGCGTATAACCGAGGCGATATTTTTCGCCGCGTCGGGCACGCAGGTACGGGAGCAAGAGTTGCTCGATGAAACCGGCGAGCACTTCCTCCTGTGAAACATCGATAGCTACCACGGCTGATCCGGTCGTCACCTGCTGTTTTAAACTGCGCTGCAATTTTTCCGCCGCAGCGCAGAGTTGAGCGCGCACATTCGGAATTTGCTCGAAAACAATTTCCGCCTGCAACGATTCCTTCATCATCGTCGGCAACTTGTGTTGCAGGATGAGCCCGTAAATGCCGCTCACCATCACGATCGCGTAGAGCACCATCAGTGTCGTCGTCATCGGGCCACCGAGACGAAAACCGCTGTGCAGAAGAACCAACGGAATGGTGAGGAGCGTGAGCCAGATATGAGCGCGCAACCAGCGTTGCACATTTCCTACCGGGAGAAACGGAAGCTTCTTGCGCACGCCTAGCAGCGCCGCAAACACAAAAATGCCTAACGAGATTGTGCCGAGTACGAGCCCAAGCGGCGTGCCGCCGATGCTGCGGTGCTCCGACGGCTTTTGGATCAGCCAGCGTGGCAAACGGAATCCGTGCGGCAAACGCTGTGGATGAAAATTGCCAACGTAAATGCAACATGCCGCAACAGTGGCGAGCAGAACAAACATGAACCACGGAACGTGCGAACGATTAAGAATCCGCATATTGAATCGTTGTTAGTGCAACTGCACGCACGGCTTCGTTGCTACTGCTGCGTCCTCGGCGTCCAGTTTCTCATTGTTGCAAGAATCCTTCGCGCGCGCTGAGGACAGGACATGAGCTACTTGGTAAGATGCTCCTTCGATTGATCCGCGGGCAATGCAGCCGTCGTGAAAACGGTCGTTTGCGCTTCATTGCGCCGCCGAAAAACCGGCGCAGACCCACGCGTTTTGCCGCATCATGCGGACAGGCGTAAACACAGCCTGGCGTGGAGAGTTGGGTGCAGAGATCGCACGCGTTCGCCTTGTACCCGGTCGCCTTTTCCTTCTTGATCTTGATCTTCGGCGCTGCGCCTTTCGCCCAATTATCAAGTTGCGCACGCGCCACTTCTTTGAGCGCGGGCAGATACTCAATGAGCTGATCGACGCTCAGCGGTTCACCGGTAAGTTTTTCAACGTCTCTCTGCATTTCGATTCGGTTTAAACGACAGCACAAGAAATACCTTGTCCGTGCTTTTTAGGGAAGAAATTTCGTGTGGCGGGAACCGATCTATGCTGTTCGTCAAGTGGTAGTGGCAGTGAATTGTCAGTTTCGTGCTCAGGTGGATGGGGTACCTGCGGGTATAAGGCGGATAAGGGTCGCCTCTCCCTAAATTGTAGGGCGTCTGTGTCAGACGCCATGGCGTTTCGCAGAATGGAGCCGCGGGGACGCGAGCGACATAGACGAGCAGCCCGACTGGACGAGAGAGCGGGAGCGAATGAGTCAAACGCCCTACAATGACTCGTGCTTCGTCATTCTTTCGTCATTTGTCATTCGTCATTCATGATCGACAACCAACAGACAGTATCTCGTACGTTTTTTGAATGGTTTGCGACTGCGATTTCCGCTACCGTCGAGAACGTGTTCCGAACCGTTGTGTGCTGGCTGTCTCTGATTGCGCTTGCCCTGGCTCTCGCTCTAGCCAGTCTGGCAACGGAAGTAGAAGTTGCGCCAATTAGGGGTGGCCAATTCGTTGGAGCGGCGGGCTGCAAATCCTCCAGTTGTCACGGCGGAGCCGGGGATAAGCGAAGCCAGTATCTCACCTGGGTGCAGAAAGATTTTCACACGCGCGCGTACGCTATTTTGACTGATGCACGCTCGGCGCGAATCGTTGAGACGCTCGCAATTCCTGCAGCACGGGAGAGCAACCGCTGCACTGTCTGTCATTCACCGTTCCAATCAGTCGCACCTGCACGGCTCATGCCTACGGCGCACTCGGACGACGGCGTTTCCTGCGAAAGTTGTCACAGTGCTGCGGAATCGTGGTTGCGCGGGCACACCCGAAAGGATTGGAACTATGCCATGCGTGTCACAGCAGGGATGCGCGATCTGCGAAGTTTTTATGTGCGCGCGAATACTTGCGTGGCGTGCCACCAAAATCTGGATTCTGACATCCTGAAGGCCGGCCATCCTGAGCTCACTTTTGAACTCGATGGACAATCTGTCGCCGAGCCGAAACATTGGCGGGACAACGATCCATCGAGTGGTCTGCAAGCATGGCTCGTCGGGCAAGCCGTGGCCTTGCGCGAGATGAGTTGGGCACTTTCAAAAAATGAAACGCCCGATTCGGCGGAAGTTGACAGGTGGAAAGGACTGGCATGGCTGTTGGGGAAAGCGACTGCGCAGCAAACAAGCCTGCCGGTATTCGTTTCACCTGCCGAGACAACGAACCATGCTTTGTTTGCGACTACGCAAGGACAGGCCGATTCATTGGCGCGCCGCGCAGCGGAATCTCGATTGAGCGATGACCTTGCCAAGCAACTTCTTCGCGTGCTGGTAGCGACTGATTCTGAGTTCGTCGTTTCGAAAGAAACACCGCCCGATCTGCTTTTCCGCCGTGCTCAAAGACTTGTCCTCGCCCTTGATCGACTTTCTAACGCTCTTAGTAGCCATGCTCCGGGTGCAGCAAAAAATCTTGCGCTTGCCCAACTATTCCAAGACATCCGATCGCGCGCTGATTTTCAGGCGCCGCGGTTCGCCGAACATCTGCGAAGTTTTCGCGCCACAATCGAGCAGCCCATTCCTTAGAATCTTGAACTGGAAAACTGTAGGGCGTCTGTGTCAGACGCTGCTCAGACTATGTCCCCCGCCACGATCGAGAAAGATCTACCCGTCGCGATGTTCAATACGGGTGATGCTATGAGACCGAAGTTAGAATCGAAACGGTTACTCCCGATAATAGAAACGCCCTTCGGCGCGCTGTTCAGAAAACCAAACGCGCTCACCGGCGCCGAAGTCAGAACATCGCCGCCGCCCAAGTTCGCGTTGAATCTGCCCGCCACCGACAAGGTTCAGGTAATTGGCTGTGGTCACGGCAACGGAACCGCTCACATCCAACTGCGCGTGCCGCCCAAACAGCACCCCTGCAGGATTCATGAAAAAGAGATTTGCTCCTTGAAGGCCCGGCATCTTTGAATTTGCACTTTCCCAAAGACCGGCGGTGCTAATTCTGGCGCCTGACGGACATGCGATGACCGACATCGAATCCATCGAAACGCGTCATGCCAAAGTCAGAAAGGCTGCACAGGCTCACCGACAATATTTTCTCCGGCCCGCTCGAACGCGCTGCCGATGACGTAACCCGGTTTGCGTCTGGCTTTTTCCATTATCCAGGCAAGCAACGCCGTGGTCGTAGCACGGCCTCCACTTCCGGGTTGCCACGCTTCATCGCGTTGCCGATCACCACCACGTCCGCATCCGCCGGGATGTTCTTCGCGCGATAACCCTCCATGAGCGTGATCCCCTTCTTCTGGAGGACGCTCGACATCGGTGGGTGAACATTTTCGTCCGACCCAGTGACCTTAAAGCCGCGCTCTTGCAGCGCGACGGCAACCGCGCCCATCTCTGTCCCGCAGATTCCGAGGAAGTGAAACCTCTTGGGCGCTTTTTTCACGCGCATTCTCTACGCAGCGCCGGTAAATTTGCCAGTGCTTGTTCTATGCCTCACACGAAGTCCACAACGGACACGAAGAGACTCACGAGAAATCTTGTTATGCCCTTTGCGGCCGCTGTCGAAGAGAGATTATTTCTTCTGAAACACCTCCACCGCTTCCCATGTTTCGCCGGGCGGAGCCTGTTCGTATTCGAGCGCGCGATGCAGATACATCTTGGCCAGCAGATCGTCGGGGTAAAATTCCAGGAAACGTGAAAACAGGATTTTGGCGTCGGTAAAATCGCGGGTACGAAATTTCTCCAGCGCCTCTTCGTAGGTCTCAAGCCATTTCAAAAACTCCGAATCCGTCTCTTCGCCTCGGGCAGCGACGAAAGTAAAAACGTCTACCGATTTCGTCTTGCCTTTCACCTGCACGCGAGCCACTGAGCGCAAATAAACTTCGTCGCGCACCAGCTCGGCAGCCGACGCGCCGACCAGTATATCCACGCCATAAATTCGGGTAAGGCCTTCCAGTCTTGACGCAAGATTCACGGCATCACCTATCACCGTGGGATCCATTCGCGCCTGCGAACCAATATTACCAACGATCGCCTCACCGTGGTTGACGCCGATGCCCATGCCCAATCCCATCCGGCCTTGTTCGCGCCAAGCTTGATTGAGCTGACTCAATTCCCGCCGCATTCCCAACGCCGCGCGCGCGCAACTTTTTGCGTCCTGCGCCGTGCCAAGACTGCGCACGTTACCCCACACCGCCATGATCGCGTCGCCAATAAATTTATCGAGGGTTCCGCCATTGCCGAAAATCACAGGAGTCATCCGTGAGAGATACTCATTGAGCTGCATGACCAGCGTTTCGGGATCGGCTTTTTCGGTCAACGTTGTGAAACCAATCAGGTCCGAGAACAGGATGGTCACCGGCACGCGGACGCCCTTGAGCGAGCTGTAGTAACTGTCCGGATTTTCCAAAATTTCCTTGACCAAATTTTTCGACACGTACCGTTCCAGGGTCCGGCGGGTGCGCAATTTCTCCAGCCGCTCGAGTGCGTATTCGAACCCGAGCGAAGATGATCCGCTTAGTGAGAGAGCGGCTAGCACGGGCACCGTAAGCAGCAACAGTCCGCTCTTGTCGTAAAACAATCGCCCCATCCCGAGATATATGGCCGTAATTGCGACGAGCGCGCCAAGGCAAAGCAACGGCCTCCGCAAGAACGCGACAAGCGCCCACGCAGCGAGCCCCGCTGCGCTCACGAGCGCCAGGCCGATTGTCGGCGGCGTCGGTCGCAAAAACTCGTGGCCAAGCGCCGCGGCCATCGCCTGCAAATGAAGCGTGGGTCCCAGTGTGTTTGGGCTCATTGGTGTATCGACTACGTCGTGCTGGACCTGAGCAGACGCTCCCACAAGTACGATCTTGTCTTTAAAAAACGCACCATTGGCGTAGTTCGCGCGCCAGAGTTCGGGATCGAAAATCTCGTAGAGCGAGCGCGGTTGGAACGCGTCCGGTGCGGTGAAACGAATCATATGGCCGCGAAAATCGCGCGGTACATCATTTCCGTGGCCGATTTTGGCCAAAGCGCGTGCAGAAAGAGATTCATAAACTTCTTCGCTTGGGTCCGGCGGCAAACCCGCCAGTCGGCGATCCGTCACGCGATAAGTCGCAGCGCGAGTTTTTACGTCGATCGAGTCCGGCCAGAAATTCACGAACCCGACTCGGTCGTCCTGCAA
>WNGK01000427.1_pt1 | contig 15362 bp, 15 predicted proteins | sample 5400601 | NCBI WGS metagenome assembly WNGK01 (sample SAMN13153376, study PRJNA577476) | soil metagenome | isolation source: 60 cm soil or saprolite under Garry oak tree replicate 1 | place: USA:California | collected 2016-06-15
CGTAAGGCATGACCCTGCCTTTGGCGGAGGGCTGGATTTCGCAGGAGGCGATCGGCGATCTCAACGTAGTTCGCCTCGCCCGGCGCGATGAGTTCGCTGAGGCCAACGAGTTCAGCGCCGGAGTTGTAGACGGAATCGGGAGGAAAACGCATAGCGACGACAGGTTTGCCAGCACCCATCGCTTCAAGGATAGAGTGCGCGCCCGAGTGTGGAAACGGCGCGAGGTAGACGTCCACGGTGTCCATCAATGAGGCAACATCCGCAACGTGACCAAGGAAGCGGACTCGCGGTAAAACACCCGCCCCATGAAGCAGACCACGCATTGCCTTCACATGGCCTTCTCCCGCGAACAGGTGAAAGTGCTTCGGAAAACGCTTCAAGACCTCCGCCAGAGCCTTCAAGTAACCATTACCGGAAAACTGGCATAAATTCCCAAACGTCGCGGATACAGTGCTGGCCGATTCCAGTCCGAGGCCCTGCCGGTTGACCGCCGCACTCGCCTGCTGCCGAGACTCGATGTCCGACCCCAAGGGGATCCATTCGGCCGGATGCGACGAAAATTGCGTGCGTCCAATCGCGTTTTGAAACAGGTGGATAAACCCGTCAAACAAATCGGCGGCCATTTCGGCGCCGTGATTCACATTGACCTGGATCGGCGCCGGACGCATTGCGGCAACGCGCGCTGTTATTTGTTCCGCCAGGCTCGAGTGAAAAAATGCAACCTGTATGCCGGACGCTCCAATGGCCTCAGCGATTTTCTCGGCGCGATCGACAAAATCTCCTTCCACAGAAGCAATATGCGTATCCGCCTCGATCGCCATCGGCTGTGAATGTGGTTCGCCAGCCGGATTGAAGAACCACGACGCGTCCCATTCCGTGGTGAAAATCGTGGACCGGACGCCCCGGTGATTCAGACTCGCTGCAAGCATCTTGAGGTGTCGGGCTGGCCCGTGCTCGGGTGATAGACACCCGATGACGTGTGCCACCCGCTCCACCGGTTCGCTGACCCGAACGGAAGATCGGGACGCCGCCCAACTCTCAAAAATCTCACCTATTTGGCGAACGCGTTGAGGATCTAAACCTGCCAAAATTCCCCGCTGAAAGTAATCCATCGCGGAGGCGGGATCACTCTGCACTAGCGATTTTCCGATGTGAAATGAAACGTCGGCCAGCCGTGGTTTTTCGTCAGCCCGATAGAGAGCGAGCGTATAGGCGTGATTAATGACGTCGGAGGCGTAACCTGTTTCGCGGGCGGCCTGCTCCAGCAGAGGCACGGCCGCTTTGACCTCGCCGTTTTTAAGAGCCTCAAAGGCTTCTTCGTACTGCTGGATATTCACCGGTCTATTGTAGCGTTAAGTCTTGACTTGAAGTCCTGACCAATGGGATTTTCTTTGAAATCTATATGATCGGCGTAATCCAGGGCCTCCTGTTACTAACCGCCTCCGGCGCCTTTCGTGTAATGGCGTGGGCTGATCATATGAGGCTTAAAGCGGGGGAGCGATTTCGAATTTCGAATTGCGAAATTCGAATTTATTTGGGCCTTGCCTCTTTTAAATTCGAATTTCGCAATTCGAAATTCGAAATCTTACGGCTGCTGTCCCTTTCGGGCCTGAAAATGTTCCTGAGCTCGCCGCTTGAGGCGGGCTTTCTTTTTTGCGCGGTTGACGCGGCGTTTCTTGAGGATTTCGTACTTCGTTGTCATCTACTTTCCTATAATACCGAGTTTGGAAGTGAGTAGGGTCCGGTGACTCTCCTGGCCTTCAAAGCCTGTGGGGCGTCGGGGAACCGGCGTCCGGTGGGTTCGACTCCCACGCACTTCCGCCAACCTGGTACGAGAAAACTCTACGCGGAGGTTTTCGAAGCGTTTAGTGCCGCGATCGCTTTAGCTTCGTCATCGTACACGTCGAAGACCGTGAGCAACTTCGTCATTTGCAACAGGTCTTTGGCTTTGGCGGTGAGATTCAGCAATTTCACGTCGCCCTGTTTGTTGCGAACGGTCGTGTAAGCAGAAACCAGTTCGCCCAGTCCGGAGCTATCGATATAAGACACATCGCCCAAATTCAGGACGAACTTTTTAGAACCGTCGTTCACCTGTACGCGAAGGGTCTCGCGTAACAGGAGCACTGGCTCCCCGATCGTCAGTCTCCCCGACATATCCACAACAACTACGCCATCAACCTTCCGAGTTTTTACATTCAAACTCATACAACCTCCCAATAGTGGTCAGGCCTCCCCAGGCCTCGAAATGCGCGGCCAAAAGAGCGGAGGGCGTAGGTTACCTTTATCGGTCCGGTGTTTCAAGCGGATTTGCGGATGGGCTCAGGCAGGAGCAAAAGCTCTGAGCCGCGAATGGCGCGAATGGGCCGGATCGGTTTCCTGACGCTGACAATCGCTGATAAATGGCGGCGGCTCATTCGCGCCATTCGCGGCTCAGATTCCCCCGAAATCAATCTCGTCAGACAACTCATTTTTATCATCGGCCTCATGGGGGAAGTGCGTTGCGAGTTGTTCGCCGACTTCCTCAATGCCCCGAACCAGCCCTTCCGTGAAATCCCCTTCTCTGAATTTGTCCGAAACCACGGCGACGACCCGATCCCAGAATTCCTGTCCCACCTTTTCATGAATCCCACGATCGCCCAGGACGACGAACTTGCGCCGGGCGGGCACGACAAAGAAGAGCACGCCATTGCGGTCTCTCGTGCGAGTCATGCCCATGCGGAGGAAAGCCTTGTCCGCAGCCTTTTCGATGCTGCCCCAGAAGAGCCGAGCGACGGAAACGCAAATTTCACCTGAAGTGCGATGCTCGGCCTTTTGGATGGCTTCTGTGAGCCTCGCCTGATCAATCATTTGAATTAGCTTCCGGCGAGTCATTACCATGATCCGCTGGCGCCTCCGCCGCCCGATCGTCCGCCGCCGCCGCCGAAACCTCCACCACCGCCCCAACCACCGCCACCCCAGTCTCCGCGATCGCCCCTGCGGCCACTGGAAAGAAAATTGGCCAGCAGAAAGACGGCAAGGCTCGGATGGGTAACGAAAAAGATCAGAATCAGGAACCCGATGATCGCATAGACAAGCAGCTCGGCCAGCGTCAGTGGCCTGGCATTCCGGCGCGCTCTCTCGGGGGGCAAACTTTGTCCGCCGATGACTCCCATCACAGCTTCCATGCCGGCGTTGACGGCGCCATCACGGTCACCGGCCTGGATGCGCGGCACGATGACTTCGTTGATGATCCGAGAGGCGATCGCATCCGGCACCTGGCCTTCCAGCCCGTACCCCACCTCGAATCGCAACCGCCGGTCCGCAGACATGATGAACAGTACAAGTCCGTCATCGATGCCTTTCCGCCCCACCTTCCATGTCTCGAATGCGCGTACAGCCCAATCGTCGATGGGTGCGTTGCCGGTGGTCATGCCGATAAAGACGATGAGTTGATGGCCGGTCGAGCGCTCATAAGCCTGGAGCCGCGAATCCAAAGACTGTGCGGCCTGGCCGGACATGAAATTTGCGGTGTCGGTTACCCACCGGGACGGCGCCGCAGGAATAGGTGTTTGGGCTATGGCGAACGCCAAAGCCCAAGCGAGCAGAACAGCGAGGGCGAGGCTACGATGAAAACTCAACGCTAGAATTTGACCTCGGGTGGTTTTTCGGCGCCGGTTTGAGCTTTGAAGTATGCCTTGGGTTGGAACGTGTCACCGAAAAATCCCGCGATCACAACTGTGGGGAAGCTTTGACGTTTGGTGTTGAAGGCTTGCGCCGCCTCGTTGAAACGCATCCGTTCCACGGATATCCGATTCTCTGTTCCTTCAAGCTGCGCTTGAAGGTCACGAAAGCCCGCAGTCGCTTTCAATTCGGGATACCTTTCGGAAACGACCATCAAGCGCGACAGCGCGGACGAAAGCCCGTCCTGTGCCTGCTGAAATCGCGCGAATGCTTGGGGGTCCCGCGCAATGTTTCCGATCGCTCCCGATGTGACTTGCCCAACCCGCGCGCGAGCTTCGGTAACCGCCGTTAGCGTTTCCTTTTCAAAATTGGCAGCACCCTTCACGGTCGCTACAAGATTCGGCACCAGATCGGCACGGCGCTGGTAAACGTTCTCAACCTGGGCCCACTGTGCCTGTGTCCCCTGGTCCAGCCGCACCAGAGAATTGTAGGTGCCGCTGACCGTGAGGCCGAGCACGATCGCAACCAGTACAATCGCGCCGACGATGCCGAGTAGAACCTTTGCCATTTAAACTCCTTATTGAGGCCCGGAGGGCCGTCGGAATATAGCCCCGCCACGGGCGAAAGATTTTCCCATTGCGATTTAAACTCCAGATGCCCTTGCGGGCGTGGTTACATTCTAACGGCCCTCCGAGCCTCAATCATGATCCCGCTTTTGCTGCTAGCGCGCTGACCTTCTCCAACTCTTGGAAGCGCGCGATATCCCCGTGACCGCCAACGATGCGGTCCACGGGAAGCTTCGCACCGGTCAGCGCCGTATACAGCGCATTCGCATTGGCAATGCCGTTGGTATTGGTAGCATCAACCGGCGTGCCCGGCGTGAAAAGATCACTCACAAACAGAACTTTCTCTGCCGGCAGATACGCGACGAGCATGGCTGTCGAATGCGGATTGGAGATCTGTCGCAGTTCGACGGTGCGTTCGCCGTCGGTAAGTGATTTCATATCACTTACACCTTCGATATTGGACGTGACGTTGCCGGCCTTCGCGAGCGAATCCGGCCGTATGGTCTTCGGCCGCGACAGAACAGTCTTCAGAAAGGGCACGATGGATTCGTGGGCCACAATGGTGGCGCCCTTAGCGGCGTAGGCGCGGATGCCTCCCGAATGATCGATGTGGAAGTGGGTCACGACAACATACTTGATGGGTTTGCCCGGAAACTTCTCTTCGAGCGCTTTCATGACCGCGGCCGATCGTTCTTCGTAGAGTGGGGCTTCGACAACGATGAGGTGGTCCTTCATCTCGATCGCCATACTGTGATGGCTGCTGCCCTTGACGTGATACACGCCCTTAGCGACTTCAACAAATTCGACCTTTTGCTCGCGGCCGAAGTCCTCGTAGCCCACTCCCATGACGACCCGGCGAAGCGGCCACTGCGAAACGATGCGCTCGCCGTTTTCGGGTTGAGAGCGGACTTCATCAGGAATCGTCATACCCGTCTCGTCGAACTTCGGGTTCTGGATGAGCGTACGTACGCGTTCTTCACGAATTTTGTTCCCATTCAGAAAAACCGCCTGAGCCTGGGGCAGCCGAATGCCGTCGTAGTCTCTCCAGTCCTGAAATGCAAGCTCGTTCAGCGTATCGCCATAGATGGGATCGTCCTCGGTATAGATGACTCGCATGGGCAGCTTGTTGAAGCTGTCCAGTTGCAATTCGACGGGCTGGTTCCCGTCCTTGTAATGAAGAATGTGAAGCGTGGTCTTGCCGTCGGCTTTGTCTTCCAGCCGCGTCAATTCGGGAGCGCTTTTCGCCGTATGGAGAAGACGGATCGGCAAGCGGCGCAAATCGCGCAGGCGCGCAGCCAGACGGCTCGGATGCAGGCGTTCGCGTACAACCTTGCCGTTCGCCTCCAGCGACTCCAGCATACCGGCATCCCCATCGATGACTTCCACGAACTTCACTGGCGAACGGTTGGGATATACCCGGATCGCATCAAACGTGAGCCGATACCGGTTCTTTTGAAAATCAGCGACGAGGCTCTGGCCAAACGTGTTGATCGCTCTGGCCTCGCCAGTGGGCTCGACGGCCTGCATCGGTTCCCAATCCCCGCCACCCGTGAGAATCTCTTGCGATTTCACCGCGTCCAGTGCTGTCCATCCGCCCATCGCCGCCGCCGACTCATCAATTAGTGCCCGCGCTGCTTCCGGTCCGGTGGGCGTCGCTGCCGAACACCCAGACAACAGCATCAAAAGCGCCAAGAGCATCGCATACATAAAAACCTCCCTTTGAGCGTGAACAGCAGCCTACGGCAGGATGAACAGAAGATCAAGCCGGTGGAGGAACAACCACGTCCTCAAACGGAAATCGTTCCTTGAATACGCCCGCATGCAGAAAGACATCAAGAGCGACTTCGTATTGTTCGCGTGTGATCGCGGGATCCAAACGCCAGCAGCCCAGCTTCTGATATCGAGAGATGGAGGCGGCCAGCACATCTATTGAAACGCCGGGGAAAAAGTCGGCCTCCACTTCCGCGACTCTGTCGGCCGGCGATTCAATGACAAAGCGAAGAGCGCGGCGATACGCGCGCATGAAGGCCTTCGCCGCCGCGGTATCCAGAAAATCGCGCATTGCCATCAGACTGCTGAATGCGACGGGAGGAATAACTTCTCCGAGCGCAGCTACAATCTTGCCGATGCCATCCTTTTCCAACTGCTGTGGGGCCGGACCCTGCAAGTGGACGAAATCACCTGTCCCCGCGCGAAACGCCGCATCCATTTCCTCAGGCGAACCGGCATTGATCATCTGAACGCGATTCCAATCCACACGCTTGAGATGCAAACCGTATTTCAACATCGCAAACGGCTGCTGGGCGTGATCGGCCAGAAGCCTGGCGCCCTCCAGCTGTTTCCACTCGAAAGGCCTCCCGGTTGGACGGCCTGCAATGAAGAAGCCGTCTCGCTGATTGATCTGAGCGAAATGTAACGGGATATCGCGAATGCCCTTGGATAGCGGATCCCAGCTTGTGGAGACCGCCGCCTGCATGATGTCGATTTCCCCCTGCCGAAACATTTCGTATTGATTGCGTTCTCTCGGTTTCGGAAAGTAGGTTGCGTCGAGACCTTCCTCCTTCAGGAACCCCGCAGCAATAGTCGCGATCAGCGGGCTATAAAAGACCGAGTGGCGGTATACCGTGATGTGGAGAGTCTCGCTGGGCATGGTGGACACAGAATTCCCCTCCTTGCAAAGGAGGGGAATTCTATCCGTGGGCGGCTTTCGCCTCGATCCTGCGAATCGTATGCTTCAGTTCGTGCATCTGGCGGCGCACCTCGTGGAGCTTCTTGTGATCGTGCGCTTGAAGCAGCCTCTCACGTTCCGCCTTCAGCTCCTGGATTTTGTGCTTTAGATCAGATTTCGTGTGGACGACCTTTTCTGCGAACCGCATATGGGGTTTTTCAATCCCCAAAATACGGGCCAATTCGTCCATCAATTGTTCTTTGTTCTTTCCGTGAACGGCCTCGATCTCCGGAAACTTCAGGGCTTCTTCCCGCAGTTTGAGGACGGTCATTTTCTCCAGTTCTCTCCATTCCATAAAAATCCCTCCGGAATAAATGGTTCTGGGGTTACGGGTTGTCGGAGGCATTTTAGGCACAAACGGCACGAAATTCACACAAAAGGATTTTGGCGGGCAAATTCTTAGCCGCGAATTGCGCGAATGACGCGAATGGGCCACACACAATTCCTGCCGTTGGGAGTCACGGCAATCGCAGCGGCCCATTCGCGTCGTTCGCGCAATCCGCGGCTAGACCTCATCCGGCTACTTGATTCTGACGCTGTCGATAATGTCTTCGAAAGCACGATTGTAACTGCTGAATTCACGATTCGGCGCGACCCCAACGAAGTAGTACAGCATGCCGTCGGGCCGCAGGACGGTCACAATCCAATCGGTTTCGCGGCCGCCTGCCGGTGAATCATTCGAAAGCTCGGTGGAAAGACCACGTTCACGGCCGACTCGGGTCCGCTCATGGCTGCGCATGACCCGCATGTTCGGATTCGATCGGCGCAGCTCGTCCACAAGTTGATCGGTAGCTTCTTCCAAGGAGATCTGCCCTTGCCGGTCATAGTGCGGTTCGAACGTCGCGATCATCATTCCATAGGCAAGCGCACCGTTGTTGATGATGCCGCCGTCAGGCGCGAGCGTCATGGCGCTTCCCTGACCGTATTGATGCCAGTTGTCGGGATACCTGAACTGCAGATCACGGCCGTTATAAGTGGTGTAGCGGGTCGAGGGAAGATCCGGTTTCCCGTTCCGGTTGTCGGACGGACGGCCGTTCGTCGCCGCTTTCGTACCTGCCTTCGGCGGAGCCGGCATTCCCGCCAATTTGCTTTTGATCTCGTGGAAATCCGGCGAATCCGAACGAGCGCGCGGAGGCATCCCGCCAAGTTTTTCGATTTCATGCTGCACCGAGGAGATGCGATTTTCAGGATTCGGATGGTCGCTGAAAAATTCGCTGGCGCGTCCTTTGCTCTCCGCCTGGATTTTTTCGAAGAATTGGACCATTGCCTTTGGGTCGTAGCCCGTATCGTAGAGGGTCTGCGTGCCCATCAGATCCGCTTGCCGTTCGGCATCACGCGAATATTTCAGGAAGATCGAGTTGGCAGCGAATCCGACTCCGAGTTGTGCCAGGACGGAGCCGACAGAATTGCTGCCAAGAACTCCGCCCAGGATCGAAAGCGGAGCTTGCGCGAGGTAAGCCTTGGATACCTGATTGGTCCCATGCCGCAGAACAACGTGTCCGATCTCATGAGCCATCACGCCGGCAATTTGTGCCTCATTGTCCGCAGTTTCGATTGCGCCCCGATTGATGTAAACGAATCCGCCGGGCAACGCGAACGCATTAATGGCCTTGTCATTGACGATCTTGAACTGAAACGGATATTTCTCGCCTCCCGGTGCGTGAGCAGCCAATTGCTTTCCGAGGGCATCGATGTATGTGGTCGCCTGCCGGTCATTGAGAATCGACAATTCTCTCTCCGCCTGCTTCGCAACTTCTCTGCCCATCTCAACGTCCTGCTCAGGAGAAAAAAGATTCCAACCCGGCTTTAGCTGAGTGCGGCTGTCTGCGTGCGCGGAAAGCGCAAGCGCTAGAGTCAGCGCTAAAATGGTGGAAATTCTCGAAGTTCTCACAAGCATACTTTTACGGCTCCTGTTGGCTTGAATTAAAGAAACCCTCGAGGAAATAGACGAGCTTTGAGAAAGAACATGAGAAGAATAGTCTTCGCACATGCAGACCCTTCTTGAATTTCTACCCGAAATCGCGCGGCTCGGCAACAGCGAAGCAGTCCGGTCGTCCAATGGACTGCGAACGTGGGTCGCGACTTACTCCGAACTGCATCACTTGATCGCGGCGATCGTGGCGTACCTCGATCAGCGCGGAGCCGGCAAAGGCGATCGGGTATTGATCTGGGCGGAGAATCGTCTGGAATGGGTCGCTGTGTTCTGGGCATGCGTGGCTCGCGGAATTCAGGCAGTGCCCGTGGATTATCGATTCTCGGCGGATCTGGTTGGTCGCATTCAGGCAGAATCGAAACCGAAACTTGTCATCGATTCTGCCATGCTGGATCTGCTGGGAAGTCTCCCGCCTTCGGGACTCTTCGAACCCAGCACGATCGCCCCGGACGACGTCGTCGAAATCGTCTATACATCGGGAACGACGGGCGAACCGAAGGGCGTCGTGCACCGTCATCGGAACATTTGCGCCAACCTGCGTCCATTCGCCAGGGAGATCGCGAAATACAAAAGGTGGGCTCGACCATTTCAGCCGGTCCGCATTCTCGACCTTCTTCCGCTAAGTCACATGTTCGGACAATCGCAAGGCTTGTTTATTCCTGTTTTGCTTGGAGGCTCCGTCGCCTTCACTACCGAGACTCACCCGGGCCGGCTGATTCAGATGGTGCACTCAGACCGTATTTCCGTCATTGTTTCCGTTCCGCGCATCCTCGAAAACCTGAAGAATGAGGTCGAGCGCCAGTTCCGTCCCGCACGTGATGGAGCGACGCATGGGTATGGCTGGATCGGAGTAGCCCGCCGCTGGTGGCGCTACCGCCGTATCCACTCCCGCTTCGGCTGGAAATTTTGGGCGTTCGTCGCCGGCGGTGCCCGAGTTGATCCCGACCTGGAAGACTTCTGGTCCCGCCTCGGTTTCCTGGTAATCCAGGGCTACGGCTTGACTGAAGCCAGCCCGGTCGTGGCCGTGAATCATCCCTTCAATACGCGGCGGGGATCTCTCGGCAAAGTGGTCGAAGGCCAGGACGTGATGATCGCACCGGACGGCGAGATTCTGGTCCGCGGCGAAAGTGTGACAACGACGGATGGCGGTTGGCTTCACACAGGCGACCTCGGTGAGATCGATGCCGAACGCCGCCTCTACTACCGAGGCCGCAAGAAGGACATGATCGTCACGCCTGAAGGATTGAACGTCCACCCCGAGGACGTCGAAGGAGTGCTCCATCAATTCCCGGAAATTCGGGGAAGCGCGGTAGTCGGCGTTCGAAGAGATGGCGGCGAGCAGGTCCACGCCGTCCTCATCCTGAAAGATCCGTCAACCGATGTTCAAGCCCTGATTCGCCGCGCCAATGAGCGCCTCGAAACACATCAGCGAATTCGCGGCTGGTCCATCTGGCCGGCCGATGATTTCCCACGCACTCCCTCCACTTTCAAAGTAAAGAGACATGAGGTGGCGCGTCAACTCGGGACGCCACCGGAGAAGACGCAGCGCTCCGAAGTGGATTTAGGCGCCATGTCGTCTCTCGAGCGGGTAGAGCTGCTTTCTCAACTTGAAGATCAGTACCAGGTGGAGTTGGATGAAGAGGCCTTCTCAAAACTTGCATCCGGCCACGAGCTCGAAGAATGGCTGCGTCAGCCGCAGATCGCGGCGGCCGCGGCTGATCGCGAAGCTCCGCTTTCGGAATGGGCTCGTTCGGCGCCTGTGCGCGGGTTCCGCGGGGCGCTCCAGCACGCTGTCGTTTTACCGCTGTTTCGAAACTTGCTTACCCTCACGGTGACGGGTTTGGAAAATCTCTCTGGTCTCGAGCCGCCTGTCATCTTCGCCGCCAACCACACGAGCTATCTCGATGTCCCGGCGATTTACACGGCACTCCCGTTCGGTTGGCGCCAACGGCTCGCACCCGCAATGATGAAGGATCACTTCCGTGCCTATTTCGAACCGCAGCGATCCTCCTGGAGGGAAGTTATAAGCGCGGGCTTCGCGTACTTCCTGGCTTGCGCGATTTTCAATGCGTACCCGTTGCCACAGCAAATGTCCGGCGCCAGACGCGCGCTCAAGTACACAGGCGATCTGGTCAGCCGCGGTTATTGCCCTGTTGTTTTCCCTGAAGGTCATCGCACGACTAACGGAAAAATCCACTCATTCCGCCCCGGAATAGGCATGATGGCCATTCGCCTTCGTGTTCCTATCGTGCCCATCCGCCTCTCCGGCTTGTACGAAATCTATTCCGTCCACGACTCCTGGCCCCGGCGCGGCCCTGTCCACGTCGCAATTGGCCGCCCTCTGGAGTTCCCCGCCCCCATGAGTTACGAAGAAGCCGCGCGCCGTTTGGAGGAAATCGTGAAGCAGTTGTAAGCTTACGCCGCGAGTTTGTTTTTCCTGAGCAGGTTGAAGATGAGTACAAACGCGGGCTAAAGCCCGCGACTACATAATTGCGACTACGTTTCGGCTAAGCATGTAGTCGCGGGCTTTAGCCCGCGTTCGCATCGCCTGATATTTTCGATCCGCGTCGCTTGCAACACGCGCGACTATTTATTCAACGAAGAGGGTTCAGACCCATTGTTCGGCGACGCTTTTTGCAACACACTGACCAGACGCTGACCTCCCGCCCCCTTGCCGCCCCTCACGATGTCCCGGGCCGGGATTTTCTGTCCATAAAGGTTTTCATTGGCTTTGTTGTCCTGGCGCAGCGTGGAGCCTTCCAGCGAGACACCGGCAAAGAGGCCGCGCGAACGGGAATAGGTGAGGATTTCAGCGCGCATGTAGGCGTCAGTGGCAGCCATGGCCGCACGTCCCTTGGGCCCCGCCGCGACCGCGGCATCGGCGCCCAGCTTTACTTTGCTCCGCAGCAACGACTCTATCCCCTTGGGGTTCATGACCAGGAGGAGGAAATCGGTTGCCTGGCCTCCGAGTTGGAAGCCGATGCTGGCTCCCTCCAGCCGATACATTGCTGGCGCACCCCAAGGACCTGTGAAGTTATTTCCTGTCCGGCAGACCAGAGCCCCTCGCCCATAACTACCGCCAATGCCGAAAGCAAATTTCTTCACGGACGGCATAACCACCACACACTCGGCCTTGTTCAGCAGCTCCTTCGGCAGTCCGTCAGGAATCTTCAGGATTTCTTCCATTGCCTCAGCGCTATTCGCGAGCCGTTCCTGTTCTTCGGTATCGGCTGCCAGCAGCACTGGCGCAACTATAATCAGACCCAAAAGCCAAACAATCATATAGCGCATAAGACTTTGCTCCTTCGACCGCTTCATCAGACGGCCCGCCACTATACCGTGGAGGCATTTTCGTGCATCCAAAAGTTATGGATTGTCGCGTAATATTTGCCCGTGACGTCGCGGAATCCTTATGCCGGCCGGCCGTACAGGGCTACACGATGGAGAGAGCCATGTTTCGAAAAGTCGTCGCGCTACGCCGTGGCGTTTCGGTAGCCCGGTGAGCCAAGCGTCCTCCAACTCGATTCGTCCATGAAACAGGTTTTGATCGTCGTAGTCAAAGGTTCCTTTGTGGTTCCTCTCCTGTACGCCGCGATTTTTTATCTGCGGCTGGGTTTGGTGCTTCCGATCGTTTGGGCAGCCGGATTAGGGTTAACAATCCTCATCACGAAACCGGAGTGGAACCGATTACGTCACCGTTATCTTGCGCTGGCTGGCGTTTCGGTTTTGTACCTCGCATCGGTTTCGGCTGTGTGGAGAACCTTCGTCGGTCGACAGACCGAGCAGGCCTTTTGGATGACATGGGTGAATAAAGGTGATCAGAACGACTACAGGGCTCCGCATATCGTGTTGGAGTTTGTTGATTTCCCAGAGCATCACGTTGGAATATTCTCAAGCGATCTGGCGAACCATCTGCAACGTCTCGCTCGTGATCGCGTTCAGGTGAAATTTGAGGTGACCTCCAGTTTTGGTTGCTTTGATGGTTTCCGCGAAACTGAGATCGGCGGACTTACTCGCTGGAATTCCGCATTCGAATACACGGGAGCTGGAGGACAATACGACCCTTCGCCGTGGTGGACCAATCCATGGTGGTGTCCGTGAAACATGGTTGAGTGGACTTGAGGAGGCTGTGAGACGAGCTCGGAGCAAGCCATGTCATTGAAGATTTCGTCAGCTATAGCCAACGCTTGCAGTGCTTCGAAGAAGCGAGAATACCGGCCGGCTGATCGCATCGCGTTGGACACTCAATGTTTCTGCTTCTGAAAATCGTATTAGTGCCAGCTCTGGTCGCTGGTGTCACGATAGCAGGCCGGCGATGGGGTCCTCGAATTGGTGGATGGTTAACGGCTCTTCCTGTTGTGGCCGGCCCAACGCTTTGCTTCTACGCCATCGAGCAAGGAAACGGGTTTGCGGCCCGGGCTGCTCAAACGACGCTGGCCGGTCTGGTCGCAGTTGCGGCCCATTCCGTGGCTTATGCGCGGAGTTGCCGTCGCGTGACGTGGCCGGTGAGCATCACTCTCGGCTGGCTGGCGTTTGCGGGAGTAACGTTCGTCCTCTATCAGGTCCAGCCGAACTTGATCATCAGCCTCGTGCTCGCTTTGGCGAGTTTCGCGATCGCGGAAAGGGCCCTTCCCTCGCGCAAACCCATATCTGGTACAGCCGGAAATGCATCGAGAGATCTGCTCATGCGCATGCTCGCAGCGGCCTTTCTCGTCTTTGGGTTGACGTCGCTGGCGGATTGGCTGGGACCCAGCCTGACCGGGTTTCTCACTCCATTTCCGATCGCGACTGCGATCATCGCGGCCTTTACCCATGTGGAGAGCGGACCCGACGCGGTCGTCTCTTACTTTCAAGGCTTCCTTTCGGCACTCAACAGCTTCGCGCTCTTCTGTTTTGTGTTTGCGTTGGGTCTCGGACGGCTTGGCCTTCCTTTAGTAGTTGCGGCCGCTCTCTCGCTGCAACTGATCGTTCAAGCCATCCATCTTTGGCGCATGACGCGGCTTCTCGGTTCTTGACAAGTCCACGGCAAAGCCAAAGTCTTTTCTTAGCGTCGGGCCCACCGGCCAGTTATAGTTGGTACACCTTCGGCCTGTCGCTGGAACAACGTTTTCGAAATGGACTACCCGGTCTTTTGACACACAAGCCGTGAGGAGGCTACGTAAAGACGCCGCGGTTCAGGTTCCAGCCAACTTAAATTACGATCAACCTGCCAATCGACGATGAGAGGACCTTCGCCCTCGGCCGCGACAGCGACCGCCAGGCCGGGGACCGCCTCGAACGATTGGCATGTAACGTCGTTGAAGCAGGAAAGGGCCGCATCCAGCCCCCTTCCGGAGACCTTTACTGCGGCCTCGATGCGCGTCCACCAACGAAAAAACACGATTTCCTGCTCCTCAGGCGGTGCGGAAGCGAAGGCGGCGCGGGCGGCCAATGGAAAGAACTCTGCCACCACCTCCGTCATGCCAGGCAGCGTGCGAATCGGCTCGACATCAATGCCCACCGGAGCGTCGGCCGAAAGGGCCACGGCACACCAGCGATCGCGGTGCGACAGGCTGAATTCCGTATTCCCAAATGCCAGCCGCGGTTTTCCATGCGGTCCTCGGCAGATAGGCACGGCCGCTGGTGGGCAGCCAAGCTGCGCGGCAAGCAACGCGTCGTCGAGGTAGCCGTCGAGCCGGATCAGATGGGCGGCGATCCGAACGGGCTTATGTAAGCTCATGATGTTTCGCGCATGCCAAGCCATCGGCGATCGGCTCGAACGGCGGCGCGGAGTGGGTCACGCCACGGCCTCGGTCGAACACTCTTTGGCCTCCTCTTGGCGCTCGGTGTGTTTCGGCTCGCGCGGTTCCGTTTCGCGCACGGACCCGCCCCGCCACTCTGCCGGGATCCCGGCCCACGCCGTGCCTGCAGGGAGCGTCTCCCCTTTCATGAGGAGCGAGAGGGCGTCAAGCCGCGCGCCATCCTCCACCTTCGAGTCGTAAAGGACGACGGAAGTCGCCCCCACCACCGAGTCCGCGCCAATGCGAAGACAGGAGGCCTTCAACACCCGGTCCTCGAAGAGATGCGTTTGCAGGACGCAGTCGTCGTTCAGGGCCGCCCGGTCGCCGATCTCGACGAGGTCCCACTCAAGCAGGCCGGTCGTGTGTGTATAGACGCTGCGGCCGACCCGCGCCCCAAGCAGCCGGAAGTACCAGGGGAGCAGAGGCGTGCCCTGCAGCGCCGCGAGCGCCAGCGGTGTCGCAAGGAACTCGTAGAGCGCGTTCACGAACTCCAGCCGCCAGATGAACGCGCTCCAGAGCGGGCGCACAAAGGGCCGGTAGCGCCCTATGGCCAGCCACTTCGCGAGCGCGACCGCAGCAATCACCATGCCGCAGCAGGCCCCGTAAACCAGCGGCAGCAGGCCCAGCATGGCGCCGAGACCGATGCTGTGCCAAAGCCCGAGCGCGGCCGTGACCACGGTGGCCGTGACGAGAAT
>WNGK01004262.1_pt1 | contig 15357 bp, 14 predicted proteins | sample 5400601 | NCBI WGS metagenome assembly WNGK01 (sample SAMN13153376, study PRJNA577476) | soil metagenome | isolation source: 60 cm soil or saprolite under Garry oak tree replicate 1 | place: USA:California | collected 2016-06-15
GAGACGGCGAAGCAACTGCAGGCGTCCGGGCGAACCCTGATTCTGTGCGGCGCGCGCGAACAGCCGGCGCAATTGATACATCAGGCGGAGTTTGAGGAAGTGGTTGGGCGGGAGAACATCTGCGCTAACGTGGAAGAGGCGTTGCGGCGCGCAGAAGACGCGTTTGAGAGGATCAAACCGATGACGGCTTCCGCGACCAAGGCTTAGCAGGGATATGTGTTTCCGGGCAGCGTGACCAAAGTACGTCACCGTAGTGGCACTATTCGTCCTTCCCTTTTTCAGCGCGAACGCGGATCATGAAGGATCAGAAACCCTTAACGCTCCTTCGGAATGGGGTTATTCCATGAGAAAAGTTGTTTCTCTGGGCATGCTTATCTGTGCCGCGGCGTGGCTGGCCGCACAGACTCAATCTGGGACCACGTTACCCACGGGTTCTTCTGCGAGCGCAATGGGGGCGAAGGCGGCACCGGTCTCGCGCACCACCAAGGCGGTGCATTATCGCCAGGGTGGGCAAGTAAAGACCGCGTTTCAGGCCACCGAGTTGCTGGCGGAGGCGTCGGGAGAGGTGAAGGTGGAGGCGAAGAAAACTAATGTCACCATCGACGCCAAGTTTCAGGGCATGGAAGAGGCCACCAAGTTTGGGCTGGAGTATCTGACCTATGTGCTGTGGGCAGTTTCTCCGGAGGGGCGGGCAGTGAACTTGGGCGAGCTCACGCTCGATAAGAGCAACGCGCGCCTGAAAGCTTCGACTGATATGCAGACGTTTGGGCTGATCGTGACGGCGGAGCCGTATTTTGCGGTCAATCAGCCGGGGAACGTAGTGGTGCTGGAAAGCGTAGTGCCGGAGAACGTGGCGCAAGGGGAAGAGATCAGCGCCAAGTACGAACTGCTGGGACGCGGAACCTATTCGGCGAGCAACGAGCGCATTCAAAACGCAATTTTTGGGATCGATCGCACAACGCCAATGGAGTTGTTTGAAGCGCGGAATGCATTGCGGATCGCGCACATTGCGGCGGGGGAAAAGTATGCGACGTCAATTCTGGCCAAGGCCGATCAGCAACTGATGCAGGCGGAGACTGCATACCGGCAGAAGCAGGGCAAGGCGGCGGTGGAATCCGCGGCGCGCGAGACTACGCAGACCGCGGAAGAAGCGCGGGTGATGGCGGTGAAGCAGAGGGCTGAGGACGAGGCCCAGGCGCAGGCCGCGGCAGACAAGAAAGGGGCAGAGGATCGGGAAGCGAAAGCGCGCGCGGATGCCGAAGCCCAATCCCGGCGGCGCGTGGAAGCCGAAGAAGCGCAGAAGCAAGCCGAGGCTGCAAAGGCAGAAGCCGAGAAGATGAAAGCCGAAGCCGAGCAGGTGGCGGCGGAAGCATCGCGCCAGAAGGAAGAAGCGGAGAAAGCAAAGGCCGAGGCTGTGGCGCAGCAGCAGGCGCTGGCGGCGGAAACCGCGAAGGCACAACAGGCGGCGGCGCAGTCGGAGCAGTTGCGACAGCAGGCCGATCAGATGCGGCAGCAAGCGGAGAAGGAAAAACAGGAACTGCGCGCGCGATTGCTGCAGCAGCTCAACACGATTCTTTCTACGCGCGACACGGCGAGAGGGTTAATCGCAAGTATGTCGGACGTGCTGTTCAAGACCGGCAGCTTCGAGCTGTTGTCGGGAGCGCGCGAGCGTCTGGCGAAAGTTTCCGGGATCGTGCTGGCGTATCCAAGCCTGCATCTTCAAATCGAGGGTCATACCGACAGCGTGGGCGGGGACGAATACAACCAGGACCTCTCGGAGAGGCGGGCGGGCGCGGTGCGCGATTACCTTGTGCAGCAAGGGATTTCAGCGGATTCGACGGAGGCGCGCGGATTTGGGAAGACGCAGCCAATCGCTTCAAATGAAACGCCGGAAGGGCGGCAGCAGAACCGGCGGGTGGAACTGGTGTTGTCCGGTGACGCGATTGGGAATGCCACGCAGGCGGCCGCAGCGGGAGCGCAGCCGTAGGGGACCGCGGCTGCGCAAGATCAAAAATCAAATCAACATCAAAATCAAGATCAAAAGCGTCGGACAAGACTGTCCGATCGACACGAGCCTCGCAGATATAATCTCCTCCTGCCTATGCTGAGCGCTTTCACACGTGCAGTTTCTCCGCGCATGGCGGAATGCGAGCTAACATTTATTGACCGGCTGCCGATTGACTTCGAGCGTGCGGTCCGACAGCATCAACAGTACGAGGAAATGTTGCGGGGCTTGGGAGTTGAGGTGCATCAGCTCCCGGCCGATGATCGGTGTCCGGATTCCTGTTTTCTTGAGGACACGGCGCTGGTGCTTGATGAGATTGCGATTCTGACGCGGCCCGGAAGCGAGGCTCGGCGCAATGAAGTTGCCGGGGTTGCGCCAGCGGTCCGGCAATATCGCGATGTGGCGCAGATTGAGGCGCCCACGACCCTTGAAGGTGGCGACGTGCTGCGCATTGGGCGAGACCAGTTCGTGGGAGTTACAAGCCGCACGAGTGGCGATGGAATCGAGCAGTTGCGAAAGCACGCGGATCCATAGATGAGCACACGATTCTTGCGGATTCCACGCGAGTGGATCTTTCGCCATTTTTGGAGTACGAAGTCGTGCAGGTCCCGGCAGAGGAGCGGATGGCGGCGAATGTTTTGCTGGTCAACGGAACGGTTTGCATGCACAGCAGATTCCGAAAAACGATCACCCTTTTGCAGAAGAGGGGGAGCGAGGTGCGAACCGTGGATATATCGGAGTTTTTGAAGGCATGATAGTCTGCCGGGGTTCGCAAAGAATGGGCCAACGGCATGAGCACAAGCGCACCGAGAACGAGAAGGTGAAAAAACCTCCTGCGTTAGTCACCCACTTGCCGATGTGGAAGCCAACCCGTGCGAGCAGGATCAGCGCGGCAATCAGCGCGAACGAGGCAGCCAGGACAATCCATTTGCTAGCCGCGATCCACGCCGCACCGGGCCCCAGTGCGTAGGCCACGAAACTGGTTGTCACCAGGCCTACAAGGGCCCATATAGATCACGGCATAGAGCCAGAGATTCCAGGCGACCAGGAATCCGATCTGATCGCCGAAAGCGAGGCGGGCCCATTCGTAGAGTCCGCCTTCGAGCGGCATCAGGCGATTCAGGTGAGCCACAAGGAAAGCAAGCGGAAGAAAAAATAGCACGATAGCGAGCAACCACAGCGCCACGTGATAGGCCCCGGCTTTGGCTGCGGTGCCGAAAAACTCAGGAATCACGATGTATCCGATCTGGGCGAGCACCAGATCGCGAAGGCCGAGCTCTTTGCGCAGCGCACCCGCGCGCGATTGAAGTTGAGCCTCGCCTTCGAGAGTGGGTCTGGTGGGCAAGCGGGAGAGGCTAGAGTAATCCCGGCTCGAATTTTCGTCTAGCGAGCGGCGGTGAGCGCCGCCTCCCGGGCTTCGACTGCCCGTTCGAGAAGCTTCCAATCGCTTTCTACCCCTTGCTGCGAGGTGCGAGGCGGCTGTCCGGATTTCAGTTGGTGCTCCAGCCGGGTGAGCAAAAGCTGCTGCGTAATCTCCGGGGGAGCGGTCAGGCGTAGAGCATTGCCGCGACTGAGGCCGATCCGTATGGTTTGTCCTTCCACTTGCGCCTTCAGAAACGGCTGACCGGAGGCGTCGAGCTGAGGCTCTCCGGCCGCCTGAAGCTTGTGCCAGTCCGGCAGTTCGGCTTCAATGCTCTCGCGCTTCACGCTTGCAAGCGACAACTCATAGGAGTGGCGCTCCGCGTGGGTGAGGGGCAATACAAGCGCGTTGCGCGGATCGCTGAGGTCCCAGACGTTAGCATCGAAGATGAACGCGCCTTTCGCCGGGTTAAATCGCCATCCGGCAAAATATGCGACTTCGATCGTGCCGACGACAAAGGGGTGGAAAAGCAGAACCGGGGTCACGTATTTTTTTGCCAGGACAATAGACTCCATCACGCCATGCACCGGCTTGCTGAGTTTGAGTCCGGGGACTTGCGGGATGATAAACGTCGTCAACTCCATTTCAGGATGGCGCTTGCCGGAGTGCACCAGGGACTTGGCGGCCTGTTTGGGAGTCATGACAGCGAGGTCCGCAATGATGCTGCGGTGAATTGACTTGGGATAGTAGAAATTGATGATCTGCTTGGCGAAGTCGGCGCAGTTACGGTTGAGCAGCCGGTAGGATTCGCTATTGGGGGACGAGTTCAGGATGCGGATCAGTTCGTCATCCTGCTCGGGGCGGGTGGCAATGCGAAAGCCGTAAGTGGTTCGGTCATACGCGGAGCCGGCGAGCTGATACGAAGGACCCTGGGTTAGACCGATGCTTTCCAGATAAGTGTGGCGAAGAAATTTGACCAGCTTGTCGTCGGCGACCAGAGGGACGTCTTCCGGATTGTTGACGGCGTAGAGATAAGCGATGAATGGAACCGCAATCCAGTCGCGGCCGGCGATGCCGTGATAACGGCTCAGAACTACGCCGGTTTCTGCGGGGCGGCATCGGCGCAGCAGCGTCGGAGAATCAGCGCAGACCCGCGAGAGATAGACCGCTGAGTGTCCGGTGCCGGCGAAAGTGCCGTCATAGCTGTAAGGCTCTTCGAGGAGCAGGGTGGCTTGGGCATGGAGCTGCGGGGGGACCCAGGCGATGAGGGCCGCCAAACAGAGAAATCCCACGGTCTTTAACTGCGGACGCATGAATGCCTCATGTTATCTAACCCAGATGCCGGTGGATGGTTCCGGAAGCTGGTTGGTTATTTGGACTTTCGTAACAGCCCGTATGCAGCGAGTTTCGCGCAATTGGCTCGAAGAGAATGTGGTCCGGAGAGGACGTTTGTGACGCTATTCAAACTGTATTTTGAAGTCGGTTATTTGCTGGCGAAGTTCCGCAACCTCTTTTCGCAGCGATGACAATTCCGCTTCCAAGGTAGCGATCCGGGAGTCGTCGTGAGCGGGGACGGCGGACTCGGGGCGGGCTGGAGCGGCAGTGGAATCCTCGGCTAAGTCGGCGGTGTTGGCGAACAGGTGCATGTAGCGCGATTCCTTGGTTCCCGGCTGACGGGGGAGCACCCTCACTAGAGAGGGCTGGCGATCGGTAAGCCGCTGGATGGTGGACTGCACGTCATCGAGAGTTTCGAAGCGATACATGCGCTCACTCCGGCCGCGGAGTTCGCCTGGAGTCTGCGGCCCGCGCAGCAGAAGAATGCAAATAACGGCTATTTCACGCCGGTCGAAGTTGAAGACTTCCTGCAGGCGATGCTCATATTTGGTGACCCGGCTGTCGGCCCCACCTGCAGAGCCTGCGAGGCGCTTTTCCTGGAGCGAGCCGAGCGCCTGACGGACGGAATCTTCGTCCAGCCTCATGATGGGGTCCCGGTTATTCTTCTGATTGCAGGCGTTGACCAGCGCGTTCAGCGAGAGCGGGTAATAGTCGGGAGTGGTGATGTCTTTCTCGATTAAGGATCCGAGGACCCGGACTTCGATTGGGTTGAGATGGAGAGTGGGTGCGGTCATGGACTAGAAAGTTTATCAGCCGGCCTGTGCTGGTTGAGGAGAACGGTGTAAAGTTTTTTCGTCAGGCCGGTTGTCGCTAGGGCTGAGCTGCACGTCTAAGAATCAGTGGGTAGCTGTCGGTGTGTGGGCAGTCTCTCAGACACTGGCTCTTCACTGATCACTGACTACTTTCCACTGATCACTCGGAACTCGTCACTGGAGATCCCCATGAAACGCAGAGAATTCCTGACTAAGACTTCATACGCAGTCGGTACGGCGTGGCTGAGCTCGAAAATGGCGGCCTGGGCAGCGCCGCCGGAACTTTCAAAGAAGTTCACCGCTGCGGATACCGTGACACTTGGCAGCACGGGAATCAGGACCAGCCGTGTAGCCATGGGCACCGGCACGGTGGGCGTGGGGCATCATTCGCACCAGACGGCGCTGGGAGTCAAAGGTCTCTCAGAAATGCTCTTGAATGGTTACGATCATGGACTGCGCTTTTTTGACGCGGCCGATTCGTATGGAAGTCATCCTCACGTTGCCGAAGCGCTTAAGCATGTGCAGCGGGACAAAGTCACGGTGCTGACAAAATCGTGGGCGCGCGATCCGGTTGGGATGCGAGCTGATCTTGACCGCTTCCGCAAAGAACTGGGCACCGACTACCTTGACGTTTTCTTAATGCACTGCCTCACCGAAAGCGACTGGACGGAGCGCTACCGGGGCGTGATGGATGTGCTCTCAGAGGCGAAGCAGAAGGGAATTATCCGGGCGCAGGGCTGCTCTTGCCATTCGATTGAGGCGCTGCGGGCGGCGGCGGCTTCTCCGTGGGTAGAGGTCGATCTGGCGCGGATTAATCCAATTCAGTCGAACATGGACGCCGATCCCGCGACCGTGCTGGGGGTACTGAAGCAAATGAAGGCTTCGGGAAAAGCTGTTGTAGGGATGAAGATTCTCGGCGCTGGAGATCTGCGGAGCCGCCAAGATGAGGCGCTGCGGTATGCGTTGTCGCTGGGCGTGCTGGATGCGTTTACTATCGGGGCGGAGAATCGGAATGAGCAAGAAGACTTGATTCGGCGCATTGCGGCCGCGTGATCTTGTGAGAGTTTGAACTCAACCCTACTGAAAGCGATGTTTACCTTGCGGCAACTCCAAATTTCCGCTCTTGCAGTGGCGTGCCTGCGCTCAACTCCTCCAGGGTGCGGCGCAGGACGTGGTAAGCCAGAGCGACACCGAATCCCCTCAGCAAGCACATCAGGGTGAGGATCGACAACGCGTCTCCTATGAATCCTGGATTCGTGGTTACCAAAACGGGCCACTGAGCGGTGCTCTCGGTGATAAGCACCGCATACAGCTCAGAATTACTGCTATTTAGGGCGACGATCTCAAACCTGATGAAAAACCCGCTTCGATCTTCGGCGACAATTACCGCACCTTCTGCTATGGGTACGCTGTTTCGACCAAGGGCACCGTCTCATTCTTCCGATTCACGTCGATGGCGGTCCAAGGAGGTGGTCCCGGGACCCTTCCGGTCGAAGATTTCAGAAAGCTGCAGCCTCTGATCGCACACTTGCCCGACGATCATTCGCAACTACCCCCGCCTGGTCACAGAATCGTCTTGCAGGTGGCAAAACGATCGAAGGTTCTAGCCCGCGTCTATGATCGGGCCAATATGCCTGATAGTGTTTTGGAGATACTCCGCCTGACGTGATCGGGCATCAGGCCCTTATTGATGAACTTCGCGCCCGACAAGAAATGGACATTGAGCGAGTTCAGCGAAGCGGGTATTCTCCCTGATGCGATTGGCATCCGCTCGCCAAATGATGTTCTCACTTTAGTGGCAAGCCCGGACCGATCCCTGATTGTCCAACGATTTCTTTTTGTAAACCCACGAACCCAGATCACGGATTTGCAGAGACAGACAGTCGTTAAGGAAGTAAGCGACGCCGAGGTCGACCGACGAATCATCTACACTGCGCACGCCTGGTTCACTCCAGACGGCCGCTATCTCATGCTCTTAAGTAATCTTCCGGCAATTCGCATTTATGACACCAGGACGTGGGAGCCGCTGCACACATTGCCAGAACTGCCCATGAGGGAGTAGCTTACTATCCCTCGTCGGATTGGGGGCACGGTGTGGTTGTTTCGCCGGCAGGCGAAGTCGACCTATGGGATGCGACCTCAGGCCGCAAGCTGACGAAGCTCGATCTTGAGGGAGAGATTCAAAGTGTTTCCTTTTCGCCTGATGATTCTCTTTTCGCAGTGACCAGCGTCCGTCAAAATAAGGACCAGTCGTCAACTTTCCATTTGCGTACATGGGAGACGAAGAGTGGGAAGTTTGTGCATGAATTGATGCCACTTGAGAATGTCGATCACGACGAAATTGGCGATCCGATGTGGGGGGTGAACGGCAAATATCTGCTGGCGCCGATCAGGGAGCGTCGTATTAGAACTTACGTCATTGGAATATGGAACGTTCAGTCTGGCAGATATCGAGGTGGATTCTCGGGTTGCGACTATTCCGATGATCCGTTCTCAATCCTGCTCCAAGGGCAGCGGCTCTTCAAGCGATGCCGAGACGACGCGCTTTTCATGTGGATGTCGCTGCTGCGATCGACAAGATTACCGAATTCGAGGACTCTCTGGCGCGGGCACCGGAACATCCAGCAACTGCCCCTTCCTTGTGATTCGCTCCACTCAAGGCCTCTGATGGATGCAAACCTAGGAGCTTTCGATGGTCCGACAGGCGCGCGCAGGGTCGGGACTGGTCTGTTCCGGTTATTTAAAGTGCAGGGCGGTTTCTTCCTTCTTGCGTGGACCCGACTTCCCTGAGAGAGGCAGGCGAGGCGCCCGCCCCACACCCTTCGGCATCCCGTATTTGGGCTTGATCTGGTGGCATCCTTCTTCACAGTACACGCCGCCTTCGGCGGTTTCGGGCGTGGGCATGGGCGAGTTCACGGCGACCTCCCGTTCCTGCTCCAAATAAGCCTCAACGTCTGCGATCAGCGTTTTGTGATCCTGCGGTGAAAGCCATTTCTTTACGTTCACCAAATAATTCTCGAAGCGCGCGATAGGATCGCGTTTGCGCCAGTACTCGAACATGGGCTTGGGAACGTAGTCGGCCGCGTCGTGGATGGCGTGGCCTTTCATGCGCATCATCTTGGCTTCGATCAGAGTGGGGCCTTCGCCGCGATGGGCGCGCTCTACCGCTTCACGGGCGGCATCGTAAACCTGACAGGCGTCGGTGCCGTCCACGATGACGCCGGGGATTCCGTAGGCAATGGCGCGCTCGGCGAGGTCGTGGACGCGGTACTGCATCTCTGACGGAGTGGAGTAGGCCCAGAGATTGCTCTCGACAAAAAGCACCAAGCCGAGATCCTGCACGGCGGCGAAGTTGATGCCTTCGTAGGTCACCCCGGTGGACTGGCCGCCATCGCCGATGTAGGTCATGACGGCGACATTTTTCCCTTGCAGGCGCGCGCCCAGGGCAACACCGGCCAGGACGGGAATGAGATCGCCGAGCATGGAAATGGGCGAAACGACGTTGCGTTTGTAGATGTCGCCGAAGTGCGAAGTGCCGTCGCGGCCTTTCGTGGGGGAATCGGCTTTAGCCATGTACTGCATCATCATGTCGCGAGGCTCGAAGCCGCGAACCAACAGCGACCCCTGATTGCGGATCATGGGGGCGAGCCAGTCATCTTTGCCTAGCGCGTAGGCGGAGGCGCATGAGCAGGCTTCCTGGCCGAGTCCGAAATAAACTCCGCCGACGACTTTGCCCTGCTTGTAGAGATTTTCGAGCGCGGTCTCCATTTTGCGGTTGAGCACCATCCAGCGGTAGATCTCGATGCATTGCTGCTTGCTGAGGTACTTCGAGTCGCGGATGGGGGGGGCTGGGGCGCTCAGGTCGCCGGAGATGTCGTAGCAGCATTCTTCGTCTTGATCTTTGCCCTTGCGGCTTTGGCGGACCGTGAAGCTTGGTTCCTCCAGGCGGTAGTCCGGAATGGAGTAGGTGCGTTGTTGGGGGAGAGCAGGGGTGCTCCTAGAACCGTTCTTTGAATGGCCGGGCTTTCCCGATTTGTTAGGCTTACTATTTTTTTTCATGATGTGGTCGACGAACTCATAATCCTACTCCGGGATTCGAGGCGAGGGCAAAAGCTTGGATCTGGTCAGAGACAAACCCCACTTCTCGCAAAAAACGCGAGAAATGGGGCACCCTCGGTATTTATCAACCGAGGAGTTCGGAATCGTGTTTCTCGAATACGGCGCGTAGGGCGGTGGGGGTGCGTTCTTTCATGGCGTGGATATCCTGAATCAGTTCGTAAATGCGCGAGGTCATGATCAGCAGGTAACGGACGCGATCGGGCCCGGTGTTCCAGTAAGTATGTGGAGTTCCGCGCGGCACTAGAACGCCGGATCCGGCGCGCAGTTCCACATCTTCGTTGCCAATGGTTACGCGAAGAACTCCTTCGAGGACATACCATGCTTCGTCGTCGCCGCGATGGAGATGCAACGGAGCGATGAGGCGCGGGTGGGCGAAGACGCCGCCGGCGTCTTGCCATTCGGCTATCACAAAATTGTTTGCTGCAGAACCGAGAACGCGTCCGGCGAGGGGTAGGGCGATGGTGGGGGAACTCATGGGCGGATTATTTCATGCGGAGAGTTGGTTGCGGCCGACAGTGGCGCGAGCGTTGATCTGAGGGATGCTCCGAAATGGGGAAGACGCGTTTGTGCCCCGCATCTGGTTCCTTCCTGCGGCCACAATCCAATGCGGTGGCATTATAGCGCGGCGGCGGAGGCTTCGAAAAGGAATCTCCTGGAGGCCAGAAAGTCAGGCCCAGGCGGGGTCATCTTCAGCGCGGAGTTTGCGGAGATTTTCGGCGGGCTTCATGGGGACGCCGAGATTCTTGCCCAGCAGGGCAGCGAGGCTATCGAGCCACAGGATTTGACTTCCAAAGACGCTGCCGAAGTTGCGGCGGAGCGCATGCGCGACATCCTGCAGCGGAATTGCGCGGTTCAGTTCTTTCTGCATGGAAGTGACTGGCTTTGACTCGATTCCGCAAGGGACAATCATGTTGAAGAAGGTGAGGTCGGTGTTCACGTTGAGCGCGATGCCGTGCGAGGTGACGCCGCGCGAGATGTGGACTCCGAGGGCGGCGATTTTGGATTCTTCCCGCTGCAAGAGTTGCTGAGTCTTCGACTCAGCCGGACGGGCGGGGGCACCCGTCCCCACATCGGTGGTGGTGGGTACATGGGCGGCGAAGGGCGATGAATCTTCAGATATTGTGGAGGCACGGGCGTCCTCGCCCGTCCACACGCCGGTCAGACCCGGAATGCGTTTCGCGGGGATCCCGAAATCGGCGCAGGTGCGGATTAGGACTTCTTCGAGGCGGCGAACATATTCGACGACGCCGAGCGACTTGCGGGTCGGGATGTCAGACGGGAATCCGCGCAGATCAAAGATGGGATATGCGACGAGTTGGCCGGGGCCGTGGAGGGTGACGTCGCCTCCGCGATCGCATTCAAAGACCTCAACGGCCCGCTGGGCGAGGAGTTTGGGCGAGGCGAGAATGTTCTTCGCCTTCGCATTGCGGCCGAGCGTAATGACCGGTGTGTGCTCAAGAAGAAGAAGTACGTCGCCGATGCGGGCTTCTTTGCGGAGCGCGACCAGCTTTTCCTGCAGGCGTTGGGCGGTGGCGTAGTCAAGAGTGCCGAGTTGGAGAATGGAGATCAAAAGCTTGGCCACGGATTTTCGCGGATCAACACGGATCTAAGATCATTTCACCACAAAAAATGCAGAAGTTCACAGAGGCTTCTTTGTTATCCGTTTTTCACCGCGTAAATCCGTGGCCGCACTTCACGCGTTAATCGCCAGCCCATACACGCTGTTCGAGGCGTCCAGCATGGCTTCGGCCAGTGTGGGATGGGCGTGGATGGTCCACATTAAATCTTCGACGGTGGCTTCGAGTTCCATCGCGGTAACGGCCTCGGCAATGAGTTCTGAGGCTTGCGGACCAATGATGTGCACACCCAGGATCTCGCCGTACTTTGCGTCGGAAACAATCTTGATGAAGCCTTCGTGGGCACCGACGATGGACGCGCGCGAGTTGGCGGTGAATGGAAACTTCCCGACTTTGACGTTATGGCCCAGTTCGCGGGCTTTGGCTTCGGTGAGTCCGACGCTGCCGATTTCCGGATGGCAGTAGGTTACGTTTGGAATGCGCAGCGGGTTGATCGGGCGGTCTTCTTTGCCGGCGATCTTCGAGACCGCGACGATGCCCTCCATGGAGCCGACGTGCGCCAGTTGCGGGGTGCCGAGGACGATGTCGCCGATAGCGTAGACGCCGCGCTCGGCAGTCTGCATCCATTCGTTGGTTTTGATGAAGCCGCGCTCGGACTGAATGCGCGTCTTCTCTACGCCGACGTTTTCGGTATTGGGCTTGCGGCCGATCGAAACCAGGATTTTCTCGGCTTCAAGTTTCTGTTGCTTGCCGTCAGCAGTGAAGGTGACGGCGATTCCGGGTTTTGTCTTCTCGACTTTTTCCACTTTGGCGCTGCCGTGGAAGTTGATACCGCGCTTGCGATAAACACGGGCGAGTTCTTTGGAGACTTCCTCATCTTCCAAAGGCACCATGCGGGGAAGCATTTCGAGAATCGCGACTTCGCAATCGAAGGAGCGGAAGATCGAAGCGAATTCGACTCCGACGGCGCCTGCTCCGATGATGATCAGCGACTTCGGCACGGTGCCAAGCTTGAGAATCTCAATGTTGGTGAGGAAGCGGTCGTCCGGCTCGATGCCAGGAATCATGCGGGCTTCGGAGCCGGTTGAGAGGATGACATTCTTGGCTTTGATCTGCGAGGTCTTGCCGTCGTTCTTCAGGTCGTCGTTCTTCAATTCGAGGGTGTGAATTCCGTTCTGCGCGAGGCCGGTCAGCTTGCCGTAGCCCTTTACGGTCTCGACTTTATTCTTTCGCATGAGGAACTCGAGGCCTTTAGCATGTTTGGCGACGATTTTCGATTTGCGGTCTTGAACTGCGCTCCAGTTGAGCTTGGCTCCGGTGACACCCTCGATGCCGAATTCCTTGGCGTCTTTCAAGTGGTCCCAGAGTTCGGCGTTGAATAATAGAGCCTTGGTCGGGATGCAGCCGACGTGCAGGCAGGTGCCACCGAGGTAGGCATCTTTCTCAATAAGCGCAGTCTTCAATCCGTATTGGCCGGCGCGGATGGCGGCAGTGTATCCCGCCGGACCGCTGCCGATAATGGCTACGTCGTAAATGGTGTCGGGCAAGGGCGTGCTCCTCTACTAATAATGGATGAGGTAGAGCAAACCAATGATTCTAGACCAGCTAAGAGCTTCGCCGCATCTTTCGCGTAGTGAGTCACGATAACGCTGGCGCCGGCGCGGCGGATTGATGTCAGCGATTCCAGGATTACGCTGCGCTGAAAAAAGATCTGCTCCCACACGCTTCGTTTGCGGCGATACGAATAGTTATAGAAGGGCTGAAGTCGCCCACTTGGATGAGAGGCGGACCCGGACACCGCTGGCGGCACCTACTTTTGTCTCTTCTTTTCACTCTCCTTCTCGTATCTTTTCCTGACTGAGAGACCTGATTCCTTAACAGCCGTGAGCCGCACGACTGCGGCCGCGGCAGTGTACTTTACAGCGTCTTTTTCATCGGACAGATACAGCTGCACCGTGTCGAGCAGGGATGGATCTCCGCGTTTAGCGAGAGCTTCCAGAGCTGCTGCGCGTACCATCCAGCTTTTGTCGCCGGCCGCATCAGCCAGCGCTTTTGCCGCATTCGGATCGGGATCATTGGCCAGTACTTTTGCGGCAGCCGCGCGAATTGGAGACGAATCGTCCTTCTTGATTACCTTAATCGCTTGCCATCCAATGCCCGCAAACGGAATGAATCCAATGCCCTCTTCGAAGCCGAGTTGCGCCATTTTTTTTGGGTCCTTCAGAATTGCCGTCTGCGAAGCGACCAGGCCTTTACCAGACTTCCGCTGGCCGGTCAACACTTCGTAATACAGCTCGTAAGCGGAATCGTCATGCATCAGGTCAAGGGAGTGGGCGGCTGCCAGGGCAACCGCGGGATCGTCGTCGTCCAAGGCTTTTCTTAACATCGGGATGCTGCCCCTCGACTTCATGTCGCCCAGAGCTGCAACAGCCGCCGACCTAACCTCCGGCTTCTCGTCAACCAGGGCTTTTTCCGCTAATTTTCGTGCCCTGGGGTTGTTCGGAATCAGTCCCAGAACGCGGGTTGCTATGGCGCGGCTGTTGACTTTGTGTCCCGTGCACGCTGTGTCGAGAATCTGCCACGCCAGCTTCTGCGGAGAGAGAGGAGGTTTGGGAGCGGCGGCGGGCGGTTTCCCAGGCTCATTCGCCTGGGACGCTGCCGTACCTTGTTGCGCGGGCTTAGGGGAAGGGGATGAGGGTGGATTCGTCGGTTCTTCGCGCGCCGGCGCATTGGTTTGCGGCGGAGTGGTGGGCTGTTGAGAAAACAGTAAAGTCGATGCGATGAGTCCAACGAAAAAGGTTTTAGGCAACGATAGGGTTTGCATGAATAGACCGATTCGCGAAAAGTGCGCGCTCTCCACCCATTTTGGCAGAGTGTCTTGGATTCGGGTCAGCCTTTTCTCGTTTTCCGTAGTGCTCGGAACTTATCGACGATAGCGTTTTTGGGAATAAGCGGCGCCCATATTTGGATGCTTGCACCCCCTCCTGAATTTCTTCCTTGGTGGACGGCGGTGGGCCGGGTCATTGCTCCGGTCTGGCCGCGCGGCAGAGTGCGCGAATGTCTTTAAGCCGGGTTTACACTTGTCTCGGGAGAGTGGGTGGTTCGGATGCGGCAGTTGGCACGCACCAGATTTCAACGCGCTGTCTGGGTCTGCCTATTGGCTTTGATCGTCGTCTGCCTGGTGGTTGCGGTGCGAAGCAAAGTGACATGGAACACATCATTCACCGCCAGGGCCTTTACTGCAAGCGTGTAGGCTTGCAGCGCCTCAAGCGAAGGCGTCGTCGCTTCGTCCAAAGGAGTGGCATATTTCTGCACTGACTTGAGCGATTCACCCAGTTTGCCGCGCAAGCTGAGTGCCGCACTGTCCAGCGCCTTGAGCACCAATTCCTTCCCTGCGGCCTGCTGTTGAGCTTCTGCGAGCACATCTCCCGAGTTGCAGTTCACTGCCTTCAGGCCAATCACGTACTGGCGCCCAGCTCAGAGTTTTGCTTCCAACCTTTTCTCCCTCTGGGCGTCTCTAGTGGCACACAGGGTCTGGTCATATTCGACTTGGTTTTTGACCATGGTGTAAAAGATCACCGCGATCTTGTGGGCGGTTGCCATGGTGGCAGCTTTGGGGCCGAGCTTGGCTTTCATTCGGCGCAGGTAGTTGCCGAGTGGGGTAGGGCTGTGATGGAGGGAAAAGGCTGCCAAGCGGAATAAATGGCCGGCGCGGTTTCTGATTCTTCGGGCTCCCCGCCACAACAGTTTGCCGCCGCTGATGTCGTTGTCCGGACAGAGTGCAAGCCAGGAGATAAAGTGTGCTGCGGTGGGCCACCGCGACATGTCGCGGTCTACCTCACTGAACAGGGGCAAGGCGTTTTCCTCTATGCCTGGAATCTGAGTCACATCCACTCCGAAGAGTTTATAGGTTTCGGTACGGAGATCGAACTCTGGATGGGGATGTCCGTTTTTCTTTCTCCGTTTGCTCCCGGCTCGATTTCGTTTCCGGTCGGGTGGCAAAGGTTTCTCCGCTGGGTTGGTGCGGGGCTCGAACTCGCGCAGCATCTTCTCAATTTCCAGATCGCAGTTCACGATCTGTTGCTGATAGATGCGAAACAGATCTCGCGATTGACGGAGGGTAAACAGATGCTCAGGCCGCCAGTTGCC
>WNGK01004268.1_pt1 | contig 15342 bp, 13 predicted proteins | sample 5400601 | NCBI WGS metagenome assembly WNGK01 (sample SAMN13153376, study PRJNA577476) | soil metagenome | isolation source: 60 cm soil or saprolite under Garry oak tree replicate 1 | place: USA:California | collected 2016-06-15
ACAAGTTTCCTCCAACTCCGAGAGTCGGACTTGTTTGGCCGAGGCCGCATCGCCCAGCTCTCATTCTTCTTTTCGCGAAGAAGTTTTTTCGTTCTTCTTGTAGCCGGAATCGTTGATCCCGGTCGCCGCGATCACCGATAGCAGCTACAGAACGAATGAGGTAGACCGGACAAATATTCTGGCTCCTGGCCTTCGAAGAAGTTGAGAGCTTTAGTTGAGAGATGAGAGCCAGGCGTTTCCGCCTCTCTCAAATCTCAATACTCAACACTCAAATGGTCTTCACCTTCTTCCCGCCTTCACCGCCCGCGATTGCGAAGCGATTGGCCCAATGGGAAGTCGTATCCAGTTACAGCAGCGCAACTGCTCCCGATTCGCACGGGATTTCTTGCGCCGATCCACTTTTTCAAGCTCGCAAAGAACTGCATCCAGGAGTAGCCGCTTGCGCTTTGCCCTTCAAGATTTATTTATCACTCCCGCAAATAATTGTTCCCTGTGTCTTCGACTGCTTCTTCTCCCAATCTGGTCATCACCGGCGGAGCCGGCTTCATCGGCTCTAATCTCACGCTTGCTTTGCAGGAAAAATTTCCGAGCGCGCGTCTCACGGTGATTGACGATTTCCGCTCGGGCGACTTCAAGAACATGGCCGGCTATTACGGCGATTTCGTCGCGCAGAATCTGGCAACGCTCGACTGGCACGAACAATTCGGTGACGAAAAGTTCGACGCCATTTTTCATCTCGCATCGATAACCGATACGACTTTGCACGACCAGTTTGTACAGGTGCATGACAACGTCGAAAGTTTTCGGCGGATTTTAAATTTTGCGCGCCCAACGAAGACACGAATTATCTACGCTTCCTCCGCAGCAACTTATGGCGCTGCGGCTGAGGCCAGTGTGGAATCAAACGGCGCCGCGCCGGCAAACGTTTACGCCTTTTCCAAAACGATCATGGACAACATCGCAAGACGCGCTGCTGCCGGGTCCCCCGATTGGATCATCATCGGATTGCGTTACTTCAATGTTTACGGGCCGCGTGAAGCGCACAAAGGCGTGCCCGCCAGCATGGTTTATCATTTGGCAAAACAGATGAAGGCGGGCCGGAGGCCACGCATTTTCAAACACGGCGAGCAGAAGCGCGACTTTGTTTACGTGAAGGATATCGTGGAAGGGAGCATTCTTGCGCTCGATGCGTCGGAAAGTGGTATTTACAATCTCGGCGCCGGCCAGGCGCGCTCATTTAATGAGCTTGTCGATATTCTCAACAAGTGTCTCGGCACACATTTTCAGCCTGATTACATCGACAATCCGCACGCGCATTATCAGAATTTCACGGAGGCTGATTTGAATAAAGTCCGGAGCGCGCTCCGCTACGAGCCGCAATTTTCGCTCGAGGAAGGCGTGCGCGACTACATGCAGTGGCTGTACGGCGGTTGAAACTACGGCAAACTCGCGCGGTGTTATCCTGAGCGAAGCGAAGGATCTCCCACAGGCTCGTTGATTCGCGCAACTTATTATCTGACCCCATTTCAATAGGTGAGGTCCCTCACTCCGTTCGGGATGACACCAAAACTACGATGACGCCAGATCGCGAAACGCTTTTTCCGACAACTGGAATTCGTGCCAATCGGTATCGATCTTCGCACCGAGCCGTTCGTAGAACTCAATCCCACGCTCGTTCCATTTCGCTACCCACCATTTGATCATGCCGCAATCCGCCTCTTCAGCTTGTCTCGCGACAGCTTTCATTAGGAGTTTGCCTACACCTCTGCTGCGGTGTCGTCCGGCAATATAGAGTTCCTTGATAATTAGGTTCGGCTTCGCTCGATAAGTGAAGGGAACAAAATAATAAACGAGAAATCCAACCAATTCACCGCCTTCTTCAGCAATGAGACAATGAAAATCGGGCGGCAAACGGTGGAATCCCTGTTCGCGCAGCACGTTTTCAGTGACCGCGAAGTCGCTCGCATAGTCCTCAAACTCCGCCAGCTCACGCATTAGCGGAAGCAAGTTTGGAACATCGTCTTCGGCTGCTTTTCGAATCTGGAGCGATGTCATCCTCGAACTTTCGCAAACTCCATTGCGCGCGCGCGGTGGCGCTTCGCACAGCAGAGCGGCTACAGCATCAACCTTCCCAGAAAAATTTGGTTGGGCGACTGATGTCCGCCGGAAGACTTTTGTGCACGGGGCAGTTGAGCGCGGTTTGTTCCAGTATTTCGCGCTGCGGATGATTCTTCGACAATGGGATGTGAACTTCCGACGGTAGTCCTACGATCCGACGCGGCGCGTTCTTCGACATTTCCTTTTGCACGGATACCGTCATTCCGCGCAGATCAATACCAAGCTCCTGCGCTTTGATTCCCATGGTCGTGCTCATGCACGTGCCGAGGGCAGTCGCCACGAGATCGGTAGGCGAAAATACTTCGCCTTTGCCTTTATTGTCTGTCGGCGCATCGGTGGCGATTTTTGATTTCGATGGACCGTGCACGGCGTCGCAATGCAGATCGCCAGTGTATTTAACAGAAACGTTGACCATAAAGAAAATATAGCGCACGCCTCTGGCTTGCAAAGCAAGTGGATTGCCCGCCGCGGCGGCCGCTGCTCTATTTCAAAATCGGCGTTTCCTGAATTTTGTCGCCATGCTGCGCGAATTGATCACGAAAAACGTGGGTAAGATCGACATCGTGGAGGATAATCATATCGGTGTCGTGTTTCTTTCGATCATCGTTCTGCCACCCTTCGTTCCACCAACAGAAGCCGATTACGGCCGGCCATCGATTTGAGAACAGATTTTCGAGCGCGGCTTTCGCCCAGTTTGCAGCGTCAACGTGCCGGTTATGCAAATCGCAACCGAATTCGGCGATGATGATTGGTTTCCCGGGCGCAATTTTCATAAGGCGCGGATAAGCATCGTGCATTTTAAACGCGAAACTTTCGCTGCCGTCGCGAGTCATTGGAGTAGTTGGTCCATAAGCGCTGAGCGCAACCCAATCGCAATAATTTTCGCCCGGAAAATAGTTCTCAAAGCGGTTCCATTTTTTCTCCGGCTCATCGAGCCAATTCACGTGCCAGACCCATTGCAGATTGTCCGCGCCCTCCCCGCGCATGAGATCGACAATATGCCGGTAAGCCGCGACGTATCGTGCGGGGCCTTCCTTTGCGCCGCCGTTCCATTTGCCGTTCCAGCTAAACCAGTTTCCGTTCGGCTCCGTCCCCCACTCGATCGAAATGGGGTAGCCAAAATTCTTCGCATCACGCGCCCATGCGCGAAGATCGGCATCGAAATCCCCTGCAATAATTTTCTGAAGCGAAAAGATCTTCTCTGAATGTCCCTGATCGACGTTGGATCGCAGCATCAAACGGATATACGGAATCTTTTTGAGATCCCGGATCCAGCTGCACATCGCGCCTGGAAATTTGCGGGACTCGAACCAGTTGTCGGAGAAATAAACCCAGGTGGTCTGTTTGCCGACTGCTTGCTCGTAATGCGCAGCATCGGTCGGCGTGACATCATGCTCAGTCGGATCGTGTTCATCGGTTCCAACGCCGCCCCAATAGAATCCGTGGTAGAGCTTGTCCAAAGGCGGTGGCAAGATGCGGGCTGGTCCAGCGTGTACGTGCGCTATGCAAGATAGCGCCAGCAAAGATCGACAGAAAATTTTCCGTATCAAAACCGGCATCCAATTTGCGCGCTTCGCCCCGAGAGACAAATCGGAGATTCCGACACTGAGGAGACGCAAAAAGGTTTCGCCCGGCAACCGGATGCCGCGCTTTATGCGAAATACCTGAAGTATGAAGAAGAAAGTTACAGGAAAGGACTTAACGAGGGAAGCGCCGCGCAGTCCGCGTATTCGCGTTGGCGGCTATGCAATTCTTGGACGCACGATTGATAAATGTCGCGCGCTCGTGGCGGGGAATATCGGCGAATATCACTTCGATTGTCCGCTCGACAATATGCTCTTCGGATTACATGGCGTAACGGGCGACGATTTCAAAGCGCAAATCGAGCAAGGCGCAAGCGACCAGGAGATGGTCGAATGGCTCAGTACAAGCGGCGAGGAGAAAGCGCCGGAGGAAATCAAACGCTGGGCCGAAGAGGCGGAGACTAGCAGTCTTTATAACCATCCGGAAAAGCGCGATTTCTTCGCCGAGGAATGCAAAAAGCTCGGACTCGATCCGGCAAAGACGACGACATTCGAGTGGCTCGAAATCGATGACAGAGTGAGCCACGCGCAGCAGGCTGCGTAACGCAAATCCTTGTTGTTGATCTTAGCGATAGTCCTCGGCGACAGCGGCGAGGCCATTCAAGCTCACAAGCGGGGGCTATGTTTTGATCAGTGGTGGGGGGATGTCCTCCGTCGGCCCCACGTCGATCCCATGGCGCAGTTTACTGTGGCGCACGCTATAGAGGAAATAAATCGACAAGCCAATGATGAGCCAGATAAAGAAGCGTCCCCATGTTTCCAGAGGCAGACTCAGCATCAGTACGACGCAAAGAAGTACACCGAGAAGCGGGAACAACGGAACCATCGGGACCCGAAATGGGCGAGGACGATTGGCGTCTTTGCGCCGTAAGACAATCACACCGAGACAAACGAGGGCAAAGGCAAAAAGCGTTCCGATGTTTGTAAGATCGGCAAGCGAGCCGATGTCGGTAATCATCGCCACACCGCCGACAGCGACGCCGGTCCAAATTGTGGTGATGTATGGTGTGCGGAAGCGGTGGTGAATCCTCGCGAAATATTGCGGAAGCAATCCGTCGCGCGCCATGGCCATGAAGATGCGCGGCTGACCAAGCTGGAAAACCAACAGGACCGAAGTAAGACCAGCAAGCGCTCCGGCGCTGATTAGCGCTTGCGCCCAAGGTCGACCAGCGAAGGCCGTCGCAACTGCAGCCGAATCACCGAAATAGATTGTGTATTTTCTCATGCCAGTAAGGACGGCCGCCATCAAGACATAGAGAACCGTACAAATAATGAGACTCGCAATGATTCCAATCGGCATGTCCCGCTGCGGATTTTTTGTCTCCTCAGCCGTAGTCGAGACAGCATCGAATCCGATGAAAGCGAAAAAGACGATCGCCGCCCCACTCATCATTCCGCCGAATCCGTTCGGCAGAAACGGATGCCAATTCGTGGGATGGACCATGAACGCGCCAAACGCAATCACGAAGACAACGACTGCAACTTTCGTGATCACGATGGCCGTGTTCGTGCGCGCGCTCTCCCGAATGCCATAAATCAGGAGCACCGTCACAGCGGCAACGATTAACAACGCCGGCAGATTGAACGCGATCGGATGACCTGCAATAACGGGGAGTGTTGTAGAAGAAAAATTTTGGAGACCCTCGCCGCCTTTGGCGACCAAGTCGCTGGCCGTTCGATAATCGCTCACGAGCCAGAGCGGAAACTTCAATCCAAACAGGCTGCCACAAAGTTTCACGAAATATCCTGACCAGCCGACTGCCACCGCCATGTTGCCAACCGCATACTCAAGAATCAGGTCCCAACCGATAACCCAGGCGATGATCTCACCGAGGGTCGCGTACGAATATGTGTAAGCCGAGCCTGAAACAGGAATCATCGAGGCGAGCTCGGCATAACAAAGCGCGGCGAAACCGCACGCGATCGCGGCCACGACGAAAGAAAGCATCACGGCTGGACCAGCGCCCGGCCGGCCAAACACCAGGTCGACATGCGTAAGATACGATATGGCGAAGTTGAGGACCGGCGTTTTCCAGATTGATGCCTCTATTTGCTCACCGGCCGCCGCGGTTCCTGCTAGGGCGAAAATTCCCGCGCCGATAATTGCACCGATACCGATGCAGGTAATATCGAACGCGGAGAGTGCGCGATTCAGTTGGCGCTCGGGCGCAGCCGCCTCGGCCATCAAGTGATCCGGACTCTTGGTTCTTAGGAGTTGAGACGCCACGTCGCTCTTACTGGTTAAGCCGACTTAATCCGATTGGAGCATCGTGGCATCACGCTGGGCGGATCGTCAATCTCAAGTTTCCGCCCGCTGGGCACGGGCAACATGCCATGTTCCGATCACTGAAAGCCGTTTGCCCCACAGACTGCAAGCCTGCGTTCCGAATAGACGCCGGCGTTCAGTTTTCGTAATTTCATGACGTGGCCGATGAAGTGACAAAGCTCGTTTTGGGCGACACGGCGATATCGGCACTCGAACAGCCTTCGAGCGCTCGCAGACGATTTTTCCACCGGCGAAAAACACAGCGCCCGCCGATCACGCATTGCGAAAATTGTGGCGCACAATTGCGCGGACATTGGTGCGCGCAGTGCGGCCAACCGGCAATCTACTATCGCCGTTCTTTCCGGCATGTAATCGCTGATCTTCTCGACGAGTTCCTGAATTGGGACTCGAAGTTTTTCGCAACGATCGGCCTCCTCGTCATTCGCCCGTGGAAACTGACAAATCAGTTTCTCGCCGGTCATCGCGTGCGTTATGTGCATCCTCTACGGCTTTATTTGCTGGCGAGCATTCTCTTTTTCTTTGCAGTCAATTACTGGGGGAAATCCATTCATCTGCAGCCAGGCAAATTAACATCTGAGAACCGCGCCGAGATCGAAGCGGCTTTGGAGAAGCAAAATTTGACACCTGAGCAGCGCGCCAAAGTGGAACGAGCTCTAAACATGGCGAACATGTCGCCAGAAGTAGCCGCCATAATGGCCGCGAAAAGAAAAGATACGACTCCAGAGGAGACTGCTACCCCGCAAGGCACACCAGCGCCAAAACAAACCGCAACGCCCCTTATCGGCTCCAGTCCGGCCTTCTTCCAGTCCGGCAATCCATCAACACCATTCGAGAAATGGATAGAAACACGCGCGAAAGAAAAGATCGGCGAACACGGAACGAAATTGCAGCTGTTCGTCAGCACGCTCTTCCGCAACCTGCCTTACATGATGCTTTGCTGCATTCCCCTCTTCGCGCTGGTGCTCAAGATTCTCTACATCCGCCGCAAGGTCTTCTATATCGATCATCTCATCTACGCGCTGCACATCCATAGCTTCGCCTATCTCGCAACTATCCTGATTATTCTGGCGACCATTGGCTTAAGCAGTGTCGCCTCTGGTGCATCCGCCGGGTGGATCATCGCTCTTCTTTGGATCACGTTTGCCGCCCAAATTTTACTGTCGATCCGCCGTGTTTATCGGCAGGGCTGGTTCATCAGCATTTTTAAATTCCTTTTTGGTGGATTTGTTTATCTAATCGTGCTCGTGGTCGCATTCGCCACGACCTTTTTCGTTACGCTTGCACTGCCATGAAGGAAATTGGTCTGCTCGATGGGGCAGGAGCGGCAACGGCTGACTTTTGTGTTGCTTTGCACATCCGCAAACCTGCCATAATCTTTCAAGTAGAACCTCACGAAAGGAGCAAGCATTATGGCCATGTATGTTGGTCTTATTCAGTTTACCGATCAGGGCATCCGCAACATCAAGAAAACCATCAAACGGGGCGACGCCGCGATGGCCGAAGCCGAGAAAATGGGCATGACGATCGTGGAAGAATTCTGGACGATGGGCACTTATGACGTGGTAGTCGTGGTCGAAGCACCCAATGACGAAACCATGAGCGCTTTCATGCTTAAAATTGGCTCACTTGGCAACGTCAAGAGCCACACGATGCGCGCCTTCCGCCGGGAAGAGATGGCAGGTGTTCTGGCGAAAATCAAGTAGCCGTCGTGGCGGCGGCTGTGTTCGTAGCAAGGCGCTGAGGCTGCGCGAGGGTGGGTGCAAAAGCATTCTGGACCTTTGAACCTGCTTGTTGAGCTGTAGTCTTGACCAGGCCTCTGTCTGCGCACCACAGTTGCGATCCTCACAATTGAAGGACGGTCACTTGGCGTCTCAACCTCGCGAGATTGTAAACACGGCAAGATCGCCATGCCTCTGACAACCAAAAAGAATTCATGATATTCGCGCTGAGACTTTCGTTGGCCCTGCTGGCTGCATTCGCTACGCAGGGATGCAACAGGTTTCGCGAAGACGCGCAGGCCGGGCACCTGGCCGCTCGCGTGAAGGCCGAGTTTCTGCACGCATGGCACAATTACGAGCGCTATGCCTGGGGTCACGACGCGTTGCGGCCGTTGAGTAAAACTCCGCACGATTGGTACGGACAGTCTCTTTTGATGACCCCGGTCGATGCACTCGACACGCTTATCCTGATGAAGCTCGATTCCGAGGCGGCAAAAACGAAGGCGCTCATCGTTAAGGATATCTCCTTCAACCGCGACATTTATGTCAAAAATTTTGAGGTCACGATTCGCCTGCTTGGCGGATTACTTTCCAGCTATCAGCTGACCGGCGACCAACGTCTCTTGCGGTTGGCCGAGGATTTGGGCAACCGGTTGCTTCCCGCTTTCAATTCGCCAACGGGGCTGCCTTATGTCTACGTCAATCTCCGCACCGGACAGGCGCGCGATCCGATGACGAACCCGGCCGAAACGGGCACGTTGCTTCTGGAATTCGGCACGCTAAGTAGGCTCACGGGCAGGCCCGAGTTCTACGACAAAGCCAAACGAGCGCTGGTTGAAACCTATAAGCGCCGCTCGCCGCTGGGGCTCGTCGGTCAGCGCATTAATGCCGAGACGGGCGCGTGGACAGAGACCGACAGTCACATCAGCGGCGGCATCGATTCCTATTACGAGTATCTGTGGAAATGCTGGCTTTTGTTCGGCGATAAGGAGTGTCGCGACATGTGGAACGCGAGCATCCCGGTTATCAACAAGTACCTCGGGGATGTCACGCACGGCGAATTGTGGTACGGGCACGCCGATATGTACACAGGCGGGCGCACTGAAAGCAGTTACGGCGCGCTCGATGCATTTTTTCCCGCGCTCCTCGCGCTTTCAGGCGATCTCGAACGCGCGTGTCGTCTGCAAGCTTCTTCAGTCAAGATGTGGAACCTGCGGGGCGTCGAGCCCGAAATCCTGAATTACAAAACGATGCGCGTGATTGCCGGCGCGTATCATCTGCGTCCCGAAATCGTCGAATCTACTTATTACCTGTATCACTTCACCGACGATACGCAGTATCGGCGGATGGGCGAGAAACTCTTCAACGATTTCGTGAAATACTGCCGCACTGATGGGGGCTATGCTGCGCTTGCCGACGTGGCCACCAAGCAACAGCGCGATGAAATGGAGAGCTTCGCTTTGGCCGAGACATTCAAATATTTCTACCTGCTCTTCGCGCCGCCTCGGACATTAGATTTCGACAAGATCGTCTTCAATACCGAAGCCCACCCGCTCAGGCGCACCTGGTAAATTCTTCATTCCGCGTTATCGCCCGAGGCGAACGTCCATCCAAACTGCGAGCGACAAGACTGCGCCGCGCGCGATGAATTTAAATTCCGGTGAAACTGCGAGCAGTGTCATCCCATTCAAAAGGCACGCCATGATCAGCGCGCCGAAAAGAACCCCCAAGACTGTGCCGCGTCCTCCCTTCAAGCTGACGCCGCCGATGACGCACGCGGCGATGGCATCGAGCTCCATCAGATCGCCAACCGTCGTTGTCGAGGCGCCGGAGTACGAAGTCTGCATGAATCCGGTGATCGCTACGATGGCGCCCATGATGCTGAACGAGCCAACGACGACTTTTTCGACAGGAACGCCGGAAATGATCGCAGCTTCCTCGTTGCCGCCGATCGCGTAAAGATAGCGTCCGAACGGGGTATGCGTTGTGAGAACGTAAACCGCAAACGCAGTGACGCCGAGAATCACCGCTGAAAATGGGATGCCGCGGAATTTGTTTGTTACTATGACGAAGAGAAAGATGAGCTGCGCAGCGAGAAACAGCTTCAGGAAGACAAGCTCTCCATCTTCAACCGCAAATCCGTAAGCTTGACGCGCTTTACGCGCGCGAAGTTTTCCGATAATAACGGCGACGACAATCAGCGCAGCCAGCGCGTATCCAGCAATCGGCGGCAAATAAAACGTGGTTAGGACCGAGTAAAGATTTGCGCGTCCACCTTGCACAATCGGAATCGTGGAATTGTGAATGACGAGCCAGAAGAATCCTTTAAAAATCAGCAGACCGCCGAGAGTGATGATGAAAGCCGGCATTTTTTGGCGCACGACCAGATTGCCCATGCAAAACCAAAGGAGAATGCCAATGGCCAAAGCGATTCCCATTGCCAGCGGCGCCGGCCATTTGTGCTCGAATATAAGAATGCTCGCGATGCCGCCGAGAAGACCGACGCCGCTTCCGGCGGACAAGTCGATATTGCCCGGAAGAATGACGAGCAACATCCCCATCGCGAGCGTGGCGGTGATCGACAGCTCGGTCGTAAGCAAGGAGAGATTGCGCGCGCTGAGAAACTGCGGTGACGCGATCGCGAAGAAGGCGCAAATGACGACGAGCGCGATCACCAGCGAGAAATCGCGCAGTGATTTCTTGCCTTGCATGATCTAGGTCAGCGCCACATGTCTCTGCCCCATCGCCGCGGCGAGCAGTTTTCCCGGGGTCGCTTCGTCGCGATCGAATTCACCGCCGATGCGCCCTTCATGCAGTATGACGATTCGATCGCTCATCCCGATCAATTCAGGCAGCTCGCTCGAAACGAGGAGAACTGCTTTGCCCGCATCGGTCAGTCGATTAATGATCTCGTAGATTTCCAGCTTAGCGCCGACATCAATTCCCCGAGTCGGTTCATCGAGAAAAATCACAAACGGCTCGGTCATCAGCGCCTTGCCGAGGACAACCTTCTGCTGCGTACCTCCGGAGAGCTTCGCCACCAGTGCCTCAAGCGTCGGCGCTTTCACACGCAGCGATTGAAAGAAGTGATTGTTCTTTTGAAACTCGAGTCCTTGATCGATTAGACGGTTCTTCGTCAGTTTCGCCAGCGAAGAGAGCGAAAGATTGAAGCCGATCGTTTTGTCCAGGATCAATCCGTAGCGGCGACGATCTTCGCTTACCAGCACCATGCCGTGACGAATAATTTCTTCCGGCTTTCGCGCGCTCAGTTCGCGACCATTGAGACGGACGGAGCCGCTCAATCGCGCGCCCCATGCGCCAAACAAATGCATCAGAAGCTCGGTGCGTCCCGCGCCCATTAGAGCGCCGATGCCGAGGACTTCACCAACGCGCAATGAAAACTTGATGTCGGAAAGAAAAGGCTGGCCGGAATGGGGATCGGCCACAGTGAGATTTTCAATTTCGAGAACAGATGCGCCGAGCTTCGACTGGCGGCGCGGGAACAGATCCCTGATTTCGCGCCCAACCATGTGTTTGATGATTTGCGCCTTATTCGTTTGCTTCGTCTCCAGCGTTGCGATTGACGAACCGTCGCGCAGCACGGTAATCCGATCGCAGACGGCGAAGAGTTCGTCGAGCTTGTGCGAGATGTAGATGCTCGCGATTCCGCGACTCCGCAGATCGCGCAGGATATCGAGCAGGATGAGGACTTCATGTTCTGCCAGCGCGGCGGTCGGCTCATCCAGAATCAGGATGTTGGAATTTTTTGAGAGTGCCTTCACGATTTCCACCAACTGTTTCTGGCCCATTCCGAGCTTCGCGACCGGTTCGCTCGGATCGATGCCGACCTTGAATTTTTCCAGAAGCAGCCGCGCGTCGTGGTACACTTTGTGCCAGTCGATGAGCCCTCGTGGTGTGCGAGGCTCTGAGCCGAGAAAAATATTTTCGCCCACCGTCATGTCGTTAACGAGCGCGAGCTCCTGGTAAATGACGGCGATACCGGCCTTCTGCGCGTCCGCGAGCGAGCGAAATTTCGCAAGCTGTCCGTGAACGAAAAAGTCCCCCTCGTATGAACCGTAGGGATAAATCCCGGAGAGCAGTTTGATCAGCGTTGACTTGCCCGCGCCGTTTTCACCGCACAGCCCATGAATTTCGGCTGCGCGCAGATTGAAGCTGATGTCTTTGAGCGCTACGACACCGGGAAATTTCTTGATGATGTTTTCCGCCTCCAGGACGACAGGATTCATGCGCGATTTCACAGAGCGCAATCAGGGGGAACCCAGAGCCTCGGGCAGACTGCGATAGACGTCCGCGGCCTTGTGAAAGCCATCTTTCACGAGGGTGTCCATCATGTTTTCCTTTGTGACTACAACGACATCGAGCAGAATTGAAGGCACTTCGATTTTTCCATTGTTGATTTTGCTGAGAGCAAAAACCGGTTTCCTCTTCGCCATTTTAGTGGCCGCCTCTGCAGCTTGTTTGGCAAGCTGCGAAAGCGGTTTGTAAATCGTCATCGCCTGGATGCCGTTGACGATCCGCTGGCAGGCGCTCAATTCGGCATCTTGTCCCGTGACCAGAATCTTGCCGGCGAGACCTTCTTCGCTCAGCGCCTGAATCGCGCCACCGGCCGTGCCATCGTTCGAAGCCAGGATGGCATCGAAGTTTGCGCCGGCTTTCGTAATTGCTGCGCTCGCGATCTTCTTCGCGTTTTCCGGTCTCCAATCCTGCGTCCAATCTTCGTGCACGACCTCGATCTCGCCCTTTTTGATGAGAGGAGTGAGAACCTTGTCCTGTCCTCGCTTGTAGAGCAGCGCGTTGTTGTCCGTTTTCGCGCCATAAATTCGGACGATCTTTTTCTTCTGCTCCTTCGGGAGATGATTGACCAGGAATTGGGCCTGCAGCTCACCCACTTTCTCGTTGTCGAACGTCATGTAAAGATCCAGGTCGCAATCGGTGATTAACCGATCGTAGGCCAGTACCGGAATTCCTGCGTCATGCGCCATGTTGACCGCTTTCGCCATGGCGGCGCCGTTATGAGGAACGATGACAAGCACATCGACGCGCCGGCTGATCAACGCTTGCACGTCGCTAATTTGACGCGTGTCGTCGCTGTTCGCTGATTGAACCACCACATTGGCGCCAAGTTCCCTTGCCCGTGTGACAAACAGGTCGCGGTCTCCCTGCCAGCGTTCCTCTTTCAATGTGTCCATGGAAAGACCAATGAGAGGTTTGGCGCGCGCCCCGACGGTCTCGGTGGAAGAACCGCTGCGCGAAATAACAAAACCGGTAATCAGGCTGACCACACACGAAGTGACAACCAGAAAAATCCTGAATTTCATTTCGACCTGGAAAATCCGTCCGTAGGGTAATGCTGGGAACCAGGAGGTGCGAGGCGCAACCTTCTTTAGCTGGCGGGGCGAGACTCGAAGCTCCTCCTAAGCGAAGTGAATGGAAGCCCACGAATTTCCATCCCCGAAGCGGTTTGGTGGCGGCTGTCTCAGCCGTACACCTGAAGAGTTGCACACGGAGCCACGCGCCTTTACAACTGTTCGCCGATGTTGCCGGCATTCTCCATCGTCATTCCTGCTTTCAACGAAGAATCACGCATCGCCAAGACATTGCGGCTGACGCTTGATTACCTTCGCAGCGTCAGCCCAGAAAGTGAATTGATCGTCGTGAATGATGGATCGACGGATGCAACCGCGACCATCACGCGCGAAGTTTTTTCAGAGACGAAAGTCGCGACGCAGTTGCTCGAGAATTTTCCAAATCGCGGCAAAGGCGCTGCTGTTCGTTCTGGATTGCTGGCGGCGCAAAAACCGATCGGTCTTTTTTTCGATGCGGATCTTTCCACGCCTCTCGGCGAAACGCCGAAGGTGATCGAGCCCATAGCAAATGGCGATGTCGATATTGCGTTTGGTTCGCGCGCGGTCGATCGCAGCTTGATCGGTCAGCACCAACCCTGGCCGCGCGAACAGGCTGGCCGCGTTTTCAACCTTCTTGTGCGGCTTGCCACCGGCCTGCCGTTTTGGGACACGCAATGTGGTTTCAAAGCGTTCCGCCTCGATGTTTGTCGTCCGATTCTCAAAGCCGCTCACATCGACGGCTTCGCCTTCGATGTGGAGTTGCTTTGTCTCGCGCAGCGCGCCGGATTGCGCCTCCGCGAAATTCCCGTGCGCTGGAACCATGCCGAAGGGAGCAAGGTCGATTTCATTCACGATAGCTTGCGCATGTTGCGCGAAGTGATCGCGCTGCGCGTGCGCCTGTAGCCGCTTCGCTGCCTGCCACGCCGTAGCCTTCGGCGAAGGCGGGTGCGAAGCGCGGCGCTGAGATGTCTGGAACCCGCGCGCCGCGCGTCTCACAGAGACGCGGCTACAGCTCCCCCCTTACCCGCTGCCACTGCTTTTCTTTCTCGTGTCGCCGCCTAAATTAAAGATTCCGCTTTATCACATTCATGCAGTCCTTTCGATTTCATCCCGCCGTCACGTGCTGGTTCGATCAAACGTTCGGCTCACCGAGTGAACCCCAAGCCCGCGGCTGGCCGGCAATCCAATCCGGCCGGCACGTTCTGATTTCTGCGCCGACAGGTTCAGGCAAAACACTGGCCGCGTTTCTCGCTTCGCTCGATGTGCTGTTTCGCGAAGGCGTGAAGGGCGAATTGCCGGATGAAACGCAAGTTGTTTACGTCTCGCCGCTCAAGGCATTGAGCAACGATATTCGCAAAAATCTTCAAGAGCCGCTCGCTGGCATTCGGGCGTTGTTGCACGAAACAGAAGGCCGTGAGATTGACGTGCGCGCTGAAGTTCGGACCGGCGATACGAGCGCGGCGCAACGCCAGGCTCTCATCAAGAAACCGCCGCACATTCTCGTCACTACGCCGGAATCTTTATATCTGCTGCTCACTTCAGAATCCGGCCGGCGCATGTTGAGCAACGTGCGAACGCTGATTGTGGACGAGATCCACGCCGTCGTGGACGACCGCCGCGGGGCGCATCTCGCCTTGAGTATCGAACGCTTGGCCGCGCTCACAAAACAGCCGCTCCAGCGAATCGGTTTGTCCGCGACCCAAAAACCGATCGAGGATGTTGGACGCTTTCTGGTCGGCACCGATGCAGTGGATAAGGCTGGCAATCCCAATTGCGAAATCATCGACATCGGTCACCGGCGCGACTTGGATCTGGCAATTGAACTCCCCAAGTCGGCGCTTGAAGCGGTGATGTCGAACGAGGTTTGGGAAGAAGTTTATCACCGGCTCGCGGAGTTGATTCAAGCGCATCGCACAACTTTAGTTTTCGTGAATACGCGCCGGATGGCCGAGCGCGTGACGCAGCATCTGAGCGAATTACTCGGCGCAGACGCGGTCACGTCGCATCATGGCAGCCTTTCGGCCAAGCTGCGTCTCGACGCCGAAGACCGCCTGAAGCGCGGTGACCTGAGAGCGCTTGTGGCTACGGCATCGCTCGAGCTTGGAATCGACATCGGCTCGGTTGACCTCGTTTGCCAACTCGGCGCGACGCGCTCCATCGCCACCCTGCTTCAACGAGTCGGTCGCGCCGAGCACAAACGCAGCGGGTTGCCGAAGGGCCGCATCTTTCCGTTGAGCCGCGACGAACTCGTCGAATGCGCGGCGCTACTG
>WNGK01004965.1_pt1 | contig 15342 bp, 14 predicted proteins | sample 5400601 | NCBI WGS metagenome assembly WNGK01 (sample SAMN13153376, study PRJNA577476) | soil metagenome | isolation source: 60 cm soil or saprolite under Garry oak tree replicate 1 | place: USA:California | collected 2016-06-15
GTGACGCTCTCTCTGGTGGCCCAGTTGTGCGCCACGTTGATGGCTGAGCAGGCCAATGCTGAGCCGGAAAAAAAAGCCTGGGAGCCGAACTGCGGTTCGAGCAGTTTGCAGCAGTTCAAGCACCGGAGAGGATTGGTCGTTTGCTGATCCCCTACACCCTCCCAGAGGTGCTACGCTTGATCTGGTCCCTGGTCTGGCAGCAGGCGATCACACACGCTCAGACCCTTGCCTGGTCTTTCTTTCGGCGTCACCATCAGGCCGTTGCTCAAGCGTATCATTACAAACGGCGACTGGCTGCTGCAAAAACCTAACTCCAACTGTAGTAGTAGGCAGCTATGCAAAAACTTTGAAGCTTTGCCGCCAGCGACAAGTAACTAGCAGGGGCACGTTTTTAGCAGCGGGGAAGGCCATTATAGGGGTGCTATCGGGCCAACCCACTCAATCTACCATCTGACTTTTTATACCCACCTTCTGCGCTTACGGCGCACCCCGTAGGGGCATTTCTGGAAGTGGTTAGAAAACTGGCTAGGATGCCCCGTTTTTTCAGGCCCATATCATCTACCAGCTAATGCTTTACGTCCAACCTCTGGTCCACCTGAATTGGCCTACGGGCTACATCTGTCTGAGATTGAAGACATAAAAAATGGCCTAGTTCCGAGGTGGAACTAGGCAGTTGTTAGGATTGTGGGCTATTCACCAACACCCTGCTTGGTGATAACTGTGAGGATAAGCTTGACGTGTTCAAAGGGGGATGGTAGGGCCAAATTGCCATCACCGCCAGCAACGATGTAGCTGACGCCTGTACTAGACAGCCTGATCTTCTTGGTCAGGTCTTTAATCACGATGTGGGCGGTTTTGCCTTCAACCCACATCTCACTGTTGGTCATTTGCTTTACTTCTGACTTTACACTCTTGGTATTCTGTTCTGCCATTGGATGAGACACCTTTCTGCTGGGCTAGGCCAGCTATACAAACTGCGGAACACCCGCACAGCCAGCGCCACACATCGCATATGGCGCGGCCAGCTTCAAACTGGACCTGGCTACCACATATACACTTCCCACAGGCCATCTAATGTGTGGACCCAGGTGACTAATCCACCTTTATCAACGGCCACTTTATCATCCATGCGGCCAATCACGCGCTGGTGCATATTTTCCTGAAACACCAGATTGCCTGCATCATCGTAGGCAGTGCCACGCACTGTGATGCGTGGGTGATAACCCACCAGGGCTTGGAACTGTGCTACTTTCGTTTCTATGTCATTGTATGGTGACCTTCACGGTGCTGAAGTAGTGGGTACGCAGTTGCTTTTCAGCACCCGCTTGTGATCTGGACTTAAAGGACATGCGGTACAGGGCTTTATCAACGATGGGCTTGCCGTTCTTGCCCGTACCACTGATGGTATAGCTGAAGGTGTACCGCTTCATTGTTGCTGTCGCCTGCTTGCGTTCTATCGCTGCATCAATCACATCCAGCTTGTTGTTGTAGTCTTCCAGCATTGCATCGCTGTAGCCAGCAAGCTGGGCTGGGGCTAGGACGTTCTTCTTACGGTATGCGCGTAGTTGCGCCAGTGTCAGGGTGCCTAGATGGTTGCGCAGGTTGCGTTCATCAAAACTTGGCACTATTCACACCCCTTTCAGCATGGCGGGTACAAACACCTGTGCCAGCACTGCCAATACGTACTGGATAAACATGGCTTCATCCACTTCTAGCGTGTCACATTCTTCGATATCGTCTGCCCTGCACAAATGCGCCTGGAAGCCCTGGCTTTCAAAAGCAGCCAGGTAGCAATCGATACCATCATAGACCACGTGGACCAATGGACCATCAACCGCTTCTAGCAGCGCATTGACATTATTGGCGATTTGTTCGCGCTGTTCGTTTGTTAACATTTCAAAACACCTTTCTGGTGCATACAGCACCTACACAACTTGCCTACGGTAAAACTTACGCATTAAATTCACCTGCTGGCTGACTACTTCCAGGTGCATCGGGTTACAGCACTTGGAGTTACAGCAGATATGATCTATCACCAGATCACCCGCAATCTGGCCGCGCCAGTGTTCAAACGCCAGGCGATGTGTCTGCACACACTTCCCACCAAGTTTGAAGCGGCCATAGTTGTCGGATGACAGCGCACCCGTCCATTCCCAACACCCGTTGGATAGGACAGTGACCTTAGCTAAGAACCTGGCTAGGGCAGCTATTGACATCGGTTCTTGGTCCCTTCTTGGACGATACAGCGTTAAACACCTTCTGAACCCGCTTCCCTACTGCCGCCACACGTACTAAGCATACCTGGAAAATAATACCGTAGTAAATACCTAAAATTGAATGCTTGATAAATTCGCGTTTGATGCACAGTGTCTAGACCACGATTGCGAACAGAATAATTTTGCTGAAAAGTCGCACTTTGCGAACGCGCTTCTATCCATCATTGCTGCACGAAAAAGTTACTAGTAGACTTTTAGCTTGACTTTCGCTATAATAGAAGCGGTTATCAAAAAAAGACAGTCGAGAACAAAACAAAGGTAGGTGAAAATGTGACTTTGAAGGAACTACGTATCAACCTGGGCTGGACACAATCAGCCCTGGCAGATAAGGCAGGTGTGGGGCAGACAGCGATAAGACATGCCGAAGATGGCAAGCCTGTACGTGCCACCACTGCTAAAGCCATCACTGAAGTGTTGAGTAAAGAATATGACCGTGAGATCAAACCATCAGAGTTGGAAGGTCTGAATGTCCAGTGAACGCTGTTCAGTTCTGGTCCAAAGTAGACATACATAAACCAGATGAGTGCTGGCTTTGGACAGGAAGCATAACCAGAGCAGGCTATGGGCGAATATGGTTTCAGCACACACGAACCACTACCCATCGCGTTGCCTGGGAGCTAACCCATGGGCCTATCCCTGAAGGGATGCATATTTGCCATAGTTGTGACACACCCCCTTGTGTCAATCCAGACCATTTGTGGCTGGGTACAAACCTGGACAATATGCACGATAAATCAATCAAGGGAAGGGTGAAGCGGTTGCGTGGTACAGCCAATGGCCGCGCCAGGCTACAGGAGGCAGAAGTAAGAAGCATCCGCAGGATGTATAGTAGTGGGCACTATACGCAGGCCAGGCTAGGACGCATCTATGATGTGTCTGAAAGTCAGATAACGCACATTCTTAGCGGGAAAAACTGGAAGCATGTCCGATGAAGCCATTCAATAGCGAATACGCTTGGGAACGACAGGGGATATCTTTTGGAAGTTAGTCATGCCCGCCAATATACGTGCGTATCATTTGCGTCCAATAAGGCCAATCGTGGGCCCAACCATCCCAGATGCGCAAGGCATGCCAGATGTTCTTACTCCAGAGAATACTCGATAGATACTCATTATTAGAACAGGCCGAGTCATCGCGACCGGTGGCAAGGATAATATCCATGTGCCGCAGCGCCTGTAGCCGTGCATCATCATGCTCGTTCTGCATGAAGTCGCAGGGATTATTGAAATAGACATTGTCGTCAGTGTAGCCATCTGTGAAACGCTTGATGTCGTAGAGGCCACTCATGGCAATGACGCGGTCGACCAGATGAGGGTAGCGGAAGGCGAAATTGACGGCGTGGTATGCGCCGAAACTGGTGCCCGTGGTCACGAGGAAGGGATTAGAGTTATGTTCCTTGCTGAACGGCAAGACCTCGTTCAGGTTGTAGTGATCGTACTGCACGTGCCGCCACGCCCGCTCAGCAGGAGAGCGCCACCTGGCGTACCAGCTTTCGCTGTCAACGCTATCCACACAAAATAGTTGAATCCAGCCTTTCTCCAGGTGTTCGCCTAGAGCTGTGATCATGCCCGAATCCTCCCATTGGAAGAAACGGCCCTGTGAGGTCGGAAAAACCAGTACCCGAGCGCCAGCATGGCCAAAAACCAGCAACTCCATGTCTCGCTCCAGAGAAGAGCTGTACCAGCGATGATACTCACGATTCATTTAAATATACATTTCCATCCGGCCCGAAATGAGCCGGTCTTTAAAATTGCGGGACAGCATTGGCCGCGTACTAACCAGATCACGCGACCTTGTGTGATCGGGGATAGCCATTTAAAATACAGGTTGGGGCCAGCCTATTATGGTCAAGCAAAATCTTATCACGCACATTGTAGCGATGTCAACGGAACACCAACCAGCACGTCCGTGCTTCATCTTTTTTTGCACCATTTTCGTTAACATAGGAGAGAAGAGAGTGCACTCCTCTCCAAGCACAAAGAGGAATTCTTCATGTTTCAGTCGCTGTCTCTACCTATCCTGCTGCTGCTCTTTCTCGCAGGGGCAGTTGCAGTCTGGCTGGCGGGTATTCAACTGTCGAATACCACCGATGTGATCTCATCTCGCTTCGGCTTCGGCCAGGCGCTCGGGGGTCTCATCTTCCTGGCAATTGCGACAAATCTGCCGGAGATCGCCATCACTGCCAGCGCCGCGCTTTCTCATAACCTCGGCATCGCCATTGGCAACATCCTTGGTGGAATTGCCATTCAGACGGTCGTATTAGTAATTCTGGATGCATTCGGGCTGCGCAAGAAGGATGCGTTGACGTACCGGGCAGCATCCCTGCAACTGGTGCTGGAGGGAGTGCTGGTGGTCGCTGTACTTGTCATCGCTATCATGGGCACGCAGTTGCCAAAGTCGCTCATTTTCGCGCGCCTGACGCCTGGCGATCTCTTGATTGTGGGAGTATGGGTAGCCGGTGTCTGGCTCGTCAATAAGGCGCGTACCGACCTGCCGTGGCAGGAGAAGGGGCACGCTCCGGATACTGCTTTTAATCCAAAGGAACGGGAGGCCCAGAACAAGCGTGAAAAATGGAGTACGAGACGAGTGATCACCATTTTCAGCATCGCAGCGGTCGTTACGCTCATCGCGGGTGTGGTACTTGAAGAAAGCGGCAGCGCTATCGCCGATCACATTGGGTTGAGCGGCGTGCTGTTCGGCGCGACCTTCCTGGCTGCTGCCACTGCGTTGCCGGAGGTATCTACCGGACTCGCATCGGTCAACATCGGGGACTACAGCCTTGCTGTCAGCGATATCTTTGGCGGCAACGCGTTCTTGCCTGTGCTCTTCCTGCTGGCAACACTGCTTTCCGGTCAAGCAGCGCTGCCACAGGCAAAGAACAGCGATATCTACCTGGCGAGTCTCGGCATCCTACTGACGGCTGTCTATATTTACGGGCTTATCTTTCGACCGCGACGCCAGGTATTGAACATGGGCATCGATTCCCTGGTTGTCCTGATACTCTACCTGGTCGGTTTGCTGGGATTGATTGCGCTCGCACACGGGTAGCTTGAAAGGAAACTCTACTCTAGAGATTCCAGGGCTTCCATAGGCCTGGTTCTCCCTCCTGTAGGGATAGCAGGGAAAGAGGCGTCAGGCGCCCCACATCATGGGCAGTTTCTTTGCGCCGAAGATGATAAAGCTCTTGATCATCTCCAGCGGCACATCAGCCACCTGCCAGCGCCCGGGCAGGCGGTCGAGCATGGCATTGAGCGCGACTTTCGCCTCCAGGCGCGCCAGGGGAGCGCCCAGGCAGAAATGGATGCCACGACCGAAGGCGACATGACGATTGGGCTCGCGCTCAATGTCGAAGCGATCGGAGTCGGGGAACTCGGCCTCGTCGCGGTCCGCCGAGCCGAGCCAGGCCACGATAAACTGATCCGGCCCGATGCGCTGGTCGCCGAGCATGGTCTCGGTAGCCGTAATGCGCGGCATTGCCCTCACCGGCGAGTAATAGCGCAGGGTCTCCTCGATGGCCCCGGGCACCAGCGCGCGATTATGGCGCAGGCGCTCCACCACGCCGGGGTTCTCGTCAAAGCAGAGGATCATGTTGCCAAGCAGGTTGGTCGTTGTCTCGTTGCCCGCAACCAGCAACAGGCCGCAGAAGCCAAGCAGCTCCACGTTGCTCAAGCGCTGCCCATCGACCTCAGCGGCCAGCAGAGCGCTGACCAGGTCGTTCTGCGGATGCTGGCGGCGCTCCTCAAGGACCTGTGTGAAGTAGCCATACATGCCCTGGACTTCCTGGATGAGGACCTTGCGCTCCTCCTCCGACAGGCCCTCGTCGCCGGCAACGATGGCATCCGACCAGCGTTTGAACTCATCGCGCAGCTCGGCAGGGATGCCCAGCAGTTCGGCGATGACGGTCACGGGCAGGGGATAGGCCAGGTCGCGCACCACGTCCATCTCACCCGTGGCGGCGACATGATCCAGCAGGTCGTTGGTGATGGCGGTGATGCGCGGCTCCAGTTGCGCCACCATGCGCGGCGTGAAGGCCAGCGAGACCAGGTTGCGGAGCTGGCGATGGCGCGGCGGGTCCATGCGCAGGATGCTGGACTCGAGCGGGTCAGCCTCGGCATCAAAGCCCCCGGATTGCGCCATACGGCGGCCGTCGGACGAGAATGTCGCATACTCGCTCAGCACGCGCGCCACGTCGGCGTAGCGAAAGACCTGCCAGCCCCCCCAGTCCGGGCTGTTGAAGACGGGCTGGGTGGCACGCATCGTGCGATACCACTCGTAGGGAGCGTGAAGTTGCTCTTTGTTGCTTTGTGTTAACATATGTTTCATTCTCTAGCTTTAACGGGTTGACTGTTCTGTTTTAATTCTCTACGATTCAAAGGACGTACAGTTGTAGCAAGCGGGTATACAAATGAGAGAGTTAGAGGAGGAAAAGAGATGAAGTCGTTCGTAAAGTGTCAAATATGTTCTGCAAGATTCGGGAGGCTACATCGATGGCTACTCTTAACCAAAAGAACAAGGTTGTTCAGTTCCGCCAGCTTCATTCCGGTCCCAATATACTCGTCCTGCCCAACGCGTGGGACGCGGCAAGCGCGCGCATCTTCGAGCAAGCTGGATTTCCTGCTGTAGCTACTACCAGTTCCGGCGTTGCCGCTTCGCTCGGGTATCCTGATGGGCAGCGCATCAGCAGGGGTATGCTGGTAGAGAATGTGGCATGCATGACACGAGTGGTCGAGTGTCCCATCACGGTCGACATCGAGGCTGGTTTTGGCAGCAGCATCGATGAGGCGCTACAGACGGTCAGAGCGATCATTGCGGCTGGCGCTGTAGGCATCAATATCGAAGATTCGACGAAAGGGCAGGAAAGAGCGCTGATAGATATTTCGTTCCAGGTTGAACTACTCAAAGCTATTCAGGAAACGGCTTCATCTCTGGATGTACCCCTGGTGGTGAATGCGCGGACCGATGTTTTCCTGCTGCAGGTAGGAGATCCTCATAGTCGCCTCGAGCAAGCTATACAGCGCGCGAACGAGTACCGGCAGGCTGGGGCGGACTGCCTTTTCCCGATTGGAGTGAGCGATGCGAGCACAATCGCAAGCCTGGTACAGGCGATCAATGGCCCGGTCAATATCCTGGCCGGATCCTCTAGTCCTTCGATACCAGAACTTGCCCAACTCGGCGTGGCACGCGTGAGCTTTGGTTCCGGGCCGATGCGGGCTGTACTGGCGAGTCTGCGGCGCATTGCTCACGAACTGCGCGAACAGGGCACCTATACGAGTATGAGCGAGGAGATGCTTTCGGGGGCGGAATTCAGAGCGCTGGTTGAAGGATGATACAGACTCCCGTTTTTTTGTGTATAATCTCTTCATAAAGAGGAAAGGAGCAGCGGCGTTTTTCCCTCTGCATCTTCACATAAAGAGCTGGGTTTCCACGTCGCGCAAGCAATACAGGATGAGCGACACAGCAGGCATAATCGCCGATATCGCACAGGAAGCAAATCGCATTATCGATGCAGCCAACGCAGAAGGCATCCCCCTGCGCTTACTTGGCGGCCTGGCCATCTACTTCCAATGTCCTGGGGCCACGTCCGTTGAGCGGCTACAACGTAAATATAATGATTTAGATTTTGCCGCGCTTTCTAAATGGGGCACGAAGACCAGGGTGCTGTTCGACAAGCTCGGCTACAGGGGGAACAAAACATTCAATGCGCTTCATGGACACCAGCGCCTGCTCTTCTGGGATGAGCAACATGAACGGCAGATCGATATCTTTATTGATCGCATGCAAATGTGCCATATCATCGATTTTCGCTCGCGCTTGCAGTTGGACCAGCGCACGTTATCGCTGCCGGATCTCCTGCTGACGAAACTACAGATTGTCGAGATCAATGAAAAAGACATCATTGACGTGATTGCTCTGTTCTATGATCACGATATTACGAGCGATGAGCATGGCAAGCATGCTGACTATATTGCTGGGCTTACTGCTAATGACTGGGGGCTGCAGAAAACCCTTGAGATAAATCTGAAAAAGACACAGGCCTTCACTACAGAGCATGATTTTCCCACCTATGTCCCTGAGCGGATTGAGGCGTTACTTGCCGCGATGGTGGCTCGTCCGAAATCACTGGCGTGGAAGGCGCGTGCCATAGTCGGCGAGCGTGTGCGCTGGTACGAGCTGCCTGAGGAGCCGCGCTAGTTCAAGAGCGACCGTAACGCTTCCCAGGTTCCTTCGACCTGTGGAGGTGGGGTTAAAACCTGGCTCAGGGCCAGGCTATTCTTCAAGCCGTGGCTGGTTAAGATGCCCACTAAACCTCTATGGCTGGCTTCTTCCGCATCGAGGAAGTCCAGAGCGAGAGCGCGGCATATTCCTGCCAGCGCGGCCGCGCTGGCAGCTTCACAGTAAATACCTTCGTAAGCGGCCAGGTCTTTCACGGCAGCAAGCATTTCAGCATCGGAAACCGCCACAGCCCCACCACCCGACTCCAGCAGGGCTTTGTAAGCATGATAGCCGCTGACGCGATGACTGATGGGCGGCGCCAGGTTCGGTTCGATGCGTTCGAGAATAGCAGGCACTTGCTGGCGCGCCTCCCAGGCGGATAGCAGGGAAGCGGCTCCAGCGGGCTGCACAGCATACATGCGGGGCAGCGTGTCGATAAACCCCAACTCTTTAAAAAGCACAAAGCCTTGCCAGATGCCGAACAGGTCCGTTCCCGTGCCGGTTGGCACAAACACAGCAGCGGGGGCCTGCCAGCCCAGCTGCTCACAAATTTCAAAGGCTGTGGTCTTGTCGCCGTCAGTCTGGTAGGCCTGCACATTATGCATAAAGGACCAGCCCAGTTCGGACTCAATGCGGTCGGCCAGTGCATAGAGCTGCCCCAGGTCACCGACAGGCGAGAGGACTCTGGCTCCATATGCACTGATCTGTACATACTTTTCCACGTTGACTGCACTGCCTTGATCAGCCAGGCCAGCGGAGCCAAGCAAAAATACGAGAGATGGAACGCCAGCCTTGGCAGCCACGGCAGCCATGGCCGAACCGATATTGCCAGAGGTGAGGCAGGCCAGGCCGCGAGCACCCTGTTCCAGGGCCGTGCTCGCGGCTACACCGATAGGCCGATCTTTGAACGAACCGGTGGGATTGGAGCCCTCTACCTTCATGAAGAGCATGTTGCCCCCAACGCACTCTGGCAGGCGGGTCATGCGAGCCAGGCGCGTCCCGCCCGCTCCCAGGTCGATGCGAAAGGCTGGATCGGCGACCGGCAGCAGTTCGTGATAGCGCCACAGGCCAGCCGGGCGACGTGCCAGCTCTTCCCGGTCAAGCAGCCTTTTGAGTGCAGCCAGGTCATATTTCACGCCCAGGGTTTCATTCAGGGCGCTCTCCTGGCCAGGATGCGCACAAACGGGACAGGAGCCAAGTTTGGTTAGTGGAAAGTCCGTCCCGCAGAAATAGCAGTGCAGGGCTGTGGCGTACATGGGGATACTCCCGCCTTTCACAATATTTTCTTTTAGCACAGTTACGTAGAACTATTTTCATGTATTACGGAGGAAGCTGTCAATACTTATTACCTATGCCACTCTATGCTGTCGGTGAGCCGGTTGCCAGGTGGTACATGTAGCAGCCTCATATCAGGGGACACGAACGTTCCTATTCGGCATAGATGATACCAGGTAAGCCTTGAACTGGTGCAGGTTGTGATATAGTTATTACATACCCACCCGACCGATAGAACTGGAGAGCATAGTGAAGAACGCGGCGGCCGCTCCAGGGGATGAGCGTGTCATAGCTACCTGGCGCATTGTCATCGTCTGTATCTTAATTACACTGGTAGGTTTCAATTTACGCTCCGTGATCCTGGCGGTACCCCCCGTCTTGCCACTGATCAAACGCGACCTCGCACTCTCCTACAGCGAGACCGGGCTGCTCACAGCTCTGCCAGTACTGGTGCTGGCAGTTGGAGCCCTGCCTGCAGGATTTCTGATAGAGCGCATTGGAGGGCGGCTTTGCATTACAATCGGGCTGGTGCTTCTCAGTGCTGGTGCGCTCCTACGTGCTTTCTGGCTCTCATCACTCATGCTTTTCCTCTTCACCTTGTTGCTAAGCCTGGGCATGACGCTGGCACAGACTTCAATACCTGTGCTGGCACGCCGCTGGTTTCCTGCACGCATTGGCCTTGTTGCTGCATTGTTTAGCGACGGGCTGATCATCGGCGAAGCTGCTGGAGCAGGACTTACAATACCCATCATGGTACAATTCCTGGGGAAAAATGCCTGGGCAACTACATTCGTGCTCTGGGGTATACCCGTGATCGTACTACTGCTCCTCTGGCTATGGCTCGCGCCCCCTGCACCCGTTTTATCGCCTGCTCACTCTAGCAGAGCCGAGGCTACGACAAAAGGGACAAGCCCTCAAAGTCCGGCACGCCATGTTCAACGATCACAGGTCAACTCCTTACACCTGGGAATCATGCTTGGAGCGGGCAGCCTCATTTACTTTGGTATGAACGGCTGGATTGCTATCTATAACTCGGCAATGCACTACGCCTACCTTACGCCACTCACTCTGACCATACTCAACACAGCGCAGTTACCTTCAAGTCTAGGGGTTACATTCTTTGCACAGAGCCTTGCCGGCCGTCGTTCCCCCTTTATTGTCGCAGGCGTGATCAGTGGAGCGGCAATCATTGGGTGGGTACTCACCCCTGCCACGTTAGAGCCTTTCTGGGCTGTATTGCTCGGCGCTAGCTCAGCGCTTGTCTTCACCCTCGGTATTGCCCTGCCCCCACTGATGGCAGGGCCTGAGAGAGTAGCTCGCCTCACCGGCGTCACGCTTTCGCTCAACTACTGTGTTGCCTTTGTGGGGCCCTTTCTCGGAGGAGAACTATGGGATCTCTTTCACCTGCCCTTCCTGGCATTTCTGCCGGTAGCAATCGCTGGCCTGCTGCTCATCATATTGGGCGCGCTCCTTCCCCCGCGCACTGCTTTCGGTCTTCTAAGCAGGGTTTCAGATACAAGTGAGAGAGACCCGGCTATACCGATCACGCCATCGCTATAGTTACATAGTATAAGCATCTATTTATCCTATTTTGTAGGGGGGGAAGCGGGGTTAACGCGTATACTTATTGTATAGAATTTTTAATAGCCCTTTAGAGGGAGTGAACAGTTAACAATATGGCAGATCAGCAACATCTCAATCTCCTCAAGAAAGGTACAGATACCTGGAATAACTGGCGAAAAAAGCATCTAGAGATACGGCCTAACCTCAACGGTGCGTACCTGCGAGGAGCGTACCTCATCAAGGCAAACCTCAGTGGGGCTAATCTCATAGATGCGAACCTGAGCGGAGCCAATCTCTTTGGAGCATACTTTACCGGAGCCGACCTCAGCGGGGTGAACTTCAGCGGGGCTGATCTCAGAGAGGTGCACTTTAGCGGCGCTAACCTTAACGGGGTGAACCTCAGCGGGGCATACCTCGCCGGCGTGAACCTCAGCGGGGCATACCTCTACCAGGTAGACCTCAGCGGGGCCGACCTCAGTGGCGCTAACCTCAACGCTACGAAGCTCAATGGGGCCAATTTGACTAAAGCTGACCTCAGCGAAGCCAACCTCGGCGAGGCCGATCTCAGCGGCGCTAACCTCAGCGCTACGAAGCTCAATGGGGCCAGACTCACTATGACTAACTTCAGGGACGCTGACCTCAGGAATGCAGACTTCAGTGGAGTCAACCTCAGTGAAATCAATCTCAGCACAGTGAACCTGAGCGGGTCAGACCTCCGTAATGTCGATCTCAGTGAGGTACTCCTCAGCGAGGCCAATCTCAGCAGTGCCAATCTTAGGGGAGCGCTTCTCAGCAAAGCAGACCTGCGGGGAGCAAATTTGTCCCGTGCTGATCTTCGCAGTGCCAGGTTGGCAGAGGCCGATCTGACCAGAGCTCGCCTGGATGGAGCGCTGCTCCAGGAGGCTGACCTGCGCGGCGCTAATCTCAAGGGAGCCGACCTCCACAATGCGAGGCTCGAAGGTGCCTTGCTGCGGGAAGCGAACCTCGGCAGCGCCAAACTTAGCGAAACAAATTTCATGCAAGCCGACCTGACAGGAGCCGATCTGAGAAATGCATCTCTGAGCGGAGCCCTGCTCCATGAAGCAAAGCTCGGCGGCGTGAACCTCAGCAGTGCAGACCTTCACGGCATATCCCTTGCCGGGATAAACCTGAGAAGGGCTAATCTCAGCGGGGCTGATTTTAGTGAAGCGAAGCTGAACAGCGCACTTCTCGAAGAGGCTTCTCTTTACATGACAGATCTCAGCGGAGCGGACCTGAGTGATGCCGACCTGAGAAACGCAGACCTGAGGAACGCGAACCTTAGCAAGGCCAATCTCAGCAGGGCCGATCTCAGCAGTACATCTTTCAACGGAATGCTTCTCAGTGGCATAAACCTGCGTGAGGCCAATCTCAGCGAAGCTAACCTCAGCGCGGCCAACCTCAGCGGAGCGGACCTCCGCAATGCCTACCTGGGAGATGCTGATCTCTACATGACCAATCTCAGCGAAGCTAACCTCGGTGCGGCCAATCTCAGCGGAGCGGACCTGCGCGGGGCCAATCTCAGCGGGGCGGACTTCAGCGGAGCAAATCTGAGCAAGGCAGACCTCAGAGGCGCCAATCTCAAAAATGCCAGTCTTAACGGAGCGCAGGTGAGCGATGTACTTTCAGAAGAAGCGGATCTTGCCGATACTGTTTCACTGCTTAGCCCGCGTGCAAAGAGCAGCATTGTCGAAGACTTAGAAAGTACACCGCGCTGACTTAATAATCCCAGGAAGCAGTTCCAGTTTTATTTGAGGTTGACTTTACTGGCCAGCTCTATGAAATATTGGATGGATTGCGGATTGCTCATGGCATCGGTGCTGATTGCCTTCTCCACGGGAATGCCCATGAAGAGTTTCTTCACCGGCACTTCCAGCTTTTTACCACTCAGTGTGTGAGGAACCTCCCGAATAGCAAACACCTCGTCGGGCACGTGGTGCGGCGAAATGTTGCGGCGCAGACTTTCCTTAATCCTGGCTTTGAGGGCATCATCCAGTTCCACATTGTCCCTGAGCACCACGAACAGCGGCATGTAGTAGCGCCCGCCCGGATACTCGATGCCCACGATCAGGCTATCGAGAACTTCAGGGAATCCCTCCACGACGCGGTAGATCTCGCTCGTCCCCATTCTGATGCCCATACGGTTGAGCGTGGAGTCAGAGCGGCCATAGATGACTGCACTACCCCTGGCAGTAATCTGAATCCAGTCGCCGTGCCGCCAGATACCAGGATACATGTTAAAATAGCTCTCCTGGTAACGCTTATTGTCAGGGTCATTCCAGAAGAATAGGGGCATGGAAGGCATGGGTTCGGTAATCACCAGCTCGCCCACTTCATTCACCAGGGGCCGGCCCTGTTCATCAAAGGCCTCCACCTTTGCGCCCAGGCTGCGGCACTGGAGTTCCCCCGAGTAGACGGGCAGGAGAATAGAGCCGCCAACGAAGGCAGAACAGACGTCCGTACCGCCGCTGATACTCGCAAGCCAGATGTCGCTCTTCACATGCTCGTACACCCAGCGGAAGCCTTCCGGCGGCAGTGGAGAGCCGGTAGAGCCCAATCCATTTAGTTTGCTCAGGTCGTAGGTTTTGCCAGGCTCGATGCCCGCCTTCATGCAGGAGGTTATAAACCCAGCGCTGGTGCCAAAGAAGGTCATTGCGCTATCCTGGGCAAATTTCCAGAGCGCGCCGATATCGGGGTAGGATGGACTGCCATCATAGAGCAGGACCACAGCGCCCACCAGCAGCCCGCTTGTGAGCAGGTTCCACATCATCCAGCCAGTGGTGGTGAACCAGAAAAACTTATCGTTAGGTTTAATATCAAGGTCCAGCGCCAGGCTTTTGAGATGCTCAAGCAAGATCCCACCGTGCCCCTGAACAATGGGCTTGGGCAGGCCGGTCGTGCCGGAGGAATAGAGCACCCAGAGTGGGTGATCAAAGGGCACCTGCTCGAACTCAAGCCCGGCGTTTTCCGACAACAGATCATGCCATGGTACGGTGTGCACGAGATTTGCTGAAGAGGGTCCGTCGTCTTTGAACAGGTATGGAAACAGGATTGTTTTTTCAAGGGTGGGCAAGGACTGTTGGAGTTCAGACATGATAGGGCGCCTGTCGAAGGCCTTGCCATTATATTGGTAACCATCGACGGCGAAGAGCACCTTCGGCTCTATTTGTTTGAAGCGATCGATGACGCTACTCGTACCGAAGTCCGGCGAACAGCTAGACCAGACTGCGCCCATACTTGCACAGGCAAGAAACGCTATCAATGTCTCCGGGATGTTGGGCATATAGGCCACTACCCTGTCACCCTGCTGCACTCCCATAGCACGCAGAGCTCTGGCTACTGCACCCGCCTTCTGGCGCAATTCGCTCCACGAGACCTCAACCAGCTCATGCCGCTCGGAACGGAAAACCAGTGCTGGTCGGTCGGAAGTAGCATTTCTAAAGACATGCTCCGCAAAATTGAGCCTGGCGCCAGGAAACCATTCTGCTCCGGGCATCTTCCGCTTGGTCAGTACCGCTGTGTACGGCTGCGAGAATTTGACATGAAAATATTCTGCGATGGATGCCCAGAAGTCCTCGAGGTTGTTGACAGACCACTGCCAGAGTTCTTCTCGCGAGTGGAAGCTCAATCCCTTCTCCTGTGCAAGCCACTGCATATAGCGCGTGACATTTGCCTGCCGCTTCAACTCTTGCGAGGGCTCCCAGAGGAGCACACCTTCTCCAGATTGAGTTGTCATTATGCACTCCGCCTTTCAAAATATCCTGAAGCATGTTGTGCCTGAAACATTTTCTGTCCAGTTGTCTATTATACCACCGGTATCCTTTGTCCCCAGGTATAAAAGGGGAGATTTTCGGGGGACACCCCCGTACCCCCGGCAGGAGGCTGCGCCTCCTGCACCTCCCTACTAGTCGGCATAGTAGATGACACGCTCGCCGTAGGTGTTCCCGTACCCCCGGCAGGAGGCGCAGCCTCCTGCACCTCCCTACTAGTTGTGATA
>WNGK01004270.1_pt1 | contig 15341 bp, 18 predicted proteins | sample 5400601 | NCBI WGS metagenome assembly WNGK01 (sample SAMN13153376, study PRJNA577476) | soil metagenome | isolation source: 60 cm soil or saprolite under Garry oak tree replicate 1 | place: USA:California | collected 2016-06-15
TCATCCGGGCACAAAAGGCACCAGTTGGAAGTCGGCCTTAGCTTGCCGAATCTGATCCGAGACCAGAATTGCAAATAGCGGCAGCTCGAGACAAGTTTTTGGCACCAGTGACTCCGCCCCTGGCGCAGTCAACTGCTTTTATAGAGCTCATTGACCTAAAAACAGCACATGACGAGGGAGCCAAAAACTCGGGTCCAATTTGGGTCCATTTGCTGCCGAAAACGGGGTAAAACCGTGGTCCATGACGCAGAACCGAGCTAAGCGAATCAATGAGATAGTGTTCCTGTGGCCGTTTCGGGACCAGGGGGTCGGAGGTTCAAAGCCTACTTGAATCCGAGTCGCGTTCGCTGTTCTTGCCAGTCAACCGGCGGTCGCTTCCTAAGCTTCTCCATTGTGAGATCTACAGGCTGCTGACCATCCAAGATCGCTTCTACGATGTCGGGAGACAGGAATGCCGCATGGAGAACTTGCGCGACATACCGTTCGTCGAGCCCAGTTGCTTTGCCGATCGAGCGGCACCCCGTCATTGCCCCGGCGACGATCTTCTCATACCAGTCGTGAGCTCGTGCAATTGCCTTGATTAGAGAAGGTAAACGGCGTGGGCACGTTTTCGTTTCACCCGTCGAATCGGCAGGAAAAACCAACCGAACTTCACCGCCGCAGCGTTTCAGTCTGGTGTCAATATTGAGAATCACAAGATCCTCCGCCTTGTCTGCCGGGAAAATCTTTCGCACTTCCACTTTGCGCGGTGAACCTGGGTCCCGCAATAGTTCTCGGATCAGTGCTCCCGTTCTGACCAGAACCTGGATACCTGTCTCAAGTACCACAACGCGCGCAACAACGTCATTGAGGAATTCACGTATTGATACTGAAGACTCGGATTCCCATGCACTTGAAAGCGCTTGGCCAGCGCCGATGACAACTTGCGCATCCATAAGTTCGTCCGTGAGCGAAGTAACGATTTTGTGCAACTCGTTCGGCCCGCCCAAGAGCGTCCGCAGCCTCCCACAAACTAGATCCTCAATTTCGTGGGCTGGAATCCTGCTTGGACCCTTGGCTCCATGGTGCTGGTGAATGGCAGCCTGGGAAACATAGTAGCGATACCTTTTTCCATTCTTGACTGAGTGCGAAGGAGTGAAGCGATTACCCTGCTCGTCATAGATTAGGGCTGAAAGCAGGCTCGGGCATTTTGCACTGGTTCCGTTCCGCCGTGCCTGATTATTGGCAGCCAGACGGGCCTGAACCTTGTCCCAGAGCTCCTGTGCGAGGATGGCCTGGTGCTCGCCCGTGAATGATTCGTTATGGTGGGTAATCTCGCCGACATAAATGCGATTTTGCAGAATGTCATAGAGGGAACCCCGCGAATAGCTGGCTCCGCCTGACTTGTTCCCCGCTGTGCTAATCCGCACTTTGCTTATGATGTTGTTGCGGTCGAGGTGCATCTTGAGTTTCGCTACGCATCCCAGCTCTAGGTAGAGCGTGAAAATCTCCCGCACCCGATCAGCTTCCTTTGGATTGACAATCAATTTTCGGTCTTGGAGATCGTAGCCGAGCGGGATCGTCCCTCCCATCCACATGCCCCGGCGTTTGGAGGCAGCAATCTTGTCCCGGATGCGCTCGCCCGTTACGTCGCGCTCAAATTGAGCGAAGGAGAGCAAGATGTTTAGGGTGAGCCGGCCCATGGAGGTGGTGGTATTAAATTGCTGCGTAACCGAGACGAAGGAAACGCTGCCGGCGTCGAACCGCTCGATCATTTTGGCGAAATCGGCGAGGGACCGAGTGAGACGATCCACCTTATATACAACGATGGTGTCGATCCGTCCGGCATCGATATCCTGAAGCAAGCGCGTTAGACCGGGACGTTCCATCGATCCCCCGGAGTACCCGCCATCATCGTATCGGCGATCCACGTTCCGCCACCCCTCATGGCGTTGGCTTAGGATGTAAGCGTGACAGGCTTCGCGTTGGGCGTCGAGAGAATTGAAGGACTGCTCTAGACCCTCCTCGGATGATTTCCGCGTGTAAATCGCGCAGCGAAGAATGGCCTTCGTCTCAGCGGCCATTTCGTGCTCCATTCCGCTTCGGACCGGCCGCTTTCAAGCCGAAAAAGAGTGGCCCGGACCACCGAGTGCCCGTGATATGTCGGGCGATCTCGGACAGACTGCCGTACCGGGTACCCTGATATTCATAGCCGGTCTGGGCAGCAGTCACAATATGCTTTCTGCCCTGCCACTCGCGAAGCAGACGAGTTCCGGCCTTTATGCGCTGGGGCTCTGCAATTGGGTTGGCTTTTCCGCTTTCAACCTGGGCCGCGATCTGCCGCAGGCGGCGACGGCTGGCGAGGCTGAGGCCGCCAAAGGCTTGTTCCTGCAGCCTGTAGGCGAGGATGCGAACCACCAATTCCCGCCGTACGCCGACTGGAATGGATTCCTTGAACAGCTCACTCCAGAGCTTGCAAAGAGCAGGTTTGTCCATTGCGGGGAGTGATTTCAGGCGTTCAGAGAGGTCCATATTCGGCCGGAGTCTCCCGTTCTCCGGCACTCAACAGTGACGCTCTGGTCGGGCAGACTGTCAAGTGGATTCTGGCTCATCTTGATCGAGAACACTTTTTTCCTCGGCGTTATCCTTATAGTATAGTAGCGAAATATCCGGTGATCGCCCCATGGTGTACTGCTCAATCGGCAAAGACTCACACCAATTTTGAAGTTCGCTGATTGCCGGGTGTCGACAGATCCGGCCTTTGCTCGTTTACTTGTTGGATGGATTGGCGACGTGCCTGAGTGCGGCACCAGCTTCCGCGGTACGTCACTGGCTCCGGAAAAGCTCCGGTGTCCACTTTGGTTGCAACTAACGCGCTCGATCTGGCGAGACACTGTGCAGGGAAACTTGGAGGAGGGCGGCTCTAGATCGGGAGTGTCGGACCATAACATTGGTTCGGAAGTAATGGCTGCGGCCGCTATGAGACACGCTTCGTGCAATCTGGACTTCGCACGGACGAAAGATTCGTCATGGACTCCCGTGAGAACGATGGCAGCACTTCTCAATAGATGCATTCACCAGTAAGAGCATTAAAAATTGCAACTGTATGTACAAAGTCTTTTTGTTTTGCCCAATCCAGTGCTTGCGATGTCGAATCTGTCTGGTCGTCGTACTTACCCTTAGAAAAGTTACGAGTTTATGCAAATAGGTTGCAAGCCATTCGGCTTTTCGGGAACGTAAACAAAACCATTCTCGATGGTGTTGCAGACTGTGTGAAGGCACATGATTTTATCCATCGTTGGCTTATAGGACTGCGCCGCATAGACTCCCTCGTGGACCAACTCCTGAAGTAGTTGCGTACCAGAAGCCCGGTCCTCAATCATTATTACGTTGGCCTGAAAAGCGTCAGCCTGCTCTCGCACGGCACACTTCAGTTCCGGATAGTCAACGCGCGTGCGGTATACGTGCAGCAGATATAAGTGTTTTTCAATAATTCCCCACGTCGTGCAAACACTGAAATCACTCAACTCGCCAGGCTTATTGGCGGTGTCCCAGCTTTGGAGGATCGTTTGAAACTGCAGATTGGATTCCTCCAAACTGAAGGTTTTGAACCACTCAGATTTGACCATTCCACCACCAAAAGGAGCGGGTGCCTGCTCATATTGGCCAGCAAAGTTGTATTCACCTTGCGTAGGCGGATCTCGTGTAGGACATCTAACGGCTCTCGCTCCGGGTGCAAGGCCTCACCTGCGCGCCGTATGACTTGTCGTATACCGCCGAACGGCGTCCTAATTTCGTGCACTTCGTCCTCTTCGGCGATAGCGGGAAATCGTAGTACTTTCCAGTTGCCGAATCCACGATCGAGGAGGTGGCCAACCAAATCGTCCTCGTGCAAGCGCTGCATAATTATGATGATGCAGCCGCTCTGTTTAATTATTGAGGCGAGTAAGTAGCGTGTGATCAAACCAGTCATTTACAGCCTTCGTTGCGTATCAGAAAGCGCATCGTCTGGCTTGAGAGGATCATCGATAATGATGAACTGTGCCCCTCTACCAATGGCGGCGCCCCCGATCGAAATCGACAGACGGAATCCATTTTTCGTGCTTTTGAAATCGTTTACGGCTGGCCGGATAGAGTTGAGCCGTGTCGCAAAAGCTCGCTGATACCATGAACTCATCATTATGGTTCGGCAATCGAGAGCGTGCTTGTCTGCCAGGTCTTGGCCATAACTGGTCGCAATTATCTGTTCCGCGGCATTATGGCCAACGAGCCAGTCAACAATGCGACTGAGGCGCAGTGAGACTTCAACGAACGGGGTGGCACACTGATGTGATCAGTCGCTTGGTCTCACCTCGCCTGCACTTCTGCAATTCCTCTGCTACTTTTTCGATGTGCCAGTTTCACGAGCAATTGGCTAAATGCCGGTTGGAGGGATTGCTACTTCATAGCCCAGCGCTGGCTTGGCGCGAAACGCAACCGTATTTCTCTGCTGACCTATCAGCGGAGAAATCGTTACACAAGATAATACCTTCCACCTGGATTGACCCGTGGCTCCGCCCAGCGCAATGCCTGCACCAGGCTATCGACCTGATCGTCGTGCCGTCCGTTCGGAAAGGTCAACAGTTCGTTGATGAACTCCTCCACCCAGCCATTGTGCGATTTCACGGTGCAAATATGAACACGTCCAGCCAGAAAGAGTGGCAACACCAAGGAGGCCCGTTCGACCTTGTCATGTTTGGCTTGGTGATGGAAACAGCGCAGCTGGGCTTTCCTCATATACTCGATCAGTGAAATACCACTGCCGGCGGCTTCGACAATGAAAATCACGTCGTCACCGAAACGGCGGACATAGGATAATGCCTTGCATTTCAGCATTTCGTAATCCCAGCGGCCGCGCTCAACATAGAGAACAAAGTGGCCGTCGCTGTTGGAATAGCCCAGCGTGAGCGCAGAATAGTCTGCCGTTTCCGATGTTGACAAGGCAGAGTCGATGCTGACCCACCAATAGCCGTCTGGTCTGATCTTGGGACAGTGATCAACGATGTGAATATATTTCCGCTTGATCAATCCGCCGCTCGGTGTCTCCGGGCTTTGCTGGTATTGCGATACAAAGTTGTACGTACCGATCTGGTTGCGGATCCGTTCCAGCGTATTCAGATCCTCGTACTCGGCATGCAGGGGTTCACCATCTTTGCGGTAATAGGTGTCCGTAGCACTGACCGGAATGAACGCATCGCCGGTGGCAATGGCCGGGAAGGAGAGTTTCTTGAAGCCGCCGCTGTCCTGTGCAAACCCGGTCAGATCATTGACGTGCAGGCGCTGCATGACAATGATCATCACGCTGCGTTTCTTGTCATCGAGCCGGCTGAACAGGGTGCTCTGGAACCAGTCGTTGGCTTTTTTGCGCGTGCTGTCCGAATTCGCCTCTTCGGGCTTGATCGGGTCGTCAATGATGATGAAATCGCCCCCTCGCCCGGTCAACGTCCCGCCGACCGAGGTCGCGTAACGGAAGCCACCCTGATCGGTTACAAACTCGTTCTCGGTGGTTTTAGTGGGCTGGACATGCGGGAAGATTTTGGGGTACCACGCGCTTTCCACAATGCGCTTAAAATCGCGTGCGAGCGTTTTGGCCAACTCATCGGAATAGCTGATACAGATGATCTTTGCGCTGGGATCCTGGCCCAGAATGAAGGCGGGCAGGACGACCGAGGTGATGAAGGACTTGAGTTGCCGGGGTGGCAGGTTAATGATCAGCCGTGGTTGCTCTCCCTCAATGCTGAGTTCCAGGCTGTGGACGATGGCGTGAATGTGCCAGTTATCCAGGAATGCCTTGCCCGGATAAATGGTGTTGAACGACTGCGACAGAAAGACGTTAAGGTCCAATCTGACGGCGGCCCAATAAGCTTCTTTATCGCTAAATTGCATGATCAAGTCTCTGAACTCTTCGTTAATTTCGTGCTGCCGGCTTGTTGCCGCTGAGTGACATAGGAATCGAGGACGCTTTGGTAGTTGTCCGGGAGCAGGGCCTCGACACCGGATTCCTCAAACTTGCCGGTGCGACGCAGGATCTCGAACAGGGTCATCAACGCCTTCAGGTCGCCCTGCAGGGCACCGGCCACGATCCGTTTCACCATGGCCTGCATACGGGTAATGGTTTTCTTCTTGCCGTTTTCGTTGACGACGATGGACTGACCGAGCTCCTGTTCCAGAATTGTCAGAAAATTGGTTGAACCCTTCGGACGGCCCTTGGGATTGCCGGATTTTCCCTTCTTGAAGCGCCCGCTCTCAGGTGGGCGCCGGTATCCGATCTCATAGCCCATGGCCGCTCTCCATGTCTGCCCCCGACAAGCGGCTGGCCCGTACCTGGTCCCAGGTCTGTCCGGTCGCTTCCAGAACGGCTTCTTTTCCTGTGACCCGTTGCCAGCGCATGACCCCCACATCGACGTACTGCGGATCGAGTTCGATGGCTCTGGCCTGGCGACCGGTGCGTTCGGCGGCAATCAGGATCGTGCCGCTCCCCGCGAAGGGATCGAGGATGATCCCCTGGCGATGGCTGCAATCCCGGAGAGCGTCAGCAATGAGACTGACCGGTTTGACCGTCGGGTGCAGGGCCAGCAGTTCATAACCTTTGCCCTTGAAGGTATTGACGCCGGAGTAGGTCCACACATTGGTCCGATAGCGGCCATGCTGGCCGAGCTCAAAGTTGTTGATGTGGGGTGCCTCGCCCTTCTTAAAGACGAACACCAACTCATGTTGGCTGCGGTAGAAGCTCCCCATGCCCCCGTTGTCCTTGACCCAGACGCAGAGCTGAAGGGGTGAGCCGAAGAAGGGCAGAGCGGCCATCTGGATTTCCATGGAATGGCGCCAGTCCATGAAGTAATAATGAACGGCACCGTCCTGACTGGAGGCGTGCGTATGGGAAAACGCCGTATTCAGGAAGGCCGTGAACTCACCGGACGTCATTTCGCCGCTGGCCATTTTGAATTCTTTGTGATGGATTTTCCCAGAGCCACAGACATGACCATCGATCGGCACGTTGTACGGCGGGTCACTAATGACCATCTGTGCCACAGCGCCCTGCATGATCGTCTTGTAACTATCGGGACTCAGTGCATCGCCGCAGAGTAGGGAGTGATTCCCTAGCCGCCACAGGTCACCCACCCGTGAAACGACCTCTGCCGCGATATCGTCCGGTTGAAGGTCGTCGGGATCACTTCCGGAGGGTTCTTCCGCACCGTCGAACAGGATGTCGATCTCGGCGGTACTGAAGCCGGTCGTCTCGATGTCGAAATTTTCAGCGATCAGGAGTTCCAATTCGTCTTTGAGGAGTGTGGCGTCCCAACCCGCCAGTTGGGCGAGCTTGTTGTCGGCGATGACATAAGCGCGTTTCTTGGCCTCGGACAGGCCGGCAATGACGCGGGTAGGGATGGTCGGAAATTCAAGTGCTTTAGCCGCCTGGACGCGGCCGTGTCCGCTCAGAATAACCCCCGCTTCATCGACCAGAACCGGGGCGGTGAAACCGAATTTCTGGATACTGGTCTTGAGCTTGGCCAGTTGCTTGTCATTGTGGGTGCGGGGGTTTCCGGGCCACGGTTTGAGATCACCGGGCCGGCGATCAATAAGGCCGCTTGCGACGTTGGTTTCAAGTACTTCGGTTTCTTTGGTTTTCATCGGAAAGCTCCTTGTATCAGTAGGTTCTGAAACGCGGAAGGGCAGACCGATGTGACCTCACACAAAAAACGCCAAGGAGCGGCGATCTTTGTCGGAGACCGACATCAATCTGCCACTCCATTGGCCTATGAATTATATCAAGAAACGTTAAGGCAGAAAATATTATTGCGTCTGAACCTCGGAACAAAATTTTCCAAGTTAAATCCTGGTCGAATTCTTTGTATTGATCTTCGCGGATTTGTCCACGGCATGGTGTCCTTGATCTGACCGATTGAATCCCTGTTATGCCGATTAGAATTCCCTCTTCTATTTTCCATCAAACAGAGGCGGAGGTACTGAAGGATGGCTCTGGGATGGATTTCCGGCGGAACAGTTGCCATTGAATTCGCCCCAAAATGCTTGAAATTCCCTGTATTTCCCCCTGTTACAGGGAATTTGGCAGAGAACGGTTCGCTCGGGACTGGATCCTCCGCCATTCTAAACGGTGTGTGCTCAATCAGTTGGGGCGAGCGTTTCCCGCGTGTACCTCAGATGTACCCTTGATCTTGGTTTCGGGATCTCCCCAAGTGCCGCGCACATCGCGCTCGAGCTGTTCCTGTCGCGATCGTACCCAAGGCGAGTAGTGTCGCTCCGTGATTCGAATGCTCGAATGCCCCAGCAGAATCGAGACCCGCTCCAGAGGAACGCCAGCCAGCAAGAGCTCGGTTGCGAAGGTGTCGCGGAAGCGGTGCGCGTGGGAATTCGCGACCCCGGCCTGTTCGAAAAGATGCTTCAATTTTTCTTGGCAATCGCTGATGATGCTCTTTGGCTTCCCGTTTCCCGTCCAAAAGTAAAAGCGCTCGAAAGGCTCAGCCGCGGCCGCAAGCGCGGTGATGACGAAGGGCGGCAGCGGACAGTACACCGGCGTCCCGGCTTTCGAAGTGAACAAGAACAGCTTGTCACCATCAATGCGCTCACGGGAGAGCGTGACGGCATCACCGATGCGCAACCCAGAATGCCGCAGCAGTAGAACTAGCGCCCGCATGCGCCGGCGGTTGCGCGACTCAGCCGTGCCATAGGTCTCAAGCGCAGTGAGGATGCAGACCATCTCTCCGCGGCTAAATGGGAGCGTCTGCTTCGCCGTGATCTTCGGCGATTTCAATTTCCGGGCGGGATTGTCCGGGATCCAGCCCGCATCATGAGCAAAGCGCAGAAAACACCGAACAAACTCCAACTTCTTCAGTGCGCTCAGGTTCTTATTAGGCCATGACGATCGCCACTTGCGCAGCAATTCCAGGTTGAACTCAGAGACGAAGCGTAATCCCTCAGCCGCGGCAAATCGCTCCATGTCCGCGCGGAGATATTTGTACTTGTTTAGCGTCGGCTCGCACAGTTGCCGCGATCGCGCATCCCGTTCGAACTCATCCCATGCGTGTGTGAGCGTCGTGGGCCCGGACGTGACTTCTTCGGGCTTTATAAGACGCGCCTTCAGCCGCTCCAATTCGCGCTCGGCTTCTTCCCAAGTATGGACGCGCAAAGATTGGCGAATCTCGGAGCCGTCGAAAATACCATCAACCCAAATCGGACAGCTACAGCGGCGATAAGCGCGGCCCTTCTCACGGTGCGGGCAAGTGATCTTGTGACGGCGATAAGGTGTCAACATAGTGGCCTCAGATTCTACTACTCGGGTTGCTCATGCGCTTGTGCACTCGCTGGGCGACGGATTCCGGGATCCGCAGCGTGCGGTAACGCCTAGCGCGGGAGCGATTGCGCTCGATGATTAGAACACCCGGTTCACGTTCGAACAGCCGGCGCACGGTATCGGCAGACAAAGCCCAGACCTGCCCCAGTTCCTCGGGCGAATAGTGCCGCTCCATCGCGGGAACTCGAGGCGCCGAGTTGGTTTCCAGCCGTTCCATTTTGTTTAGGAGGTGCAGCTCATGCAAGTCCCGTCACGCTGCAAATAGTAGCTGCCGCATTTCGAGCAAGACGGCACGGTTTTTAGCTGTTGTGAGCCATTCCCCCCAGTTTGACCCGTAACATCAGTCACAACCCGCGTAAACATTGACGATTCTTCGCTTTTTTGACCCGTAACAGAATCCTTTTGTGACGGGTTGAAAAAGTGCGTTTCACCCGCATAACCACTGCATTGTGACGAGTGTGACGGGTCAAAACCCGGGGATAGGTATTCTGCGCGTAAGTAGCGGGCGAAGGCGTCTTCAAAAGACTCTCGGAGGTAGCCTTTGAATGTGACCTCATCTTGGCGAACAGTGCGCGGAACAATGCTGAATGGTTTCAGCAATCGCGCAAGAGATATCGCCGTCAATGGCTTGCCGTGATTCCATTCCGCCCACGGAGAGGTTTCCTTTTGCACTAGTGCGGTAATCAGATCGCCGGATGATAACCGGTCACCATTGTTTTCTTCGAAAATCGATCTGATGTCGGCTAGCAGAGTCGTCGTGTGCGATTGATCTTCGGCGCTCTCCCCCGTGTAAAGTTCCACCAACGCCTTGCGAGCCTTCGCCGGCCAGGATCCGCCAGCAGCATCCGCGATGGCCAACAGGCATTCCGCCCCGTCTTGCTGACGGTCGTTTAGCTGTTGCGGAATTTCTGGTTCCACGTCCCTCAGAATTGGAAGCAGCTCTTCAATCCACATAGAGATCTGCTCGCGGAGTGGTGCAGCTTGAGGCGCTATGGTTCTTTCGCGCAGCCGTTCTACTTTCTCGCCCTGAAGCTTTCGCTTGAGGCGGATGGGGAGAGAGCGGTCTGCAACCGTATCGGGAAGATGGCCGATTCCTGCGATTGCCTTGGGACAAAAGCAGTGGAAATCCTTTGTGGTCATCTCCGTGCCTTTGCCCACAACGCGTGCCACGGTGCCTTTGCAATGGGCGCCCGCATTGAGCACACCGCGGACCGCCTGCGACATCTCTTTATCGCCTTTGAATAGCGCGTCCATTTCATCCAGCAATAACGTAGGGCGCTTCTGCTCAATTTGCCGAAACAATCCTGCAGCACTGGCTCCCGATGTTTGCCAGGGTGAGCGAACTAGGTAACTCACAACTTCTAGCACCCGGGATTTTCCGCAGCGCTTTTCGGCTGAGGTCACTGCCAAGTAAGGCGTCCAGATTGCCGCCTTGAATCCGTGCGTGTGCGCTATCCATAGCGTTACGCCTGCGAATTGCGCATCCGTCATCACGAGAAAACGTCGCAGGAAGCTTTCAATGTCATTAAGGATCCCGACGCCAGTCGCGGCAGAAGCGGAGTCTCGATGGAACAATGATGGTCCGAAGTCTAGCGGTACTCCGACGTGCTCATTCATAGGGATTTTCCAGTTTTGCCGCATCGCAATACGCGGACTCCTCTAGTCGCCAGCAATCGAGCGTCGGAGGTAGTGCCGACCAGCAGCTCTCGGCTTCGGGGCCCGCTGGCCCTAACTCATGGAGCAGTGTGTCGAGGTCGTAATAAATCCGCACCGTTGTGTGTAGCTCATCGCGGAGTTTCAGCCGCTCCCGGCGTTCTGTCTGTTTCTGCTCTATCTCGCGCTGTCGATTCCATTCGCGCTCTTGCGCGCGGCGATTGATCTCGACTCGCTCTGTCGGGGTGATACCTTCACGCCAGATGCCGAGGACTTTGCATGCGGTTTTGAAGTCGCAGGAATCGCGCCGCATGACGAATTTAAGAATGTCGCCGCCAAATCGGCAGCCGTGGCAGTACCAGAGGCCATTCGTAAGGTCCACGCTGAAGCTTCGACCGGACCGGCTTCTGTGGAACGGGCAATTAGCCGTCGCCCGGTAGCGGCCAGCTGGACGAAGCGGGCCGACCTCGCTCTCATAGAAGGTTCGAGCTGAAGGAAGTGCCCCGCGGTCAAAATGGGAGTCAGCCATGCCGCACCATTTCCTTGAACTGCTGCTGACTCACCGAACGCAGCGGCCAATTCTGAAGTGTGATCTCCCACCAGGCAGACCAAAATTCAGGCGAGGCACCGAACAAGAAAGGAAATTCGTGCCGCCGAACTGTGGTGGGCTCAGTCATCTTGAACCCATCTTATCTGAGAAATATAATTTTGCAACATAGACACCTTTTGCGCTTGTGGAAATCGCATGGAATAACATGATATCTTCTTTATTATTAGGCTATTAAGATAAATGAGAAATATTATTCTGGACAAATTTGGAATTTATGAGAAGATGCAGTTGAGAAGGTGCCCTGACATGAAAGACAAAGACTTAGTTCGGAAGATGCGCAAGGGCCACGGACTGACGCTTGCTGTGTTAGCGAAAGAGACTGGGATTTCGCTCCCCAAACTCAGCCGCTGGGAACATGACAAGGCTAAGTTAACCCCCGAAGAAGTGGAGAAAGTGATGGCTGCGATTGACCGCGCCGTCATTCGGCAAGCGGAGAGTGTACCTGGACCTCTGGCAGATCACGGAGGGGGTGCGGTTAAGCGGCTACGCCGTTTGTACGGGATCAATCAACTTGAGTTGGCCAAGCGTGCTGGTATTGCCCAATCCGTGATTTCGCTTTTTGAAAATGCATACGTAGATTTTGAGCCGGAAGAACTGCAAGCGCTGGAGGTAGCACTCAACTCTCTGATTGAGGAGAAAAAGTCGAGTCTTCCCGCAAGCGTGTCGTTGCAAAGTTTGTTGACATTGGGGAAGAAGCCACACGCCAAACAGTCGGCGGAGAAAGGGCTTCAGCAGTTACGTGAATTGCAGCAAAAGCAGATCGCCAATCTTGAGAAGCAGTGCTTGGACCTGGAGGAAATTGCGACATTGCGTCATGTGCAAATCGAAGGTCTAAAACGCAAGCTATTCAGCTTGGGGGTAACGCCCGAAGAAGTGGAGGAGCTGCTAGAAGAGCCCGAAGTAGTCAGGGAGCACGCTGGTGACTGAGATCGTGACCGTTCAACCCGAGAATGGCAATGGGAACGGCGCCGCGCAGCTCCTGTCTGCAGGCAAATCGGGATTCCAGAAAAGGGTTGACAAGTTGACCCGGGAAAAATACGAGTTGCGGCAGGAAAATGACCAACTCCGTCTCGCGATCCATGGATATGAAGAGATGATCCGAAAATACAAAACTGCACTCCTGGCCACCAGGAGACAACATGCCGAATGAGTTGACGATCGCGACCACCACGGACGCCGCGGATGTCGTAAAAGCTGCCGCCGGCAATGATGAAACTTTCGCCCGTGTTCCGGCGCCGAAATTCGATGGCGAACAGCTCGACGGCTCCACCGCAGTCAGTTTTGAACACCCACGGAGCGAACGCTCCATGCTACTGGAGCGGCTGAAGCAACATGAAAGTGACCTGGAAGCATTGACTGGCCCCGAAGCCGATTATGAAAAAGTGACCAGTACCGAGTCGGCATCGGCCGAAGCGGAACCCGAAAATATTGACATCGCAGCTGTCCGGAAGGCTGCGACTGAGGACGCAATCAGTGCGGCTCGGCGACAGCAACAGGAACGCGATTCTTACTACCAGCAACAGCAGTCCCAACACCTGGCACCGGCGCAAATCGAAATCCAAAAGTTGCGAGCGGAACTAATGCCGCCATTCCAGGAGAAATTTAGAGCTCTAATAGCGGATGTTGACGCTCAGCAATTGCAACAGACTTTGCAGATCCCACTTTCCGAGAAACTCCTTGACGGCCTGCTTTGCCTACCGGGGGTGTTGAGAGCGCGGCATGGCTGGCGCGGAACCCTGAGGAACTGCAGAAGCTTTCCAGCCTACCGGAGCATATGGGGCTAGTCTACATCGCACAGATCGCGAACAGAATGAACCCGGCCGCACATCGGCGCCCCTCTAACGCACCCGAACCAATTCGACCGATTTCTGGCTCAGCTACTAGGTTTCAGAAGCCGGCAGACGAAATGTCCTACCAGGAATATCGAACTTTCCGGGACAAGCAACAAAAGACGCGGTATAGGAGATAAAGATGCACTACAACGAAAGCAGCGGGCCGTCGCTATCACGTGAGGCCAAACAGAAGGCGGCCTTGCATCACATCCGCATTTTTGGTCACCCGCAAGCCACGGCCGATAAACCGATGTGGCTGCTAGAGCACCATGCTTCTCAGCGGGACCGTAATCCCGAGACCCATGAGTTCACAGATGGCCACGAGATGCTCGCGCACATCGCAACTAATTCAGGCGTTCCCGAACCGAAAGACGAGGCCAAAGACGAATGAGCACAAACGGAATCCCACTCATAGCACTGCAAAACCGGCCGGCGTACCTGGATCCGATGGACTCGTATCAGAAAATGGCCGAGTTGCAGCAACGTTTGCGCGCCGGCGACCTCGATGCGCAGGCAAAGCAACTGGAACTGCAGAAAACGCGCATGGGCCTTCAGCAAGTGCAGAGCATGAACGAGGCCTTTCAATCAGCGCTCCGTCCGTCACCTAACGGAGCACCCGGCACACCAACGCCGACAATGAATGCACAATCTTCCGGGCAGATGCCTACTGCAAGCGGAAATCCCACGCCGATCTTCGATCCCAGTCGGATTTATCAATCTTTAGGTGCTGCAGGGCAAGGTTCGCTTATTCCCGGACTGCAAAAGCACTTTGTTGAACTTGATAAGACCGCTGGCGAAGTACAGAAAGCGAAGGATGAGCACAACGCTGCGGCCTTGGACTATTTTGGCGCAGCCGCGAAAGTCGTAGCTGATGCGAATTACGATCCAGTGGTTATGGGTACAGTGCTGGCCCATGCGGCCGCTAATGGCTATGGCCAGGAGGCGAATCAACTATTGAGGATCACATAATATAGTGACGTTCTTCCGATTTTATGCTATCGTTCGGTAATGGGAAACCCGGCAGGAGTACGACGAGACTTTACTGCACTGGAGCAGCGGCGTTTGCGAGCAGCCCGGTTGCTGGAAAAGGGAGTGCATCAGTCCGAAGTAGCGCGCCAGACTGGCGTACATCGGCAGTCGGTTAGTCGCTGGGCACAGCGATTGGAGTCGGAAGGTCGAGCGGGGTTGAAGCAGGCCGGACGGGCCGGACGCAAGCCTCGCCTAAGCACAGAAGATGTCGAACGGATCGAGCGTGGCTTGAAGCGCGGGCCGGAGAGTCTGGGATATGACACGGGGCTGTGGACTTCGGCGCGCGTGGCGCATTTGATCGAGCAAGAGTGCGGGATCGAGTACCACCCGGGACACGTATGGCGCATTCTTCGGCAATTGGGCTGGAGCTGTCAGCGGCCGACGGGGCGGGCGCTGGAACGTGACGAGACCGCGATTGTTCGGTGGAAGCGAAAACGCTGGCCCGAGATTAAAAAAAAGCCCAAGCAGAAACTCGGGTCATCGTCTTCGTCGACGAAAGTGGATTGAGTCAGAGACCGCATCGTTACCGCACTTGGGCGCCACGCGGGCAGACTCCGGTTTTGCAGTACCACTTCAATTGGAAAACGCTATCGGCCATAGCTGGTGTGACGTGGTGGAACTTCTACTTCCGTTTATTCCCAGGATCGATTCGCAGTCCGCAGGTGATTGAGTTCTTGCAGCATTTGTTGCGGCATCTGGACTGCAGGCTGTTGGTGGTGTGGGATGGAGCAAAGACTCACCGTAGTGGCATGGTTTGGGATTTCGTACGCGAACAGAAGGGTCGGCTCTGGTTGGAGTTTCTGCCAGCCTATGCTCCGGAACTGAATCCCGTCGAGTACCTCTGGTCGCACTGGAAGCAGCATGAACTACCCAACTTCTGTCCGCA
>WNGK01004271.1_pt1 | contig 15339 bp, 4 predicted proteins | sample 5400601 | NCBI WGS metagenome assembly WNGK01 (sample SAMN13153376, study PRJNA577476) | soil metagenome | isolation source: 60 cm soil or saprolite under Garry oak tree replicate 1 | place: USA:California | collected 2016-06-15
CGATGCTTGGTGCCGGACTTTTTAATCCCCCGCGCATCGGCAACACTCGCGTCACCGTGGACGGCGCCAGCCTTGCCGTCATCGGCACCAGAGGCACTCGGCTGAGCGTATCTCAGGAAGTCGTACAGGAGTTTCAGCTCTCATCCGTTAACTTCGATCTCTCGACTAGCTTGACCACCGACGGAGCAATCAATATCGTTACGCGCTCCGGCGGTAACGGCTATCATGGCAGCGGATTCTACTTTTTTCGAGACCACAAGCTGTCTGCTTATCCTGGCTTGCGGCGAGACCCCAGCAATCCGAACCCATTCTTCCAGCGGAGCCAGTTCGGCTATCATTTCGGCGGCCCGATACGCCGTGACCGCGTCTTCTTCTTCACTAGCTACGAGCGTAACAACCAGCGGGCCGTCCTCTCCATTCAGCCGCGTACTCCCGAGTTCGTTCCGCTCGGAGGAATTTTCGCCAGTCCTTTCCGCGACAATCAGTTCAATGTGCGCTTTGATGTGCGTTTCAATCGCAATCACAACGCCTTTGTCCGCTACACGCACGATGGAAACAATTTCTTCGGGCCGCGTGCCGATAGTAACAATCCTTTGCCTTCGGGCTGGTCGGGAGTGCGCAACTGGGTGGACCAAAGCATAGTCGGGCTGACAAGCGTCCTCTCAACCACCGTTGTCAACGACCTGCGCTTCTCCTATTACTTCGAGACCTCGGCAGAGACACCGGCCGATGCCCGGGACTGCCCTGGCTGCTTTGCGTTGGGCGCGCCGCTTATCAATATTGCGGATGCCGGAGTGAGATTTGGAATGGCGCAGACGAATTCATTTGTCGGACGCCGCTATCAGTTGACTGAGAGCGTGGTGTGGCAGAGTGGCAATCATCGCCTTCGCATGGGTTTTGATTGGGAGCACGCCACCAATGGAGGAGTATTCATCAATCAGGAGCCTGCCACGATTCAGCTCTATTCTCCGCAGCAGGTTCGGAATTTCAATGCGACGTTACCGCCCGGAGCCCAAATCCCGTTGCCCTCATCGTTCCTTACCTTGGACGACATTCTGCGCCTTCCGCTAAGAAACTTCATGACGGGCGTTGGTCCTGGCTTTCAGCTCCAGCGTGACTTTCGCAAATACGGCTTCACCGATCAGTACCGGTTCTATGCCGCGGACACGTGGCGCATCGGTGCCCGCTTGACTGTCAACTATGGTCTGGCGTGGTCTTACGAGCCGCACACTCTCAACACGGACCTCACGAAGCCCAGGCTCCTGACGGCGATTCTGGGATCAGACAATTTGAATCCCGCTGCCGCGCAAAAAACCAATTTCTCGCCCACCCTTGGCTTCGCCTGGTCGGCGACACACGACGGCAAGACAGTGATTCGTGGTGGCGCGGGACGATACTTCGACCCTCTCGTCCTCAACGCGAATACTATTTCCAACGATCGGCTCGCGCTGTCGCCGGTAGGTACGGGCCGAAAGATTGTCCCGGGCTCCGGCATCTTTTATCAGGGCCGCCCGCTGGAGTTCACGACAAGGCCGACCACCTTTACCGGTGCTGATTTGGTTGCAATCCTGCCCGGCATTCGCGCAGATTTGCTGCGACAACTCAGCCCGGACAACCGCGATTTCACTTTCCGCAACCTCGATCTCGACAAGACCGGTTCCGATCTGTCTGATCCGTTTTATAAAACCCCGTCCGCCTTGCACTTTAATCTGGGCGTGCAGCGCGAGTTGGTCGGCAACCTGGTCCTGACAGCCGACTTCGTCTCTCGCCGGTTCCTTCATACCCTAAGAGAGGCAATAGACTACAACCGCTTCAACCGGCGGCCGCAGGGGCCGGTGATTCCGACATGCACCAGCGCCCAACGAAACGATGTCAGTGCGATCTGTTCAGCAGGACCAATCACCTTCGACAACACGACTGGCATCGCGCAGTATAAAGGGCTGCTCGTGCGGCTCGAAAAACGCTTCTCGAATGGTACACAGTTCCTGGCCTCCTACGCACTGGGGAGCTACCAGGGAACCAACTTCACCAGCAACGCGAACTCTCCCGGCACAGGATTCAATAACGACAACTGGTTTGAAAACTACGGTTGGCTTCCCACCGACTTGCGTCACACTTTGAATCTCTCCGGCTTCATAGATCTGCCCTGGCGATTTCAAGTCTCGTTCAGCATCTCCGCTTATAGCCGGCCACCGTTCGCGGCCTTTGTAAGCGGAGTAGATTTCAACGGCGACGGAACTCAGACTGATCTGCTGCCGGGAACGAAAGTGAATCAGTTCAATCGTGGGTTAGGAAAAGATGACTTGGCTAAGTTGGTGGCGCAATATAACCAGCAGTTTGCCGGCAAGCAGACGATTGGCGGCCAAACCGCGCCGACTCTGACGCTGCCCGCTAACTATTCTTTCAACGACAACTTCTTCACGCAGGACTTACGCCTAAGCCGCACCTTCCGGCTGGGAAGCGAGCGTGTGCACCTCGTGCTGTTAGGCGAAGTCTTCAATCTTTTCAATACCGCCAACCTTGTTCAGTACAGCGGCAACCTCAACGATCCCGCCTCCTTTGGTCAGCCCGGCGCGCGCTTCTCACAAGTGTTCGGCTCCGGTGGTCCGCGTGCTTTTCAGTTTGGCGCGCGACTCAGTTTTTGACAGGAAGCAAGTTAAGCGGGAACTCTGAGTCGGTCTATTGCGCGCAGTCGCGATTCGTGCGCGTCACTGAGGGGCCGAAACGTAGCTGATATTCAGCCGAAGTAATGAATGAACAAACCATTGCGTGCTGTTTCGCTACGTCGCGCAGCGGAGCGCTATTGACCTGGCCCAGCCAAAACAGAAAGCCGCCAATATCGGAATCGCGCCGCAGGTAGCCGGCATATTGCGAAAACACAAACGCGCGGTTGTATTCAGCGTCAATGTAAGCGCGGTTGTTGACCGGATTCGTCTGGACGTTGTCATCCGCTAAACGGTAAAGCACCGCGCCGCGACTGCCGAGCGCGATCAGCGAGTTGCGTTGCGAGGCCAGGTCGGCGCCGCTACCATTTCTGATATTCACCAACAGTGCATCAACGAATTGATCAAGCGTCAGGCTCGCCGCATATCTGTTCAGGAACTCCGGTCGCTGCACGAATGCGTTGGCGAGATCCATTTGCGATTGGGCGAGCGAGCTGCCACCAACTACCTGCGCGCGGTCCGGGAAGAACGCTGCGTAACTGGGCAGTTTCCGGGCTTCGGTTTGGTTTGAGTTGTCGGGATTCGGAGACGGTTGATCGTTGCCGTAAGCGGCGCGATAGAGACGAAAGACATAGGCGGCTGTTTGCTGATACTCCAACTCAAAAAAGAAAGCGTTGGAAACGTCGATGCGCTTGTTATGCAAACACAGCGCGTCCGTCCCGCACTGGGTAACTTGGCGGGTCCAGTAATCGAGTCCACTCTGATCAGGTTCGCGATTTAGAAAATCGAGATAGTGTTGCCAGACAAAGAACTGTGCTGTATCGAGCGCGTTTGGTATCAGCGCTTCGTCACCGTTCAGAACATTGTTTTCGTTGCGATCAATCGAGTTGCGCCGGCCCGCTCCGACCGGCAAACCACTGAACGTCAGCTCCGCTCGCGCGCCGGCGGCCTGCAATAACGTTTGTAGCGCGGCCGGAGCCTCGCCTTGTTTGTCGGTTTGAAATAGACCGTTTCCCGAGTAGAGAAACCCGCGTGGAACTCCGCCATAAAGCCCCCTGACAACCAGATCGCAATTCCCCGCCGTCGCCTGGGCCATCAGTAAGTTGACCCGGTCCGTGACGGCAGACGACGTTTTGTTGTCCGCATTGACGGTTACCTGCAAGCCGACTGCGGGCGCCGTTCCCGTGTCGAACGCGAGCACGAACTGCTCGACATCGCGTCGCTGATTCTCGTTCTGAAACGTGAATACGGGTGCGTGCAGGAAGTTCAGCAGAGTGTCGGTCGATCCGTCGTGAATGAAACCGAAGCCGGAAAGCTGCTCGCCGTTTGTACGGAAGAAACCTGCCTTTTGATACTCGCCGCGCAGTTGCGGAACTTTGAAGTCCTGCGATTCTTGAAGCGCCGCGGCAGGAATGAGAAAGCCGCTTGTTCCGGTGCCGAAGCCCGGAATCGCCGTGTGGCATTGATTGCAAGTGAAAATGCCCGCATCGAACGTTGCAGTGGTGAAGAGTTGCGCGCCGCGCGTCGCGCTTGGACCGGTCGGTGGATTCGGCAGCGTGCGATCGAGGTTCTCGTTCGGGTTCGGCCCGTAAGCGGTCATCCTGGTGAACGAGGTGAACGCGTTCATTTCGTCCGCCGTAAGTTGCCGCGGACCTGCCAGTAAGTTTTGGAAGGCGGGATTGAAGTTGGCCAACGCCGCGCGATCGCCGCGCCAGTGCAAAGGCTCAGTGCCGATAATGCCACGCAGCGATTGCGTCACCATCGGCCCTTTCATCGGATGAAAGACGGACTGAAGCGGAAGGTTCACCGGCGGCGGCAGGAAGCTGTTGACAATTTGTAGCTGGCCCTGCGGATCACCCAGGTCCCACGCCAGGCCGTCACGATGGCCGTTCTGATGACAACTGGCGCAAGCAAGATCGCCATGAGCTGAAAAGCTCGCGGCGTCGTACAAAAAGCGCCGGCCATTGCGCACAACGTCCGGCTCAGGATTAAAACCCGCGGGCACGGTGGCGATCTGTGTCTTCGTGGCCGTGTCAACGATGCTGATGCTTTCATCAAAACGATTCAGCGCGTAAAGCAGATTGCCCGCTTGATTGAGCGCGAGACCCGTCGGTCCTTGTCCGACGTTGATGCGCGCCTGAATCACTCCCGCCGAATTTAGCACAGCCACCTTCGCCGACCCGGTTGCCGCCACGTACAAGGTCCCGTCTGCGGCACGCACGATGTCGCCAGGCAAAGCCAAACTATTCGCGCGTTCAGCATCCGAGCCGGCAGGCACGCCGTAGTCGATATGGGGATTCAGATCGACCGCTGTGACATTCGAATTCCCCAGACCAACCAGCGAGACGCGAGTGTTGAGAAAACGACCGCGCACGTTTGGTTCAAAGCGAATGTCATTGTGCGCGTCGTCGTTCGCGACGATCAGCTGGTTCGAAATTGGATCGGCGACTGCGTTCCCGATGTGAGTACCAACGCCATGGATCTCTCTGCTAATCGCCGCGCTTGCGCCGCTCGCGTCCAGCACCACCAGATCAACGTCCGCAAGAGTGTAGGGAATAAACTGAGTCCATCTGCCGTCGTTCCGTTCGTCGCTCCAAATGTTTCCGTTCGACTTAACAATCAAACCAACGTTTGGGGCAGCCGGCAAAGACTGTGACATCGCTGGATTTGGCGGCGGTGGGCCGCCATTAGCCGAGACCAGAGCCGCGGGAACGACTGTCGTCTGGTTACCTGACTCGAAAACGGAGACGAACACACGCGCACCGGCAGCATCGCGCGTCAACGCCCGCGGCTGCTTGCCGCGAATCGTAATCACCTGAGGACTTGCCGCGGGTGCTGCCGGATCATAGACCTTGACCTGGCTGAGACCTGAGACGCACACAAACGCGCGCGCGCTCGGTTGGCCGGCGAATACGACATCGGTTGGTTCGTCGCCGACGTCGAACGTGCGCGTCACGTTCCACGTCGTCAAGTCAACGACGCTTACGGAATCCGAAAGCCAGTTCGCGACCCAGACCTCGCGATCGTTGCGCGCGGTCACACTCACCGGCTCGAGACCGACGGGAATCTCCGCCATCAGCGTCAGCGTCCGTCCGGTTAGATGAAAAACTGAGAGACTGTTATTTGGCGTGTTGACCGCCAGCAAACGCGTCTTATCGGGAGTGATAGCCAGCGGATGAACTTGCGGTCCTTCGAAGTTCTTGTAATTGGGTAACTGGCTCTGGGCCAGGGCTGGAGACGGGTCTCGAATGCCGAACCAAACCAGCGCCAGTGAGACTAACGCGAGCGCAACGATCAGTCTCTTAAGATAGATGATCCTGTGGGATAACTTGCGCGGCATATTTCGGGTTCCGCCTAAGCCCTTATCGGCCTGATGAGCACATCGCTCGGCAGCTTCTTCGATCTGAAAGTGCAGGGTATTTCCGTGGTTCGCAAAAGTCAATCCCAATAAAACGGGGCCGTTGAAGGCTTGCTTGACCCTCGCGCAAATAGGAGTACAATGCCTGCCAACTGGGTGTAGGCTGAATGCCTCACCCCGGCATGGTTTGAGTGAAAGCTCCCATGCTCAGGGGGCGGTGACGGGGTGAGGACGTTACCGCCCTTAATTTTTCCGCGCGCGTGGCGATTGACTCCCCTGCGGATTGCCACTGAATCTTAACTGTCATGTTCTTGCCCTTATGACCTTGCTTTTGCCTGCGGCTTGTCAGACGATACGTTCGATGTTATCCCCCTTTGAACTACAATCCCTGGAGACGGACGGACGTCACGCCTCAATCACCAAAGGACGCCTATGAAAACCCCGAGAAGATCGCGGCTTGTCTCGCTGCTAGTCTCCATAGCGCTGATTGCAGCGCCGGCAGCCGCGCAACAAAGAAAGCCTTCTTCACCAACGCCGAAAGCCGCGACCAAAGCAGCACCAACCCCGGCGCCAACGCTGGACACTCTACTCGCGGCCGACAGCTACAAGGTGTACGGCGAAATAAAAAACTTCGGGCAGCTTATCCACTCTGGCAGTGTGCAGGACATTCTTGATCCGATCATGAAGCTGGCCGCCCCACCCAAAGAGTTTAAATCACTCGTAAGGTTTGCCAGCGCTCACGCTGAAACCCTGACGAGCTCGCGAATGGTATTCGCCGCCTGGCCGGTACGAGCGAAGCTGCCGCAGTTTCTGATGGCAATTGAATTCTCTTCGCCTGATGAAGCGCAAGAGTTTGAGCCGCAACTGCGTGAGTTTTTGCCAAAAATATTTCCCTCGCCAACATCCACACCTCCTCCGGCCGCAACAGCCGCGGCATCTTCCGCGGCGGCGTCATCGCCGGAAGGCTCGCCGGCGCCCGAGACTGAGAAACCGACGCTCGCAGCTGAGAAAAAAATCATCGAGAAAAACCCTCAACCCCCAACCGAAGTAAAAGAAGAAAAGCCCGCGCCGCCTCCGTTTGTGATCCAGCAGTTGGGCAACCTCATCTTGATCAGCGACACCACTTTCACCATGAGGAATCTAAGGCCGAAAGATGCAAAGCTGCTGTCGGAGGATCAGAACTTTCGCCAGGTGCGCGATCGGTTTGCGACCGAAGCAGTGTTTCTCTATTTCGATATCGCGCTGGAGGACAAGACCAGAGCTGCGGTTGCGGCGACTGAACCGCAGCCGAAAGAGGTGACTGAGGACCCCAACCAAATGCCCGGCGACGAGTCCGAGATGGTCACTCCTGAGGTGACCCCTAGTGCGGAAAATCCAGAGACGTCCTCGACGCCACCGGTTCCTGCGGCACAGACTGAGTCAACAATCGAAGTGAGGGTCACGACCGAAGTGAGGGCCTCTCCGCGGCCAGTTGTGGTTGCGCAAAATGCTCCAGGCGCGCCGCCATCGCCTTCGGAAACTGTCGATCCAATGTTCTACATGCTCATGGGCAGCTTTTTCGGCGGGCAAACGAAGTATCCCGACGCCGTGGGCGTCGCCATCTCTTTCGATGCCGATGGCTATGTCGCTCGCGTGTTGCTCGTAAACGGCCCAGAGGCAAGACGCACTCTCATGCCTTTCATTCCGCAACTGATCTCTGGTCCATCGCTGGCGCTTGAATCGCCTTCAATTCTGCCTGCCGACACTGAGTTCTTCGTTGCCGCTTCGCTCGACGCGCCGCAGATCTATGAGGGCCTGGTGAAGGCTATCAATGAAGCAAGCGCCCGCGATCAAGCCGTGTACCGCCGGGCACGCGCGGCGACGCCCCCTGAGTTACCGTTTGCCGCTTTTGAGAAGAAGCTGGGAATCAAGATCAAAGACGACTTGCTGCCGGTACTGGGGAACGAAATTGCCGTTACCTTTTCGGTGGACGCCGTGACCGGTAAGCCAGTCAACAAGACGCCGTCAACTGATCAAGGTTCAAGCCCAACCTCGAATCAGGACGCCGCGAAGAAACGAGCGCCGAGCCCTGTCGTTTTGATCTCCGTGAAAGACAAGGAGACGGCGCGGGCGCTTGTGCCGCGGGTCATCGACGGGCTGGGTTTTAAGGGCGCCAGCACGCTCGCGCAAACCGAGAGGCGCGAAGACGCCGAGATCATTTCATACGGCAATGCCCTTTCTTACGCGTTCATCGGAAACTTTCTGGTGCTATCTGTAGACGCCGCCGCCACGCGGCACGTAGTCGATTCATACGTCAATCACCAGACGCTAGCGTCCGACAGCCACTTCAGAAACTCCACGCGCTGGCAACCGCGCCAGGTGCTCGGGCAGGTTTATGTCTCGCCTGCGCTAATGGACAGTTTCAAATCCTGGGCGAACGAACCGACATCGCTTATTAGCGATCAAATTCGGGAGTTGCTGGTGAGGCTTAGCCCCGTCGCCGAGCCGGTGACTTATGCGCTTTCAAACGAGGGTGTCGGGCCGCTTCATGAACTGCACGTTCCGAAGAACCTCGTCCTGATGATGGTCGCCAGCATTTCTACCGCGACAAATCAGTCCGAGTTAATGAGAAACGAGAACATGGTGCGGTACATGCTTACAACAATTGCCACGTCGGAAGGACAGTATCGCGCTAATCACGGCAAGGGCAGTTACGCTACTTTAGATCAACTGATCGCCGAGGGCATGGTGCAGAAGGAACTTCTGGACAACGTCGGCTACAAGATCGAAGTGACCGTCAGTGGCGACAAGTTTGAAGCCACCGCCGTGCCGCTTGAATACAACAAGACCGGACGACTTTCGTACTTTGTCGACCAAAGCGCGATCGTGCGTGGCGGCGATCACGCCGGCGGCCCGGCAACTGCCGCGGACAGACCGGTGCAATAGTTCTGAGTAATCACCCACTTGTTCAGCAACACTGCGTCGCCTTCAGGAGGTCTAGTCAGTCGGAGTTCTGCACGCATAGCAATTTCTATCAGAGATTTTCTTGACAGCCTGCTTAACTGGTATTAGATTGCGCCATGTTGCTAGACGGAGGACAAGAAAATGAGGGGAAACCTGAGAATCTACGCCTTCGGAATTGCATTCTTTTTCTTCTTATCTGTTCTTGCTCTCCTGCCTCCGGGTACGGAAAGTAAGGGTCCGCATGACGGGAAAGCTACTAGCGCAAAAGGCGAAAACAAATTTGGCGCAGACGTCGCCTCGAAACCAGCTTCGGAGACGCCGTCATCGCGTTCTGATCCTAAGTCGACGTCCTTAACTAAGGCCGGGAAGCTGATCAAGCAGCTCTTCGTTCCCGCCACGCAGGCTTCGTCTGCCAGGCTGAACTTGAAAGACGATGACGAGGCAGACGATCCGGATCGTCCGTCATTTCTGCACGGAACCATAGATAACGCAACCTATCTCCGCATGCGCGAAGAATACACCGCCTTGCTTCGCGGCTTCGAGTTCGGCAAACCTTTTGATCCCACCGCGCGTGGCCGGGCGATCTCGCAAATGGAACAACAGACGAGGGAGACGGTTGAAGCGGCCAAGAAGGGTAAGGTTAGGCCAGAGATCAGCGGCACGACCTGGACATCGATCGGACCTGCCCCTATTCCGAATGGCCAGACAACCTCAGTTTCAAATCCTGTTAGCGGACGGGTCACGGCAATCGCTATCAAAGCCACCGATCCAAACGTGGTCTACGTCGGCACGGCACAAGGGGGCGTCTATCGAACGTTGAATGGCGGTACCAATTGGACCGCCATATTCGACGGGGCACAGTCACTCGCAATTGGGGCGATAGCCATAGCTCCCTCTGATTCTTCAATTGTTTATGTAGGCACAGGTGAGCCAAATCAATCAGCGGACAGCTTTTTTGGCGCCGGACTGTATCGCATCAATAATGCAGAAACGACCGCTAATCTGACAGGACCAATAAACCCATCGGTGACTTCCGGGGCCGCAGCGGTTACGTACAATGCTTTTACCGGCCGGAGCATCAGCCAGATTTTGATCCATCCCACTGATCCGGCAACAATCTTTGTTTCCACGGCAACCGGAATTGGCGGGATTGGAGCCAACTCACTTACCAATACTGTTCCGCCCCTCGCGCTGCGAGGAATCTTTCGTTCGACCAATGCGACTTCGGCCCTGGTCTCAATTGCCTTTACGAAGCTTACCGTAACAACGGACAGTAGCCTTGATCCGGCTTCGCCAAGCCCTGGCGGCACCGGCAACGCCAGCGTTATAGATATGGTGATGGAGCCAGGCAATCCCAACAACATTGTGGCTGCGGTGATCGGCAGGAGTAATACCTGCGGTGGCGGTGCGAGTACTTGCGGAGGTATTTACCAAACCACAAATGCACTCGCTGGTAGTCCGACGTTTACGCAGACGTTTTCCCTGGCGATCGGATCGAGGATTTCGCTTTCGATCAATAAGGTCTCCTCAACCGTAACGCTTTATGCTGCCGTCGAAGAGTCAGCATCGGGCACTAGTTGCACGACAAACTCGGGCGCAGTAAGGATGTCGACGGACGGCGGAGCGACCTGGTCGGCTAAGCTGGCAGGCGGTGGCGGATTCTGCGACGGACAGTGTCCTTATGACATGCCTATCGCGATGGATCCGACCAACGCGAGCAATGTTTATCTGGGAGGCGCTGCTGATGGGACCTGTTCCGGCGTGTTCAAGAAATCTACTGATGGCGGCTCTACATTTCCCAACAGTGACGTCGGTCTGCACGCCGACTCGCATGCTATTGCGGTCGCTCCATCAAGCCCTGCCATTGTCTACACCGGTAACGATGGCGGTATCTTCAAATCCGCTGATAGTGGCGCAACCTGGACGAGCCTGAACAACACGGGTTTCAACGCCACACAGTTTCAGAGTGTGGCAGTGCATCCGACGGACATGAATTTCACCATTGGCGGCACTCAGGATAACGGGACTGAGTGTCAGGGGCCGTGTGGGACGAATATAACTGGCTGGGTACGCGCAGATTTGGGCGACGGCGGTTTCGCTCTGATTGACCAAAATGCCGCCAACACCACGACCGTTACGATGTACCATACTTACTTCAATCAAACCAATGCAATGGGTTATGCGCAGGTTACAACTACAGCGGCCGCCGCCGACAATGGTTGGAGCTTTTACGGCTGCGGATTCACTGGGGCCATCAACAATGGCATGGGTAACGGCGCTATCGGCCAACTTAGTAGGCCTTGTGTCAATACGTCGGCCATACTCTTTTACGCCCCAATGGCACTGGGACCAGGAATTCCAAACACACTCTATTTCGGTTCTGACCGGCTCTGGCGATCTACTGACAGCGGCGTGAACGTCTCTGACGTAAGTGGAGGTGCAATAGTTTCGGGTGTGGCTGTCAGTGCGATTGGAATATCGCCACAAAACGACAATGTACGCGTCGTCGGGCTGGAGAATGGGAAAGTCTTTGCGACGACGAGTGGCTCTTCCACGTTGACGGATACAAACTTTGCAGCGCCGGCGAATCCCAACGGCAGTACGAACGAGTTTGTCTCCAGAGCAGTGATCGATCCTACCAATGCTAATACGGCATATGTGACTCTTTCCTATTACGCCCCGGCGGGCCAGGGCATTTTCAAAACCACTAATCTGAATGCGCTGGGATCATCCACCTGGACGGCATCTGCGAGTGGTATCCCGAGCATTCCGATCAACGCCTTGGTAGTCGATCCGCAAAACCCAAACCATCTTTATGCTGGCACCGACATTGGAGTCTACATTTCGCAGAATGGCGGGACATCATGGACACCCTTCGGTGCTGGGCTTCCGAGAGTGGCCGTATTCGACATGGCGATTCAGAACTCTAATCGCGTGCTGCGTATAGCTACTCACGGGCGAGGTATGTGGGAGATTACGCTCTTAGGTCCGACAGCCGCACCAGCGACAATCAGCGGGCAAGTAGTAACCTCAGATGGAATTCCTCTCGCAGGTGTAACTGTAAGACTCTCGGGAGCAGCCGCCGCCACGACGGTCACAGGCAGCGGCGGGACTTATCACTTTGCCAACGTCGACACTGATAACTTTTACATTGTTACACCAGTATTCGCGAACTATCATTTCAGTCCGGCGAATCGTTCGTTCTCGCTGCTGGGGAATAAGACCGATGCGGTGTTCACCGCCACACCCGATGCGGTCCTTACGAGCAATGCGATCGACACGAATGAATATTTTGTGCGGCAGCAGTATCTCGACTTCCTCGGTCGCGAACCTGACCAGGGTGGGTTCAACTACTGGACCGATCGAGTCAATCAATGCAACGGCAATGCTGATTGTCTGAGGCAGCGACGCATTGATGTGTCGGCAGCGTTCTTCGCGTCCCGGGAGTTTCAGGAGACGGGCTCGTTCGTGTATCGGTTGTATCGGGGCGCGCTCGGCAGACAGTTGAGCTACGGCGAATTCTCCGCCGATCGTTCACAAATCGTCGGTGGGCCGAACCTGGACGTAAGCAAGACTACGTTCGCGAATGCGTTCGTCGCGCGCGCGGAGTTTATTCAGAAGTATCAGGCGAATACTTCTGCTGAATCGTTCGTCGATGCCTTGCTGCAGACACTGAGCGATTCTGCGGGCGTTGATCTAACGAGCGAACGCGGCAATCTGTTCGGCAAATACAACTCGGGTGGCACGATGAATGAAAGCCGCGTATTGGTGTTGCGCGATCTCGGAGACAACGCAGCATTCTCCGCTGCGGTTTACAACCCGTCGTTCGTGCTAATGGAATACTTTGGTTACTTGCAGCGTGGTCCTGACCAGAGCGGTTATGACTTCTGGCTCAACGTGCTGAACAATCGCGAGCCGGGAAACTATCGCGGCATGGTCTGCGCGTTCATCACGTCAACGGAGTATCAACGCCGCTTCGGCACTGTCGTGACACGCACGAACGCCGAGTGTGGGAGATAGGCCAGCAGTTGTCGGAACCACCTGCGGTAGCGCGTTGACTATGACACTGACTCGCCCGCGATGACAGTTCAACCACCCGCTACCGCGGGCGGTTCTGACAAGATCTCGACCGGCTCGACTTCATCCGCCAACTCAAATCCAAATACTCGCGAATAGAAATAGATCTCACCATCGAGCGAGCGTTTGATGTTCTGCGCCTGGCGAAAACCATGTTGCTCGCGGGCAAATGCCACGTAGGCTACGGGAACTCCTTTCGCGCGCAGTGCGGCGACCATCTTCTCGGCCTGGTTTGGCGGGACGATCTCGTCTTCCAGACCCTGAAAAAAGATCATTGGGCACAACATTCGATCGGGAAAGTGAATCGGCGAGCGCTCGACATAAAGATCCTGCCGCTCAGGATACGGCCCAATCAAGCCGTCAAGATAGCGAGACTCAAACTTGTGCGTCTCTCTTGCGAGCGCCTCGACATCGCTTACACCATAGTGGCTGGCGCCGGCTTTGAAATCATTTCTAAAGGTGAGCGCGCACAGCGTTGTGTAACCACCGGCGCTGCCGCCGCTAATCATCAAGCGATCGCCGTCCACTTCTCCGCGCTCGACCAGATACCGCGCGCCATTCACGCAATCATCTACGTCAACCACGCCCCAGTTGCCCTTTAGTCGCTCGCGATAGGCTCGACCGTAACCGGTGCTGCCGCCATAGTTGACATCGAGTACCGCGATTCCTCGGCTGGTCCAGTATTGAAAAATCAAACTCAGCGCCGCAGCCGCAGCCGAAGTTGGTCCGCCGTGACTCTGCACTAATAGCGGCGGGCGTTCGCCGTTCGGCGCACGATAATCGCGATTTCGCGGCGGATAAAAGAGCCCGTGCGCCGTAAGACCACCTTCGGTCGGAAATTCAATCGCGTGCGGCGTCGAGATATCGCCGCCATCGATTTCGATCTCCATTGAACGGCGCAACACTTCAGTTTGCATGTTGTTTAGATCCAGACGGACGATCGATCGCGGCTCGGCAAACGATCCTCCCTTGAAAACAGCCACGCCCGGCGCAGCGCGCAGGTAAGTTATGTCCGTATAAGGAGTCTCGATTGGCGTGAGCTTGCCAGTGCGAGTGTCAATTGTCGCCAGTCTGGAGATTCCTCTCTCAACATAAGTACAGACGATCCGGGTGGCCGATTCGAAGGCGTAAGAGGACATGCCAAACAGCCATTGCGGCAGGCCAAATTCAGCTTCCATTTCACAGACCAACTCCGTCTGGTCCTCGCCTCCGAGGCGGTAGAGATTCCACCAGCCGTTACGGTCGGAAACGAAATAGAGAACTCCGTCAGGTGACCACGCGGGTTGAAAGATCGACTCGTTGATGTCGCCGACCACGTGCCTGCTGCCCCCGAGGGTGCCGTCCGCTTTAAACTCGCCGAGCCATAGCTCGCTACGGTCCCAGGGCATGTTTGGATGGTTCCAGGTCAGCCATGCCAGACGCGATCCGTCGGGACTCAAAACGGGAGACGCGTAAAAGTTGTTGCCGGAACCTATCACCTGGCCGCAACCCTGTTCGCCATCGTTCAGCTGAATGCTCGCCAGCGTGTTCACGGCTTCATTGCCGGCCACGCTGTGGTCTTCTCTGACACAGATCAGTCGCGTGCGCCGGTGGTCTATTACGCAGTCGGCATAGCGCATTTGGCCCAACGCAGTGACAGGCCGAGGCGCAGCCTCACCCGATTGCTCGTAAAGTCGCTGATCAACGAAGTTGGCAAAGTAAACCGACCCGTCGCGAACAACGTAATCCCCGCCTCCGTATTCATGAACCCGAGTGCGCGCGTTGAATTTCGCGGGAGTAACGTCGCCGTCGAAACCAGCGGAGTCGCGTCGCACAATCACGCTCCGGCCACCTTCAGACGGACGCATCTCAACCCAGTAGATGCCCTGGCTATCAATTGTGGGCTGACTGAGGCCAATGACTTCCGACACGATTAGATCAGACGTAATTGGTGATTTCCATGAACCGTAAGGCGCGACTCTTGGTTCGGACATGAACTGGTACCTTTCCCAAAAAGAGCTGTCTCGCAAGCCCTGAGTGTGTTAAGAACATCTTCGCGAAGGTTTTGTTACATACTCGCCAACGCTTTGTAAGACCACTGCAACCTGGGGCCGGAGCGACGAGAGTAGGATGCGTCCATCGTTAATTCTCCATGGGAGAACTGAGATAAAGGCAGGGGCGCTGGTCACGGGGGAGGTCAGCGCCCTCTCTTTTTGACTTCAAGCACAGTCGACCACCGGCTCATTCAGTCCCACCCAGACTCTTTGTCGCTCCTTCGACTCCGGATCGTTTCAAGCTTAGCATTTTTTAGCAGCCCCG
>WNGK01009386.1_pt1 | contig 15336 bp, 16 predicted proteins | sample 5400601 | NCBI WGS metagenome assembly WNGK01 (sample SAMN13153376, study PRJNA577476) | soil metagenome | isolation source: 60 cm soil or saprolite under Garry oak tree replicate 1 | place: USA:California | collected 2016-06-15
AATTTGCGCGTGGCATCAAATCCCATGTGCGAGCCTACGTTCTGATCAGTCGGCGCATGGTCCAGTGAGTCACTTGGATTCTTGATAATGGTTGTGTCGCGAGCAGGATCGGTATTCGCGCACAATCGGAAAAGCACCTCGCTCGTATTGTGAACGTCGCAATCTTCGTCAACCGCCACGATATATTTGCTGAACATCATCTGGCCCATGCCCCAGAGGCCGTGCATGACTTTGAAAGCCTGATACGGATACTGTTTCCGGATGCTGACGAAGACCAGATTGTGAAAAACGCCTTCCGCTGGCAGCGTCATGTCCACGATTTCCGGGAAATTCATTTTGAATACCGGCAGAAAGATCCGCACACAGGCGTCGCCGATATAGTAATCTTCCATGGGCGGGATGCCTACGATCGTTGTCGGATAAGCTGCGTCACGGCGATGGGTGATCGCGGTCAAATGGAAAACGGGATAATCTTCGACTGCGGTGTAAAAGCCGGTGTGATCTCCAAACGGACCCTCCGGACGCATTTCACCGGGTTGAACATACCCTTCCAGAACGAAGTCGACGTCCGCCGGAACATCGACATCGATCGTTTTGCAGCGAATGAGTTCGATTGATTTCTTCCGCAGAAAACCAGCAAAAAGGAGTTCATCCAAACCATCCGGCAGCGGCGCGGTTGCCGCGAATGTATAGACAGGATCGCCGCCAAGAGTTACCGCCACCGGCATGCGCTCGCCGCGCTCATAATAGCGTTTGCCGTGGCGCGCGCCGACTTTGTGAATTTGCCAGTGCATCCCGGTTGTACGCTCGTCGTAAATTTGCATGCGATAAATACCGACATTTCGCGCGCCTGTCTCCGGATCGCGCGTGTGCACATTTGCCAGGGTGATAAAGCGTCCGCCATCCTTCGGCCAACATTTGAGAATCGGCAGATCGCGCAGAGTGAAACTCCCTGATGCTGGATGCTGAATGCCGGATATTGGATCTTTCGACGCGCTTTTCTCGTTCAGCATCGAGAATCCAGTGTCCAGTATCGTCACCACTTCCTGGCACGGCGCGTCGCGCACCTGTTTCGGACGCGCATGCAGCAGATGAATTCCTTGCTTGAGCAAACTCCAACCCTCGCGAAGGTCGGTTGGCGGTTTTGCTTTCAGGATGAGTTGAATTTCCTGAGCGATGTCTCCGATGTTCGAGACTTGCAAGGCAAGCGCCATCCGATGGCGCGATCCCATTGTGTTGATTGCGAGAGGGAATTCCGATCTTTTCCCCTCGACAATCGGTTGCTCAAAGAAGAGAGCTTTGCCGCCGCCGGGCGACTTCATTTCGCGATCCGCCCATTCTGCGATGAGCAGGTCGGTATCGACCGGGACAGCAACGCGTTTCAGCTCGCCCGCTTGTTCAAGAGCGTCGAGGAACTTTCGAAAGGAGCGGTAAGCCATTTGCGAGGCGTGCCGCGACTCTGATTAGTTCTGTGGCCGAAAGCGACAGAATTTTTTATTAGGGATACGGCGGCACCAAATATTGGAAGGAAACTGCTCTGCCATTGGCGAAAGTTACGGTCTTGTAAGGGTACGGGATGCTTGGTGGGATGTACGAATAATAGAACGGATCGTAAAAGGGACTACCAAAGAAAACGAAAGTACGGCCGCCGTGATGATGCTGACTTCCCGTTGCCACGCCGACGCTGGTGAGTCCGAACCCATAGCCAAAACCAGGACCATAGTACGGGTAAGGATAAGAGTACGGGTAAGTCGTGTAATTTATATAAATCCAAGTCTCGGTCGAACGGCCACGCATGTTACCCACAATTTTCCGATCGGGCGAGCCCCATGCCAGCCACACTGCGTTTGCTGACATCCCCGCGCGAATTTGTCCCTGGCTTACCAACGCCTGGTCGCCGGGAGAAAGGGTCTGATAAATTTCAGGATGTCCAGAAATTCGCGTCTCTGTTGTGGAACAGCTCGCAAGGATTAACGCGCTGGCGGCAATGCCGAACGTCAGCGTCCTCGCAAGGAATTGACGCATCATTCTCGAAAATACGACCGGGAGTCAGCCAGTCAACTCTGCTGGTCCCGCGCTATCTTGATTAAGACAATTCGTGCGACTAGCCTTCTGCAGAATGGAGGATCGGTACGGCCATCGGATTTCTTATCTGCGTGTCTCGATCACGGACCGCTGCAACGAGCGCTGCACGTATTGTATGCCGCAAGAGTTGCAGGAGTGGTTGCCACGCGAGGAAATCCTGACTTTTGAAGAGACGCTGCGCCTTATTCGCGTCGCGGCGGAACTCGGTGTGTCGAAGGTGAGGATTACGGGTGGCGAGCCGCTTACCCGCCGGGGAGTGCTTAATCTCGTTCGCGGACTTCCGAAAATCCGAGGCATTCACGACATCGGTCTTTCGACAAATGGGACGCTTCTGGCGCGTGACGTTGAGCCGGGCATGACCATGGCGCGCAGTTTACGAGACGCTGGCGTCCGATCGGTGAACATCTCGCTCGACACATTGGATCGACAGGTTTACTCAGACATCACCGGGCGCGATCTGTATGCACAAGTGCTTGAGGGGATCGCTGCGGCGATCGCCGCTGGGTTCGATCAGATCAAATTAAACACAGTCCTGATGCGCGGCCGAAATGAGGATCAATTAATCCCGCTGATAGAATTCGCCGCGGCGCGTAGTCTGATTCTCCGGTTCATCGAGATGATGCCGGTGAGCACGACTGAAGTTCTCGACGAAGATAATTTCATGTCGATCCTTGAGGCGAAACGCTTAATTGAATCGTCTTATAGAAGTCTGATCCCGGAGACGGAATTCCGGACGAACGGTCCGGCGACGTATTACCAGATCCCCGGCCGCCAGCAGCGTATCGGGTTTATCGGCGCGATGACGAACCTTCATTTTTGCGAGAGCTGCAACAAACTTCGTCTCACGTGTGACGGGAAACTCCGTCCTTGTCTCGGCAGCTACCTCGAATTTGATATTATGAAACCACTTCGCGGCGGCGCGAGTGATGAGGAGCTCAAGCAGTTCTTTCTCGGTGTTGTCGATCGAAAGCCTGAGCAGCACGACTTTCGCAATAATTACACGCCGGGCCGCAAGATGATTGCAATCGGTGGCTGATAGATGAAGCGCCTCACGCATATTGGCGTCGATGGCCGCGCGCAAATGGTCGATGTTTCGGCCAAGCCGCTCAGTGCGCGCACCGCAGTCGCGAAAGGTAAAATCAAACTTCAACGCAAGACGCTTGAACTAATTTCCACAGACGGAATCGCAAAGGGCAACGCCTTCGCAACTGCCCGGATTGCCGGCATTCAAGCCGCCAAACAAACCGCGCTGCTGATTCCGCTTTGCCACACACTGCCGCTCAGCGAGGTTAGGATCGACTTTGTCATGTCACAGGATGACGCCGAAGCAACTTGCACTGCCCGGACGATCGCGCAGACTGGTGTCGAGATGGAAGCCCTCACTGGGGTCACTGTCTCGTTGCTTACCGTCTACGACATGTGCAAAGCCGTTGACAAAGAGATGCAGATTTCGGACGTGCGTTTGGTTGAAAAATCAAAACATCAGCTGTAGCAGCGGTCTGTAACCGTCGCTCGGGTTGGCAGCAAAATGGTGCGACCCTACTAGAGCGCCACACTACAAATGCAAATACAGGTTGGCATCATCACGGTTTCTGATCGCGCCAGTTCTGGCAAATATGACGATCTTGGTGGACCGGCTTTGAAGGATGCAGCGCAGAAAAATGGATGGCAGGTCCTTTCGGAAGCGATTGTGCCAGACGACGCGGAACGTATTCGGGAGACGATTCGCTCATTTTCTCAACAAGGTTGCGGCTTGATTTTGACCACTGGCGGGACCGGCATTGGCCCGCGCGACGTCACGCCAGAAGCAATTCGCGCGATCATGCGCGTCGAGCTACCCGGTTTTGGGGAAGTGATGCGCGCTGAATCGATGAAAATTACTCCCAATTCAATCCTGTCGCGCAACTTGGCGGCGATCGTCGATCTTTCCCTTGTGATCGCACTTCCAGGAAAACCGAGCGGTGCTGTCGAATGTCTTGGGTTTGTACAAGGTGCAATTCCGCACGGAGTCGCCCTTGCACAGCGCGTGCCGACTTCGTGCTGAATCCTGCAGCCGTCCCATCTCGACGGCGTCTCGAACAGCATGGCAACGTGAGCGCTTCGCACAACGAAGGAGCTACAACTCAGTCCGGGTAGATGAACAGTCGCATTAATTGCTTGCCGTAGTTCGTGAGATGCGCGTTTCCGCCACGACCGGAAATTTCGTCACGAGTCAAATAGGAATAATCGATCGAGCTTTTTTTAACATAACCTAACTCCGGCTGGGTCACATGTTTGTCGCTTGGTTCTATTTTTAGGGGTAGACCGGAGCGCGCGAAAGAGACTTCCCACGAAGATTTCTCATGGCGAACATCCGCGGCAAGCATCCAGGGGTAAAGTCTTGGCAACTCGAAATGCCGCGATTTAGGCAGGGTCACTTTGTAGAATATCTCTTCGTCACTGAGAAACTGGGGAATGCTGAGTGATGGATTTTTGCGGAGCGCGAGATAGAGCCGCGCGATATCGAGACCGGCGAGATTCATTCCATTGTAGATGCCATTGTGATTTGGATCATTTTTGAAGAATGCATTGTACCAGACTTCGAACCGATCGCTGAGCATCACGTTCAATTCCAAATGAAGATGCGCCCGTGCCTGGTTCAATCCGGCCCCGGTGTAGCCCATCGCGGCAATGGTTTGGCCGCGCTTCACCGCGTTACCGGGCTGTACCGCGATCGAACTCAGATGTCCGTACAAGCTGTAGTAATTTGAATCATCCCAGCGGTGCTCGATCACGACGTACTTCCCGTAGTTCGAGTAGCCCGGCACGGGATTAGTGTGTACGACCTTTCCATCCGCAATGGCGCGCACTTCATCTAGGGGCTCGCCACGGGCATCGCGGCGCAAGGCACGAATGTCAATTCCTTCGTGAAAGCGCGTATAAACAATGCCCGCCGACGTCTCAACGGGATCACGCACAAAGCCGTACTGACCACCTTCCCACGGTGTCGATTTCGCTCCTTTGTAATTGCGCTCGATGTATTGGTAAAATGCCGGACCCCCTCCTGAGAAAAGAGCGTCGTTATCCGTGGGCAGGACAAGGTCGACAATTTGGTTTTGTGCCGCCATCGTAAAACGAACGAACTGAAACGCCAGAAACGCCGTGGCAAAACGAATTTTCATTCGCCGTCGGTTTAAGAAAAGAGCGTCTTTATGAAGGGACCAGGAGGAATGCCTTGCTGGGTCTGTCCAAGGCCGTGATGAACGCACTGTTCTTCGAATCGAACGCGGTGGCTGCGCGCATTAGTCGAGCGCGACTGTGCAACTCTCGATCGAATCCTGGCCGATGATCTCATCGATTCGAGTTGGAAAGGTGAACTGCAAAATAAATGGCAAGTGCTTGCGGGTTTGAGCAAGCCGCTTCCCTATTCGCAACGGCTTTAAGATCTGAAGATCAAGCTTTATCAGGACGTAGCGGTGGCGCGAGGCCTCAATATGATGAGCGATCAAAACAGGCGGATCATGCTGCGAATTCGATTGACCAATGTCATGCTTTATCGCCATGGACATTGGCAAGCGGTCGCCGCGCAAGAAACGCCAGTGAATTCCCGGTGAAATAGTCAACGTTTCTTTTGTCCGATTAATCGCCAATCTTTTTTCATCAAGTCAATGTCCGCCGCAGTCAGTCCGGAAGCGACATAGATCTTTCCGTCGGAAACACGCTTGTCGATTGCGAGTTCGGTGATCGGGCGGCCATTGATGAACACAAAAAGCAGACTGCCCCGGCGCTCAATGCTTAAGGCGTCGAGCGCGATCCGCCCGTGCTCGTCGAGCTGAAACAGCACGCCGTAGGTTCCGTTGGCAGCAGCATAAGGATAAAACGCTACGACGTCCTGTTCCGAAATTCGCGGGATTTTTTCGATCGCCACATCTTTCCCGGAGAGTTGTGCGTGAACGGATGTAGCGAATACTGCGGTATCCTGAGAGTTCGCTTGTGCGTGCACCCGGAACATGCAATGTCGTTGTTTCGCGACGCCTCCGGGTGCCACGAAAAGTAGCCAAAGCGCGAACACCCAGAGACTCTTCATGCGGATTGATAAAGGGTTTGACAGGATTTGCAACGTTTGCTGTTTAAGCCCGCTCATGATGCGACACGTTGTTTTGCTCTTTCTGATTTCCGCGATCGTCGGGCGCACCCTGGGCCAGGAACCCGCGCCTACGGCGACACCGCACAGACGGAGTTGGTTGGGCCGCATTCTGCATCCCTTTTCTCCCGAGGTAGTACCGCAATACAAAGATCCGCGATTGCGTGGCCTCGCGCTCGACCTCCAGATCACGCCGCAGACTGTAAGGCTGTCCGAGGTCCGCCAACTTGAGATCAAAATGACGTTGACGAATGTGTCTAAGCGTCCCGTTTCGCTCGACTTTGCGACGAACCAGCGGGTCGAGATTTATTTGAGGAACTCTGCCGGAGATATCCTGACGAAGTGGTCCGACAATCACGCCATTACAGAAAAATCTGCCACGGTCTTGATTAACCCACAGGAGCACGTTGAATATAACGAAATGATCGCGACGCGCGATCTCACTCCCAATAAAGTCTTTGTCGCCGAAGCTTTCTTTCCCGCATACCCGGAGTTACGAGTCCGGCAAAAATTCCTGGCTGTGCCTTAATGCCTAGAGGCATGGAGCAATAGGTTAATGATTTCTCGCGCAACCTTACCACTTCATCAGTCTGCCGGTCCATTGCTCCTGTTTTCCGATTATCACACGCATCCACAGGGACATCGGGTGCAGCCTTACACGCAAGCGCTGCTTCAACCATGGGCGGATTCGGCGCGTGAGCTCGGACTGAGGGACATCGCTTTCACCGACCACGATCGTTATTACGCTGGGATCAATTTTGATGAAATTGATCGTCTGCGGGAGAAAAATCCCGATCTAAAAATCCGCGCAGGGATTGAGCTCGATAACGATCCAATTCACTCAGCCGTCGGTGGAAAATGGATCGAGCAACATTGGAATAAGCTCGATTTTGTTTTGGGCTCGGTTCATTTCCTCGATCATGCCGATCAGATGTTCGACAGCGTCCCGGCTGGCGCCGAGCAATTCGAGGGACGCGATATCGATGCGATCTACGCCGATTATTTTCGCCGGGTTCGCGAAATGGCCGCGACTGGGCTGGTCGATTGTCTCGCGCATCTCGACCTTGTCAAAATCCACGGTCATCGACCAAATGTAGAGATCGACGCCGTCGTCAACGAGACGCTCGATTTTATTCGTTCGCGTAATCTTGCAGTTGAGCTTTCGACGGCTGGATGGCGAAAGCCGGTAGACGAACTTTACCCGGCCGACCGCATCATCGAACTCGCAATAGAGAGAGGGGTTCCATTTACAACTGCTTCTGACGCGCATTCGCACTTGCAGCTTGGCGATAATTTTCCGCGCCTGGCTCAGAAGGTATCGATCTTCAAGATTCGCGGAGTATGCGTTTTCGAAAAACACAAACGCAATGTGCGCGTTGTATGCGCGATATGACCGCAAAAGTGGCAGAGGTGTCGGCCGCTTTTGTTTCAAACGCGCCTATAACTGAAGATCGAGCTGCGATCGCTCTTGTTCCGATAATACCTTTTCGATTTCGGACGGCACGGGCAAATCAAACCCGAGACGCCCGGCGAGTCGTTGGCAGGTTTCAGGCGCAAATCCTTCGAAGTGATTGCTCACGAATGCCCAAACATTGCGGACCTCCGAAAGATGCCGCTGAACTTTGAGCGACCAGCTTTCGAGGGCGGCCTCACGTTTCCATAGCAGTTTTTCATAACGATGGACGTGCCCACCATCGACATCGTATTTCGTTGCGTAATCGCCGAGCAGACGCAGATAGAGAAAATCTGTGATGCGCGGCAGGAATTCGAATGGAGCAAGGTTTCGTTCGTTGAGGGGAGTCGTATCGGCCCACACCCAGCAAATGCGACATTTTTCCAGAAGCCGGATGATCTGCGGCCGATGCCATCCGGCATGACGAAATTCAATCGCGAAGCGGAAATCCCGCGGCAGCTGTTCGAGAAATTTGCGCAGCGCTGGCTTGCCATCTTTTGGTGCAAAGGATGGGGGGAGTTGGATGAGAATGACCTGGAGTTTTGCTGCGAGCGGTTCGATGGCGCGGAGAAACGAATGCAACTCGCCGGTGCAATCGCGCAGCCGGCGGGTATGCGTGATCTCGCGCGGAAGCTTACAAGAGAAGCGAAAAACGGTGGGAGTCATCTCGACCCAACGGCGGACGGTGTTTTCGGCTGGAGCGCCGTAAAAGGTTGAATCCACTTCAACGGCCGGGAAATAGCGCGCATAGAATTCGAGCCATTGAGAGTCCGGCAGATCCGGCGGATAAAAGGCGCCGCGCCAGTCTTCAAAACTCCATGCGCATGCGCCGATGCGTATTTTTTGCTGATCGGTTAGATTCAAAGAAGTGGGGAGGTTAATCGGTTTTGCGCCGCCGAAAAGATGTCGATCTAACCGAATGTCGATTAATACTGCGGCCAAAGCGCATTCGCAAAGGCCGGCTGTTCAACTTGACGGAATGGATAACTTAACTAGTCTGCGACCTCATGCATTTCGTGATTCGGGCCGTTTTACTTTTCGCCGCCGCGATCCTGGTTTTGCCCGAACCAGGTGTGGCCGCCGTGGTCTTTCAACCGGGTGAAAAAGCGAAGTTCGTAGCGCCCGGCGACGAAGAAATAAGTGGGAACGCAGCGGAGCTGTTCCAGATTGGGCAGACTGCGGAAAAAGAGGGCGACGCGAAACGAGCGATCCGCGTCTACAAGACGCTTGTGCGGCGCCATCCCAAAGACGCCCTTGCGGCCGGTGCGCTCTATCGCACGGCCGAATTGCAGGAACAGCTGCATCTCTATGTCGCAGCGGCGGGTTCATTTAGCCAGCTGGTGGAAAAATATCCCAGTAGCGCGCATTTTGATGAAGCAATCGAGGCGCAGTTTCGCATCGGCGAAATTTATCTGACGGGTAAAAAGTTGAGGTTCCTCGGTATCCCTTATGCATCCTCCTTGGACCGCGCCGTCACGATTTTTGCGAACGTTGTTCGGACAGCGCCGTACGGAAAGTACACCGCTCGTGCTCAGTTTGACATTGGCCTCGCGCGCGAGAAGCAGGGCGCTAATGACGCTGCTCTTCAAGCTTACCAGGCAGTAGTGGACAAGTTTCCGAACGAGCCGGTCGCGGTGGATGCGCAGTATCAGATCGGTTACATCTGGTTCACCGCCGCGCGAACAGGCACTAAGGACATTGCGGCAGTGAGCAATGCCAGAACTGCCTTCCAAGATTTCCTCTTTCACTATCCAAACAGCGAGAAAGCCGCGCAGGCACACGCTAACCTTGACCTTCTTGAGCGTAAACAAACGAGTGGTTCCTACGAAGTGGCGAAATTTTACGATAAGCAAAAATATTATCGCGCTGCCGTCATCTACTACAACGAAGTGATCCGTCAGCAGCCCGGATCGGCGGAAAGTGACCGGGCCAAGAAGCGGATCGATGAGTTGCGCGCGAAAGTCGGAGATGCTGCTCTTCAACCTGCTTTTTCGGCGGCAGACGCTGGCAAGAAAAAGGGAGATGCGCGTGGAGCACGGACGGCCCGAAGCGGGTCGGCGAAGCCGGGTCCAGCAAACAACGCAGCACCGCTGCCTGCGCCGGAGACTGATGTTTCGTTACCGCCACCAGCTTCGCTAGCGCCCGATACTACGACTGCGCCCGAGCCTCTGCCGGCCCCGCCAAGCACAAGCACCGGCGCGTCTTCAGCTCCCGAGGCATCTGCCTCTCCCGGAGTGTCCGCCTCACCGGCGCCGTGAAAGCCTTATTTGCGGCAGTATTTGCCTGCTTTACCCTAAGCGGTTGCCTTGGCTATCACATCGGGCCGGTAAAGCCATATTACCTGCGCGACGTTCACACAATCGCGGTACCCACCTTCGGAAACAAAACCCTGGTCCCTCGTATCGAAGTGTTGGTGACTGATACGGTGATCAAGCAGTTACAACAAGATGGGACGTTTCAGATTGCGGGCAGCGGAAATGCAGATGCTACTTTAAAAGCTGAAATTACCCGTATCGACAGGGTGCCGGCGCGATCCGTGCGCGGGAACGTGCTCCAAACCACAGAATTTAGTTTGACCATGCGCTTGAGATACACGCTTATCGCCCAGAACGGAACGGAGCTCGCACCAGCGGCTGAAGCTGTCGGAGCGACCAGCTTCTTCGTGGGCCAGGATGTGACCACCGACGAACGGCAAGCGTTGCCACTCGCCACGGAAGACCTCGCGACCCGATTAGTCGCCCAGATGAGCGAGGGCTGGTGATGCTTGATGAAAGGTGAAGAAAAGCTTTGGGCGATCCTCAATGACAAACTTGATACGTTGCGTGCAACAAATCGTTTGCCTCAGGCAATTCGCGTTGCTGAAACAGCGCTTGAGATTGCCAAGCGCGCTTTCCCAGGCGCCGAACTTCCGCTGGCGACTAGCTTCGAAAAACTAGGACAGCTTCTCGATCAAAAGGGAGATCGTGCCACGGCCAAAGCATACTTGCTCAAAGCACATGCAATCTTGGAAAAGGTAAAACCACCGGACCAGCGCGCCATCTTCCGCTCCGCGCGCCGGCTTGCGTTCTTATGCGATAATCTCGGTAAATCCGAGGAGGCGATCAGTTTCTACGAGAAAGCGATCGCCGCGGGCACCCAACTCGAAGACATTCCTTATTCGGATCTCGGAACAATGTTGAACAACGTTGCGCTTATTTTCCGTAAATCGGGACGCCAAAAAGCGGCGGAACCGTACTATTTGCATGCTTTGCAGATTTACGAGAAGCAGCTTGGGCCTGTTCATGCCGATGTGGCGTCAGTGCTGAATAACCTGGCCGTGTTTTACACGAACGAGCGCCGTTACACTGAGGCGGAGAATGTACATCTTCGCGCGTTGGCTATCCGCGAGAAATTGTATCCGCCCACGCACCCCGACATTGCCCAATCAAAATGCAACCTGGCGGTCGTGTATCATTCACGCGGCGATTACGCGAAAGCGGCTGAGCTTTATAGCGCTTCGCTTAAGGCTTGGGAGGAGGCGAATGAAAAGCCCTCGAAGGATTATGAGATTGTGGTGTCGAATTACGCCGACCTTTTGCGTTCTGTTGGCAAGGTACGCAAAGCGCACCAATTGGAAGTTCGTGCACGCAAGAGGCGCTCGGGCTAATTTAACCAGGAACCGATTGCCTCCTTCGTATCACAGAATCGAGATCACTGGTTCGATCTTGCAGCCCGCTGGCCGTCTGCGCATTGTAGTGCCGCTGTCTTTTGCTCGCGTGGCGGAATTGGCAGACGCGTACGGCTCAGGACCGTATGGGGAAACCCGTGGAGGTTCGAGTCCTCTCGCGAGCAATAGCTAGCTTGCGCCACACTGGCGTTTAGCTAACCAGCTTCTCTCGGCAAAGCCGAAGACAACGGGAACGACGGTCTGCCAATTCTGATCGACTGATTTACTTCTTCGCCGCAGCTTTCCTTCGTGCCGCCCAGCGAGCCTTCATTAGCTGGGAAAGCCGTTTCCGCCCAGCAGGGGTGATTCCACCTTTTTTCGTGGCGGGAGTTGTTATCGTCCCAGCCTTTAGCTTTGCCCAACGAGCTCTGGCGGCGGCTGCAAGTTTGGCCCGAGTCGCCGCCGACATACGGCGGCGGGGGGGAAGAGCCAGGGCCGCTATAGCGCGGACGCGGCGGCCAGGTGCAAGCATTGAGGAAAGACGTTTTTCCAGGGTATCGATTTGTCGGCGAATTGAGATGGCTTCTTGTAAAGCTTCAACAGATATATCCATATCTTGTCAGATAGCCGGAATTGGCTGAAATGGCAATCAACTTTTTATAACAAAATAGATGTTCGAAGTTCTCGTCGCCCGTCTTTGCCCGTTATTACTCGAAGTAGTAACTAGAAAAGGGACGAGTGATCGCGAAGTTGCGAGTTGATGTTGAATCAATTTTGAAGTGACTAAGTCCAGTATCGCAACACAACCTGAACGAGTCCGGCAAATGTTTGGATCGATAGCTGCACGCTACGATCTGGCGAATCACCTGCTCAGTTGTGGGATCGATTTTTATTGGCGAAAACGCGCCGCTGAGGTCGCCGCGAGTTGGCAGCCGAAGAAAATTGTCGATCTCGCCACTGGCACAGGAGACTTGGCGCTCGCGTTGCAAAAGAAGTTGCCGGATGCGGAGGTTGTGGGTGTCGATTTCCTGCCTGAAATGCTGGAACTGGCGAAACGAAAAGGTGTGCGTCAGACAGTCGTTTCGGATGCAATGAAGCTGCCGTTCGCCGATGCTTCGTTCGATTGTGCCACTGTCGCGTTCGGTTTACGCAACATGGAAGATTGGGGAGAGGCGCTTCGTGAGATGTCGCGCGTGCTTAACGCGGATGGGCACTTGCTCGTCCTCGAGTTTTCACTGCCGACGATCTCGATCTTGCGCGCGATCTATCGTTTCTATTTGCATCGCTGCTTGCCATTATTCGGGTCCTTTCTAACAAAGAAGAAAAGCGCTTACGATTATCTTGGCGAATCGATTGAAGAATTTCCGAGCGGCAATGCGATGTCCCGGCTGATGGCAGCGAATGGATTCACGCGTGCGACATGCGAACTGCTCACTGGCGGCATCGTCACAATTTATACCGCGGAGAAAATTTGTTCCAGGTAGGGACGCTCCCTCCGGAGCGTCGGACTTATTGCCTTTCGTTCCACGCGCCAGGAAGGTCCGACCGACTTGGCCTGTAGCCGCGTCCTTGTGCAACGCGCGGCACTGCCGTTCTTAGCCAACCCCGCATTGCGCCGCCGACAAGGCGGTCGCTATAGGATTATGGCTTCGCGGTGGGCGATGCGGTTGCGCTCGGCGATGGACTTGGCGACCGCATGGGTTGGCTAACCAGCGGCAGTTTTAGCGTGTTCAAATCCGGATTGCTCAGCACGAAGGCGCCTTCCCGCTCGTCCACGCGTGCGAACCACGTGCCGTCACTAGTCCCAGAACCTATCGTCACTTTGTGCGAAGCTTTGTCGTCGGGTAACGTTGTGAATGTGACCACAAGTTGCGGTTTTTCGAAACCGTGGTGAGGTGGTGTTGCTTCGAGCCAACGCACCGCGTGCAAGTTCGACAATGTGTTGAGCAACGATTGCACGTTAGTTTGATTGATGTCGCCACTTCCTTTCAGCCAGCGCCATTGGTTATTTTCGCCGCGCTCCAGCGACAACTCTTTGTCTGTCATGACGCTCAGGCGATGAATTTGTTCCGGTTTAAACTTGAAGATCGACAATTCCTGCCATTGCAAAGGATCAGTGAAAATTTGGTCGAGCAATCCGCGACGGAGTGCCACGACAAAGGGCTCATCGGCAAGTCGCGCGTAAACATTATCACCATCTACTTTCCCAAAGGCGACCGTGACAAATGGCTGCTCGCCAGCTTTCGTCTCGGCAGTGTTCTCCGAGGCAAACGAGCTGAACGTCAATTGCAACTGCGGCTTATCGAGGCCGTATTTCGCCAAGTTGGAAGCCACGTCTTCAACAAATTTTGTCACCCGCTCATCTTGCAGTGTGTCGATGAAACGCCGAATTTCACGTGAATTCGCCGGGGTGTTCTGACGGTTTGTGATTGTCCAATTTTCATCTTTGCGGGCGAGAACGACCTTGCCTTTACCCGGTGCCTCGATTGTGATCCGGTCAAGAACGTTGGTGTCGATTCGGACCAAATGGCGGTCGCGCAAATCGTCTGGTTTCGTGTTGAGGATCTCTTCGATCTTCTTCGGCACCGTGTAAACGAATCCGCGTAATGCGAAGCGCACATAGGTTTGATCTTTTTCGTTTTCCGGGATGCCGCCGATCTGCATTAGCTGTCCCGGTTTATCCGCCTGGGTAAATAACGTGATTGCGCCGCGCGGCTCGACCAGTCCATAAGGGCTGAGATCGCCGTGGTCGTCTGCCACAAATTGTTGAATGCGGGCGGTAGTGATTTGCGCGATCAGATCGTTAATCTTTTGGTCGTCGCCGCGTGCACGGAGCGGCTTCACGATTTCCCAATGATCGGCTTTCTTCTGCAGCTCCATTTCACCAGCAGGCATCTTTAAAATGATTCGCGACACCTGCGCGGTGATCAGATCGGTTAATTTCCGGTCGCGGAATTCTTCCGGTTTTTTATCGATGTCCTTCTTGACGGATTGTCCGGCGACAAACGTTTCCTTTGAATTCTCGAAGCGGACATACATCTTGCCTTCCAACGCGGCGTCTTTTCCGAATAAAATTTCCGGCGGTCTATCCTGGCCGATTAGTTTGAGCCTCAGCTTCGGCTTGTTCAGGCCGTATTCGGTGAGTTTGTTCTTATCGGCCTCGATTTCTTTGGCTGAAATCGTTCCGTCCCTCTGCCAGTTCTCCAAATCCGACAGCAAATTCTCGATTAAAGAACTGTCCGTCTGGTCCTTGATTGGGGTTTCAAGACGCCATCTGTTGTCGCGGCGTCGCATTTCGATCTTCTCATCCCCATTTTGAATGACGATGCCGTTGATCTTGTTTCGGTCGAACTTAACAACATTTTGCGCCTGGCGTTTGGCTTCTTCCGTGCTCGGCTGTTTCATCTCAACGAACCTGAGATAAGCGAAAACGCCGAGCGTAAGCGCGGCCAAAACCAGGGTAGTCCTCCAATTCATAAGTAGACTCGACCAGTCAAACCCGCCGCTGCCACCAGACGACGGCTCCGATCACAGCTGGAATCAACGGCATCAAAACCAAAACGATCCAGCGGAAATTGCGCAACGCGTCTTCGCTGAGACTGAACGTGAGAGGTTTTGCAATTTTTGGCGCGATACCGATAAGCTTTTCCCGACTCAGCAGCCAATTCACGCTGCCAGAGACGAAATCGAGCGCCTGCTGATCTTGCGTAACCGCATTGTCTTGAACGAACGTCGCATTGCTCACCGCGACCAGGCGCGAGGAATTCACCTGCACGCGCTCGTCTGCGCTCCCCCCTTTTTCGACCGCTGCGCCGATCGTTAGCCGTGTGTTGCCATTTCGCTTCGCGTCGGACTGCAGCTTTGCTTGATCCTCCGTATTGTAGTCAGTTTCGGCAAAGTAGCCTTTTTCCGCCTGAATTAGCGGTTCGATCCGGAGGTTGGCAGCGCGGACGCGGTCGGGCTCAAGCGTAAGCGAAGATGTGCCGCCAAAAAAGAGCGCGTTTGCGTCCGCTAGTCGTTTCGTGATTG
>WNGK01010035.1_pt1 | contig 15334 bp, 9 predicted proteins | sample 5400601 | NCBI WGS metagenome assembly WNGK01 (sample SAMN13153376, study PRJNA577476) | soil metagenome | isolation source: 60 cm soil or saprolite under Garry oak tree replicate 1 | place: USA:California | collected 2016-06-15
TCGAAGGCGAGAGGAAGCCAGTCATCACGGTTAGAGCTGGCGAAACTGTGCATCTGAAGATCACGGCAGAAAAAGGAGAGCGAGTTGCGAACGACGGCTCCGTTCACAGCTTCACGATCAAGGAGCTAGCCAGCGAAGGTTGGAACCTGAGACTGAAGCCCGGAACCCAGGAGTACACGCTCACTGCGCCCAGTAAGCCCGGCGAATATTTAGTGCAGTGCATGGTGCCGTGCGGCCCAGGCCATGCCGAGCAGAGAATGAAACTGGTTGTGGAGCCGTAGGCAAGTGGCTGATACTAGTGGGAAAGCCGTCTGTTTCAGTGCTGGACAGACGGCTCCCCAAGGCGAACAGCGTTTAGCCGCCTCCAAGTTTGCGGGACGCGGTAGAATCCATATGTTGCACAAAATGTCACAACTCGTCTCGATAGTACTGGCAGTTGTTATCTTGGCGCTTCCGCTGTCGGCATGTCTGACATCGGCTGCGAAGATGAGCCTGGAACAGCGGGAGTGCTGCCAAAAGATGGCAGGCCGCTGCGAGACCTCTGTAATGCCCAGTTCTCACTCGTGCTGCCAGCACCCTGTCTCGCGTCAGGCGATTGTTGCTTCCAAAGTTCAAAGGAGCGATGCTGATTCGGCTGTCGTTATGCTGGCGGAAGCGGCTCCCACCCTGCCACAAGTCATCGCCAGCAGAAGCTCGACGTCATTCGAGTCTCCACCCGAGAGCCCTCTGCAAATCGTTAAAGTTCTTAGAATCTGATCTCTTCGTCAAGGTAAAAGTGCGAGGACATACCCGTGTCTTCGTAAGATTTCATCTCCAAACGTGTGCGAGGAGAAATGACGAATATCAGAAATCTATGTGTGTTTGTCTTTGTGGCGGTTGCTGCTTTCGCGCAGAGCACTCCCACCCGCTTGCAGTCGCTGATCGCGGAGGCGCGTCAAAACAATGCCGCTATCAAGGCTGCCGAAAGCGCGATTCAAACAACCCGATTCATGCCCAAGCGGGCGTCCGCGCTGCCGGACACCGAAGTCATGGTGCAGCATTTTACGGTGGGAAGTCCGCGACCGTTCGCGGGGTACAGCAACAGTGATTTTGCGTACATCGGCTTCGGAGCATCGCAGGAGCTTCCTTATCCCGGCAAACGCGCCTTGCGGGCGGACGTGGCCCAGCACGAGATCGCAATTTCAGGTGCGCAAAAGAACGCCGTCGTCTGGAATGTGCTCAACCGGCTTAAGCTCGCGTATTTCCAGCTCGCGGCATCGCAAAAGGTCATTTCTGTCCTTGCGAAGAATCAGCAAGTCGCAGATCAGATCGAGCAAGGCGCCGAGGCTCGCTACCGTGTGGGAGAAGGGATCCAGCAAGACGTGCTTCGGGCCCAACTCGAACGCACCAAACTGCTGAATGAACTCTCGAAGGAACAGCGCGAGAGTGCCCAGGCACAGGTTGTGCTCAAAGCTTTGCTCAATCGGCCTGCCGAATCACCCGACCTTATCCCCGAGCCATTGTCGGCTCGCCATATTCCAGGTTCCGACGCAGTGATCGCCAAGCTGCGAGAGAAGAACCCTGAGTTGCAGGTTAGCGCGGAACAAGTCTCGCAAGACCGCGCAGCCGTCGAACTTGCAAAGCGGGAGAAGAAGCCCGATTTCGGCGCCCAGTACATGTGGCAGCACACGGCAGACAACTTTCGCGACTATTACATGGGAACGCTCTCGATCAAGCTTCCCAACCGTTCTCGCGTGCGCGCGGCGGAGGGGGAATCGCAAGCGAAGCTGGCGCAAGCTGAGGCCGAAAAGGAATCGCGGCTGAGACAGATGGAGAGCGATTTGGGAGAGCAACTCGCCATTGTCCAGACGTCGGAACAACAACTGAAAGTGTATGAAGAAGGACTGATTCCTCAAAGTGAAGCGGCGTTGAACGCCGGCCTTGCCGGATACCGCGCAGGAAAGCAGGAGTATCAGGGCCTATTGGCCTCCTTTTCCGATACTCTCCAGCTCTCCATCGATCGTGAACGCACGCTAGCTGAACACGAGGCTGCCATTGCTCGGATCGAAGGCTTGATCGGGGAGGAACTGCAATGAACTACCGCAAGCTTTTCATCTTCGCTGTCGTGCTCAATGTGGCGCTTGCGCTTGGTGCCTATTGGATTTGGAAATCATCGAGGCCGTCGCCGAGTTCGACGAGTGCCGTGGAACATCCGCCAATGGAGGGCTTCACCATCAACACGCCTCCGGAAGGTTCCGCTCCGTCTCTCACGCCGGTCGAATTGTCGCCGGAACGCATGCAAAGCATTGGCGTGCGCACCGGACAGATCGAGTACAGGACCATCAATTCGGATATTCGAGCGACCGGCACAGTGGATGTGGACGAGAGACGTGTGGCTTATGTGCAGACGCGCTATCCAGGCTGGGTGAAGGACGTTCTCGTGAACGCGAGCTATCAACTCGTGAAAAAGGGCCAGCCTCTCTTTACGATCTACAGTCCGGAACTTGTGGCCAGCGGGCAGGAATATTTGCTTGCCAGGGCCAATGCACAGCGCGTGGGCAAGAGTTCGGTGGAAGGCGTCTCTTCCGGCGCAGATACCTTATTGGGAGCGGCTCGCGAACGGTTGCTGCAATGGAATATCTCCGATTCAGATATCTCGAAACTAGAGTCCAGCGGAAAACCAATAACGGATTTCACATTCGCCTCGCCGGTTTCTGGCTATGTAATTGAGCGCATGGTATTACCGAACGCCTATGTGCAACCGGAGATGCGCCTATATACGATTGCCGATCTGTCGAGTGTGTGGGTCAACGCGCAAGTCTTTCAAGAGGACGCGGGCAAGCTGAAGCCCGGCAATCCGGCTGAAGTCACTGTTGACGCGTATCCCAATCGCACATTTCACGCGCGGGTCGAACAGGTGCTACCACAAATTGATCCAGCCACGCGCACTCTGCGCGTCCGATTGGCGATGCCCAACCCGAACCTGCTGCTAAAGCCTGGCATGTTTGTGAATGTCCGCTTGCGCACTCCACTCGGACGCCAGTTATTTGTCCCAGCTTCGGCAGTGCTACAGGGCGGAAGCCGGCAGGTGGTTTTTGTTGCGCGAGGCCAGGGTTCTTTTGAGCCGCACGAGGTGCAACTCGGCACTCGTATTGACGACGGTTTCGTGGTGCTCAAAGGCTTGCAGGCGGGCGACACGGTAGCAACTTCGGCCAACTTCTTGATCGATTCCGAAAGCCAGCTCCAGGCGGCTGCGGGAGCATACAGTCCGCCTCCGCCGGGAGCAGGCACCGAAATGAGCGCCACAGCGCAGCAGGTCTCCGCTGAACTCACGACTGATCCATCGCCTCCGCACAAAGGTAGAAACACAGTACAGGTGAAGCTTACGTCAGCGGACGGCAAGCCATCATCGGGAGCCAAGATCACCGTCCGATTTCATATGCCGGGTATGCCCGAGATGGGCATGGCAGAGATGAATGCCGCAGCCCAGCTAAACGATCAAGGAAATGGAACTTACACGGGAACGTTGGAACTCGGCTCCGGAGGCACATGGCAGGTCACAATCAGCGCGGAACAAGGCGGGAGGCTCGTGTTGACCAAGCGCCTGAACCTCACCGCAACCGGAGGGATGTGAGCCATGATCTCTCGTGTCATTGAATGGTGCGCGCGAAACCGGTTTCTGGTGTTCGCTGGAGTTCTCTTGCTGCTGCTCGCGGGCATATGGTCGCTGCAGCGGATACCGCTTGACGCGTTGCCGGACATTTCCGATGTGCAAGTAATTGTGCACACGCCCTGGCCTGGGCGCCCTCCGAACGTCATTGAGGATCAGGTCACCTATCCGATTGTTACGACATTGCTCGCTGCGCCGCATGTGAAAGCCGTCCGTGCCCAAACCATGTTCGGCGATTCCTACGTCTTTGTGGTTTTTCAGGATGGCACTGATTTGTATTGGGCGCGCTCGCGCGTCCTCGAATACATCCAGCAACTTGGTGGACGCTTGCCCCAGGGTGCACAGCCGATGATCGGCCCGGATGCAACCGGTGTGGGTTGGGTTTTCGAGTACGTGTTGGTCGACCGCACGCATCAGCACAGCCTGGCCGATTTACGTGCCATACAAGACTGGCAGGTACGCTACGAGCTGGAAACGGTACCCGGAGTGGCAGAAGTTGCAACCATCGGCGGATTCGTCAAGCAATATCAGGTGCAGCTTGACCCGAACAAATTGCTTGCCTATAGCATTCCTCTCTCCACTGTGATCGATCGTGTTCGCGCCAGCACCAATGAAGTCGGCGGACGCGTGCTGGAAATGAATGGCGCGCGTTACATGGTTCGAGGTCTCGGATACTTAACTTCTCTGAAGGATCTGGAGGAAGTGTCTGTCAATTCAAAAAACGGCACACCGGTGCTCTTGCGCGATCTTGGGACCGTAACCTTTGGACCAGATATTCGCGAGGGTGTGGCGGAATGGCAGGGCGAGGGAGAAGCCGTCGGCGGCATTATTGTGATGCGCACCGGCGAGAACGCCCTGAAAGTGATCAATGGAATTAAGGCAAGGGCCGCAGAAATCGCACCCGGCCTGCCTGCCGGAGTTGAGATCCATGCAGGCTACGACCGCTCCGGCCTGATTAGTGAATCCATCCGAACGCTGCAACGCGACTTGCTCGCCGAATGTGTGATCGTCAGTTTCGTCACTATCTTTTTCCTGTTCCACTTCCGCTCGGCGCTCATACCCATTCTGACCCTGCCGGTTGCTTTGCTGGCCGCATTCATTCCGATGTATTTCCTGCACATCAGTAGCAACATTATGTCGCTCGGCGGCTTTGCGCTTGCGATCGGGGTGCTGATCGATGCTTCGATTGTGATCGTCGAGAATGGATATCGCCACCTTTCAGAAGCTGGTCAGGTCAACGAGAAACAGCGCCGCCGAATTCTGATTGACGCAGCAAAGCAGGTCGGCCCCGCGCTCTTCTTTTCACTGCTGGTCATTGTCGTTTCCTTCCTGCCGGTTTTCCTGCTCGAAGCGCAAGAGGGAAGAATGTTCCGGCCGCTGGCCTGGACCAAAACCTTGTCGGTGGCTTTTTCGTCACTGTTAGCCGTCACCGTTGTCCCAGCGTTAATGCTGTTCTTTATTCGCGGGCGACTGCGGCCCGAGGCCCAGAATCCAGTCTCTCGAATCACTCAGGCGATCTATCTGCCAATCATTCGGTTCGCGTTGCGTTACCGTTGGCTGACCATCGCTGTCAATCTCATTTTCCTCGCGGTGACTATTCCGTTGGCCTTGCGCCTGGGCAGCCAGTTCATGCCTCCGCTCTACGAAGGATCGTCACTGTACATGCCGACCTCGCTGCCTGGAATTGGGATTACTCAAGCGACGCAGCTTCTGCAAGAGCAGGACAGAATCATTCGGAGCTTTCCTGAAGTTGACAGCGTATTCGGCGTGGTCGGCCGCTCCGACAGCTCAACCGACAACGCACCGCTCGACATGTATGACACCACCGTCATGCTGAAGCCGCGTGAGCGCTGGCGCCCAGGAATGACTTACGACAAACTCATCGCGGAAATGGACTCGAAGCTCCAATTTCCGGGCCTCTCGAACACCTGGACGATGCCGGTCGAAAACCGGCTGGACATGCAGCTCACGGGAATCAAAACACCAATTGGCATGAAGATCCAGGGGCGAAGCGTCGAGGGCATTCAAGCCGCAGGCTCTCGCATCGAGCAACTGCTCTCGCGGTTACCAGAAATCCGCGCTGTTTTCGCGGAACGAGTGTCGCAAGGCTTCTATCTGAATATCGACGTGAACCGTTTGGAAGCAGCGCGCTACGGCATGACTGTTGAAGACGTGCAACGAGCAGTGGAGTCGGGCATCGGCGGCGAGAATATCGCTGAGAACGTGGAAGGCCGGGAACGATACCCCATTAACGTGCGCTACCAGCGAGACTTCCGCGACACGCCAGAAGATCTTGGCCGCGTGCTGGTGGCCACGCCGTCAGGTGCGCAGGTGCCACTCAATTCGGTGGCTCGCATATCCTTTTCGCGAGGTCCGGCCATGATCCGTGATGAAGGCGGACAGCTCACTGGCTACGTTTTCATCGACCTCAAAACGAACGATTACGGCAGCTTCGTCAACAAAGCGAAGCAGTTGCTGGCTCGTGAAATGAAGCTGCCCACTGGGTTTAGCTTTCAATGGTCTGGGGAATACGAATTTCAGCTGCGGGCTAAAGAGCGATTGAAGCTGATCCTGCCCGTTGTGTTCCTGGCAATCTTCATGTTGCTGTACTTGGTATTTCGTTCCGTTGCGGAAGCTCTCGTGCTCATCTTTCCAACTTTCTATGCCACCAGCGGCGGGCTGCTGCTGCAGTGGCTGCTTGGCTACAACTTCAGCGTGGCGGTCTGGGTAGGCTACATCGCGCTGTTTGGAATTGCCGTCGAGACCGGCGTCGTCATGGTCGTGTATCTGCACGAGGCACTGGATCGCCGCATTCGCAGTGGCATTCAACTGACTGAAGTCGAAATCGAACAGGCAGCAATCGAAGGCGCCGTGCAGCGACTTCGCCCGAAACTGATGACCGTGACGGCAGTCCTTGCCAGCCTAGTGCCGATCCTCTGGGAAACCGGTATTGGTTCAGACGTGATGAAGCCAATTGCCGCACCCGTCGTTGGCGGCATGATTACGTCGACCATTCACGTTTTGATCCTGGTCCCAGTATTTTTCGTCATGATGAAAGAACGCTCTTTGCGTAAAGGGGGCCTGCGCCCAAGTGACGAATTGAATGAACCGGATACTGTCGCAGTATCCAGTCAGTGACTATGTTTTGTTCCGCTTTCACCCGTTCGGTGCGGACGCCCGATAGCACCCGGCATAACCAAATCCGAAGAGAAGGGGCCGCACTGCGATCTTCTTCGGATCTGAGAACCCGGCCTGGCCCATGAGGAAGAGAATTCGACTCTCGGAATTGTCTCGCAAGCGTTTGCTTGAGTGAATCAGGCTGAATGGCCCGTGACCTGACCCGGACGGCGATACGTCGAAGTCTAATAAGTAAAAAGCCGCACCCGGTTTCAGGACACGACGCACCTCACGCAGAGTCTTTTCTCGGACGTCCCCTTCGAGGTGGTGGAACATGAATGAGGAGAAGATTGCATCGAAGGTAGCTGCGGGGTATTCAAGGGTATCCGCAAATCCTTGATCGAAGCGAACTGAGAGTCCCGCTCGTTCTGCTTTCCGTCTTGCGCGTGTGAGTGCCTTCGGATCTGGGTCGAGTCCAATGATCTCGGCCGTAGGATAGCGCTGCTTGAGCAGCGAAGCGAAGGTGCCGGTTCCGCATCCGATATCGAGCACATGATCTCGGGGCCGAAGCGGTGCTTGATCGAGCAACGTGCGCCGGGCCCGATCAGCGCCCAACAGCTTTGCTATCAAATCATAGAAAGGCAGAAACACGTCATAACTCGCCGCGGGAAGGTAGGTTCTTTGAGATTTGCTCACCTCAACCATATTAGTCATAGAGTCCTCTTCTAATCGAAACATCTATTCATTAATGGATACTTGTTCGATTACAATTCTATTGTTCTGGTCGCATCCTCACGAGAACAGACGCCGCGTAGATGTTCCGTTCGGAACAATTTGCCGGTCTTTGTCCGGTTGCAAAGGTGGAAGAACATGGAAATCGTTGATCGGCGCATTCGTCGCACACAGAAGTCGCTTCACGAGGCCCTGATCTCACTGGTTTTGGAGAAGAACTACGATTCGATCACCGTGCAGGAAATTCTGGACCGGGCAGATGTAGGCCGATCGACGTTTTATGCGCACTTCGACGGCAAAGATGAACTGCTCATCTCGGGTACTCATGAGTTGCGCAACACGCTGAACGCCGCGCTGCAAGGAGAACGATCATCGGCAAAGCCCCATGAGGTCATCATTGGCTTCAGCGCGGCTATGTTTGAGCATGCGAATGAGTACCGGGAGGTTTACCACGCTCTTTTACACGCACAGGCTTGGCCACTGTTTCGACAGCGTCTACATGAAATATTGGATGAGATCATACGGCGAGAATGTAGAGCCGAAATCGCGAAGCTCAAGAAAGCGGATTCGGAGGTCCCGGTCGATCTCTTCGTGCACTATCTCACGGCAGCTTTCCTGTCAGTTTTGACGTGGTGGCTAGACCGGCGAGGCCGATTGACCCCGTCGCAAATCAATCAGGTCTTTCGCTCCTTGGCATTGCCCACTGTCCGAGCTGTCCTTGGTTAATGAAATCGAGTGTCATCTTCCAATGACGAATGGTGATACGCTGAGTGAAACTCGAAAGACGGACGAGCGCATAACAACGGTCGCACAGAGAATTTCTTGCTCCTTTTATGATCCGCGAATCCTTTCCAACCCTTACTGAAACCGCTTTTGTCCAGACAGTCTGACGGCAGAAAGGCCCAAGCCGGAGCTTCGGGCCTCATCTGGGTTGGACATAGGTGGAAATTCTGAGCTAGCGAACGTGGTCTACGAATTGCCCTCGGAGTCCTTTATGTCCTGGTCAGCTTGTTTCTTAGCCTTTCCAATTTCGGCCTTAGCACTTGCACTCGGATCGAGCGCCTGGATAGCCTTCCCCAGGTTCATAGGCTTCGACGTCGCGGTGGAAGTTCCATTCGGCGAGATGCCCAGCATCTTGTCTTTCAGCGCCGTAAATCCGCCGGGGATATCGAGATTCTTGGCCACGTGGGCAGCAGCGACGCACTGACCCAGATTCTTGAAGCCCTGGCAAGCAGACGTGGCACTCATTCCAGTAAGCTTCGAGATCCTGTCTGCCAATTTCGTGTTGTCCGTGAGCTTCTGAGTCATGCTCTGCTCACCACCCTTAGCTGAGCTGGCCGCGTGAGTGCTGGATGAATGACTCATGCTCGAGCCCATGTTATGGCCGCGCTGTGCGAAAGTCGGCCTGCCGAGAGACAAAGCAACGGCAACTGTTAAGAACGAAACGTTGATGATGCGTTTCATAGGGACCTCCCAGTTAATCTTTAACCCATAGCCTGACGCTTTGACTCATTCCGATAACATGGTCCGCAGATCGAAAGTACATGTCCCAGAGTACCTTTGTTTCAGCGCGGGTTGGCAGTGGGCCTCCTATGTCAGACTTCAAATTAGTGGAGTCGATGACCAGGCTGGAACTTGTACAACGCTGCTCTTATCGAATTCGATCTCGCTAGACTTCCTGAACGTGTCGAGGCCGCATGTCAGGCGATTCATCAACAGCGAGTACAGAAAGGACATACTCTTACTGCGGAGGAACGCAAGGAGCTTGACGATGCATTGCGAGTGCTGTTCACGTTGATGCAGAGAACCGCGTAGTTTCTGCCGTATCTGCTACAATCCTCGCCCGGAGGGAACTCGCAAATGGACATACTCGCGCAGTTGAAGGCTGAGCGGGACAAGGCAGCACAACAGATGAACGCTCTGGATACCGCGATTAGAGCACTGAGCGGATTGAACAGCACTCGCGTGTCACATGGACCGCGCAAAATGAGCGCCGGTGCACGGGCAAGAATTTCTGCCTCACAGAAAGCACGGTGGGCACGAACACGGGGGCAGAAAGTTGTCTCAATGACTCCCAAGCGCCGCATCTCACCGGCAGGTCTGGCACGGATCAGAGCGGCACAGAGAGCACGTTGGGCCAAAGTGAAAGGCCAGCAGAAAGTTGTCTCAATCGCTCCCAAGCGCCGCCGCATCTCACCGGCAGGTCTGGCACGGATTAGAGCAGCAAATAGGGCTCAATCGCTCCCAAGCGCCGCCGCATCTCACCGGCAGGTCTGGCACGGATTAGAGCAGCAAATAGGGCGAGATGGGCAAAGTGGAGGCGGCAAGGCTAATCATTTCCGGGCCTGCGCGTATTTGCCCTCGTTGGGTGGGCACAGCGACCTTTTTTGACAGGATGTGGTTTTTGACTAGGCTCCCTTCACCTCGCCGCCGGGTTCAGGGTGACATAGCCAACTCCGTTCCTCGCCCCCGCTTCGCTCCGGTTCCGGTTACAAAACGAATGCCCAACCCCGCTCCCGTTAACTAATTGGTTATTCCCTATATACTCGGAAAGTAGGTGCACTTTTCCCGCTGCGAGGCTGGGAATCTTAGCCGCGAATTCCCGGCACTAGCATCCCAAGAATCGTCCGAATCCCTTCTGGCCGATGCTCGCCCCGCTTATTCCTTGCGGGACCCCGGGCTGATCAGGGCGCCAGGGAGCTGAAGTGGAGACCAAGATAATATGGCCACAACACTATCGCGAGGATGCCTTTCCAAAAGCCCAGGTGCAGAAACCCGATAGTGAAGAGCCATGCGCCGATCCACACGGTCCCCATGAAGGTATGCTGCTTTATCCGTATCTTCTCCGAACGCTCTCGGTGGGCGTTTCCTTCGGGTGTCATAATCCGCTCCGCATTGTACCCCACGAACTCTCAGACCCTGCATGAGAACGCGACGATTCTCGCGATACTTCTTGTCGCGATGGCCCTCGCACTGAGTGGATTTGCGCGCGCGCAGCGGGATGCTGACGACGATTATTATGGACAGCGCACGGATGGTGGGCAAGCACGTCAGTACGGATATCAGAACGGCTATCACGATGGCGTCAAGCATGGTCGCCATGAGGGGCGAGAAAACGATCCCGAAGACTTCCGTCTCCCGGACGACGGTCAGGCAAGGCGCGGCTCCAGGGATTGGATGGGCCCGATCTGGGTTTATCAGAACGCCTACCGCGACGGGTATCGCGCCGGATTCCGGGCGGGCTACAACAATGAGAGCCGTGCCTGGGGCGACCGCGAGGGCGATTCCGATGACTTCCCAGCCGTCTACAGCGGCGGCAGTTATGGCGGACCCTGGTTCGGTAATCGGGCCTACCAGATTGGTTTTCAGGACGGTGCATCGGTGGGACGGAGGGACATTAACGAAAGAAAGCCCTACAACCCCAATCCGCGTGGGCGTTATGACGACGAAGACCACGGCTATAGCAGCGCGTACGGAAACAAGAGCGCTTATAAGGCTCAATACGGGAACGGCTACCGTGCTGGCTACGAGTCTGCACGCGACCGCTACTAAATTGTTTCAAGCCGCCAGCAGGGACGAGCTGCCGGGCCAGTCGGCGGCCCGTCCCGGGGAGGGGGCTTACCGTAGCTCGGCACGTTTTTCTGCAACCTTCTGAGTAGTGCAGATCTGAAAGAATGTCGGAGTGAAGGCGGAGAGTTATGACGGAGCAAAGTCGAGATCTGTCTTAAACACAACTCCTAAGTTCTACCCGTGAAACACGAGCGCTGAACAAGCCATTCTGCAACGACTCGCAGCCCGGTTTCCTGCAAACCACTGGCAGGAAAACCGGGCTGCTGTTCTCCATTGCAACCCTCGACGTATCACTTGGGGAGGGCAGCTTTACATTCCGGTTCAGTGGAGGCAGCCATTGCTATCCGCCCTGGGGCAGAGTCGGAATTTCACTTATGATCCATATCCTTCATCCCCTCCATGGACTGCTTCGCCTTCATGGCGCCAAAGTGGACTTCGTTTGCGACAGGCTTCTAGCCCGAGACATCTGCATGGATTACAACCTTGATCGCCAACCTTCAAGTCTCTCAGGATCGCCGCTGCACCGCTCTTTTCAAACTTGGTCTTGTCATTCACCTCTACCGTTACAGATTGTTTGGAGCTGGTTTCAACCGTGATCGAGTTGTCAGAGGTGCTGGTGACCTTGCCTATGATGTGCTTGTCTTTTCCGTGGGCAAACACTATTACAGAAAGCGCGAACAACAAAGCAACAATCGCAAGTGCTGATTGCGCAGAGAACTCTATTCCAATTGCAGACGGATTACATCGCCTCTCTGGAAAGTCTCTGGGTGAGCACGGTCCCTCTGAAAGGAATTTGACTCAGCGGAGGGTTCTGTCTGAGTTCGTTTTATCATCCGCGATGAGCCGACCGATGAAACCGTCGCTGACTTCCACCTTGGTTTCAAATTTCTGGGCGGTTGCTAGAGCGCGGGAGACTAGACACAAAGCCTTAGCCTTTTGCAACAGCTCCACAGCACGTTCCCGTTCCTTTTTGCGCGGTATGGTCAGGCTCGGGCGGAGAATGATCTCGCTGAAGCTGTAGCCTGAGTCGACCTTGCTAACGACGCCTTCCACTTCTGCTTCGAGATCCGTGTATTCAAACCTCGCGTATCCAGCGATGGCGTGGAACGTACTCGTGAAACAACTGGCGAGCGCGCACAGTAGCAAATCCTCAGGTGTCCATCTGCCTTCGAGACCCTGGAACTCCGGAGGCGCGGTGAACTGGATTGCATTGGGCGCGGAATCGGACTTGGCGATGCCAGTTCGGCCAGAAGCCCACCAAGCCACTACGTGATATCTGTGCGTTTCCCCCATTGGTTTACCTCTCCCTGTGTTTCGCTGCGATTGCGCTCGCAACGGATGCGTTTGCAATCTCTGACTCTTCAACTGCTTTTCAGCTAGTCTGCGTAAACGGCTCGGGCCCTGATTACGCACAATATCCACCGAGCAAAAACGATGATGTGTTGGCCCTCACTCCTTAATGTGATCGGCATCACAGATGTAAAGAAACCGCAGCAGACCCGAAGCGGCGTGGACGTTCTCAGATGCGCGATTCGCTCCAGAAGCGGTGATGACAATGGTCAGCGGTGCCGGCCGGCTTTTCTTGCAGGTGATCAGGTCCGCAGATGAAACCCGCGCCGCGCCGAGGTAGCCGACTTCGAGAGTGGTATTCGGGCCAAAGCTCTTTTCCGTTCGGGCAGTCGCATTCTCCTGGAAACTGGGCCGAAACAATTTAATTTCGGCAAGATGAACCTCTTACCCAAAACTATGCTATATTTTGCCGTGGTGCTGGGCGCGCGGCCTTAAGGAGTAACGTATTCGACCCACTTGGTGACCCCCAAGCGCCAAACGTTCTCGCCTTTTCCCACGCCCAGTCTAGCCGTAATCATGAATAATAGATAACTATCGGCAAAAGCGGAGCGCCAGCCCGATCCAAACTAGCTTGCCAAGTGGATTGTAAACCGCCTTAGAGGGAATGCCATTCGCATCATCGGATTCGCCCTTGATGTCTGTGGAAATTGAAACTACCCCACTGCCGATAATTCAGCAGGATCTTCCGGGATTCTCTCTCTTGGATCAAATTCAATGAACCGGATGGGCCGCATCCTTGCAGCGAATGCTCCCTCATCGGCTTGGTTCTTGCAAATGCCCAAAGTGAAGACATTCCGTGCCACCATGTTCCGCTGAATCCAGAGGGGGGAGACCGCCGACATGCTGCAGTATTCAAAAACCCTACGTTTTACCGCGAACGACCGGCGCTAGCTGCTCGATGCGGATCCGATGAACTGGCGTCTTGCTTGACGCTGCCCGACGGCTGAGTCGAAGCCTGCGTGCGACCCATAGCTGCGACCACCCGCCTCTGTTCCTCGGGCGTGAGCTGGAAAATGTAATCCACCAGCAGCTTGGTGTGGTCCTTATCATAGCCTTGGAACGATGGCGGAGTGGGACCGGCGAAGACCCAACGATTATTCTCGCGCCGGAACAGGTCTGAAGGCATGGAAGTGCCCGGGCTGATGGCTTGCGGATCGATGATCCACCGCTCCACCCATCGCCGGTGGCATGACACTTCAGGCAGGGGGCTGCCGTGCTGCTGAACAGGCTGCGCGCCATGTCGGTTTCCTTCGCCGTCAGCATAGGAACCTGCTCCGGTATGTATGGAAAAGGCTGCCGCGAAAGCGCCTGGAAGAAGCGCACCAGCTTGCCCAGTTCATTCTCGGAAAAGGAGAAAGTGGGCATGCGCACTTGCAGGTAGGTCCGTACGCCGTTGCGATTCGTGTCCTTGTCGGTCAGCGCCGGGTTGGTGAGAAAGTGCAGGAGCCACTCGGGATCGACCCTGGCCCCTTCGGTCAGGAGCTTGGGAGGCAGTTGTTCCTGGGCATCCTGGTAGCGTTTCATCCCCATCAGCGCAGTCTGCTGGCCGGGAATGAACTGATGGCAACCCATGCAGTTGTACTTCCTGACGACCCACCAGCCTTCCTGGATGTCGCGGCGATAATCGAGCGGTCGGTACTGATAGCTGGCGGGCAGAGCACTCTCCTGGCTGCCCATCAGGAAGGTGGTGAGGGCTCGCACCTCCTCTTTGGTTAAATGCAGGTTGGGCATGCGCAGCTTTTCTTCTTCGCTCTTAATTTTGCCTTGATCGTAGACATTTGGCTCAGCCAATTTGTGCTCGAAGAAGCCCTTGTGGTCGTACCAGGGACCTTTCGCGGGGCGGTCAGGCAGTCGTGCTAGGTCTTCCGGGTTGGTGATCGGTTCTGCATTCTTGCCGCCACGCTGCGCGGTCTCTGTGAAGAGGGCGAAGTCGAGACGCTCAATCGGCTTGCTGCCCTCATAGGTCAACTCGGTACCGATACGGCCTTCTTCCTCCAAGCCGGCGATCTCATGGCAACCCGCGCAGCCGAAGTTACGGATCCACTTCTTGCCTTCATCCTTCAGCTTGGGGTCGTCCATGAAGGAAGCGTCGGCGTAAGAAGAAGCATCCTGCTTCTTCTGCGTCATCAGGTAGCTCGCGATATCCTGCGCGTCCTCCATCCTCAGGCGGAGGCTCGGCATCACCGTCATGTTCTGTACTTGGAGCTCTTGGCCATCGTTGGGACACCGGCTGTGCTGCAGGTCGAAGACGTAGGGGAGACCCTTCTTGGCATAATCTTCGGGACCGATGTCTTTTTTCTCGTATGGGCAGTACGGGCGCGTACGCTCGCGGGCGTTGTGGATCCAGCGCACGAGGTAATCATAGTTGGCCTTTTCGCCGACGCGGGTAAGATTGGCGGCGAACGTTCCTCCCTCCGTCTCATCGCCTTCGCCGATGGAGTGGCAGGCCAGACAGCCGCGCGTCTCAAAGAGTTCCTTGCCGTGCGCGGCATCGCCCGGTTTGTGCTTCGGCTGTGGATCGGTCAGCGCCGACTGCCAAAGATAGGCTGAGATGGCCTTGATCTGACCGTCATTGAGGCGGACGTTCGGCATCCTGGTGGTGGGCCGGAAGTCGGTCGGCTTTTTCAGCCAGACAGGAATCCAGTTCTTGGTGAGCTTGAGCCGGATGTCCTTCAGATTGGGCCCCACCTTCTTGATGTCCTGCAACAGGCTTTTCGTCTGCCGGGCCAGTTGGGCGATGCGGCCATCAATCTTGCTGTTGGCAACCTTCAATGCCACGGCTCTGTCGTTCAGCCGTTTGGCTTCTTCGTTCGTTTCTGCGGCATCGGCCTGCTTCATCAAGTCAGCTGCCTGCTTGATGTTTTGGGTCTTCTCCTGCTCCAGTTGCTTGACCTCCTGGCTGACCGAGTTTAGATC
>WNGK01011544.1_pt1 | contig 15334 bp, 15 predicted proteins | sample 5400601 | NCBI WGS metagenome assembly WNGK01 (sample SAMN13153376, study PRJNA577476) | soil metagenome | isolation source: 60 cm soil or saprolite under Garry oak tree replicate 1 | place: USA:California | collected 2016-06-15
GAAATCGGGAAGCGCGACGGCGCCGCCCCCGCTCTCGCCGTGTCCCGGTTGATCGAACCAAACCACGCGATACCCGCGGGCGAGGAGCGGTGCGACGAAGCTCCCGAGTTGCACGCCCCGGCCGCCCCAGCCATGGACCAGCAGAACCGACGGCGCCCCGAGCGGCCCGGCCTGCCAGACGGCAAGCGAGCGAGAGCCTGCGACGACGGTTTCGCGCCGTGCGTCGACCGGTTGCGCCCGCCGGCCCGCGTAGCGTGGCGGCATGGTGAACAGCCGTTCGGCCTGGCGGGGCGCAATGTCGGGCAACAGCCGCGACGCGACCGCAAAATAGGCGCGGACCAGGGTCCATAGCGAGCTCCTGGACCGCACGATCGTGCTATTTACCGACGTGACGAAAGCTGTGTTCATGGCAAGTCTCCAAAGAGGGTCAGGCGGCGGGGGAAGCCAAGTCGATCAGCCGATCAAAAGCGGTACGCGCCCGCGCTTCAGACTTGGCTCGCTCGAAAAGGCGGGCGCCGTGCTGGTAGGCGAACACGATGCCCATCATGTCGAACACGAACTGCTCGACGTCGAGGTCAGCGCGCAAGTGTCCCTGGCCGATGGCGAGCTCAACGGCGCGGCCGAGCTCACGCTCCAGGCGGGCAAAGTGGTCGCTTACTGCGTCGCGAACAGCTCCAGGTTGGTCGTCGAACTCAATCGCAGCGGCCTGCATCGGACACCCGTGGCTCAGTCCGCTGCGCGCCGTCCAATCGAGCCAGTGCTCGAACAAGGCGCGCAGCCGCGGGAGTCCGCGTTTGGCTTTGAGCGCGGGGATGAACACGGTTTCGGTAAAGCGCGCCGCAGCTGCCTCGATAGCGGCGATCTGCAACTCCTCGCGCGACCCGAAATGCGCAAACAGGCCGCTTTTGGAGATACCGACTCGGTCCGCGAGCGAACCGATGGTCAACGACTCGAAGCCGCTCTCGCTGGCTTGCGCCAGCGCCGCGTCGAGGATCGCAACGCGCGTGTCGTCGCCTTTGCTCACAACATAATAGTACGAACGATCGTGCTTTTTGTCAATCCCACCCTCCGGCCGATCCGTGTGCTTGCCGGGACGGCTCCGGTCAGGCCTTCTCGTGACGGATGTATTCGCGTCCGCCCCAGCGCGTGGGCTTGCGCCGGTTGAGGTCGCGAGCCGCTTCGCTCAGCAGGTCGGCCGTGAGCCACGCGCCCACGATGTGCAGCGGCGCGGTCCAGCGCGGCGCCCGTGACAAGGTCGAGATCCGCAATAGCGGGCCCAGCCACAGCAGGAGCGCGACCGGCCAGAGGCTCAATACGGTCCATCCCATAGGGCTGTCGCCCAGGAAGACCAGGGCGCCGAGAGGTCCGGCACTCAGCATCCACGCCGGTAGAATGGTGCCCAGCCACCGCATCCATCGCGCCGAAAGCGACAGGCGCCGGGCTTTGCGGTGAGCCGCTTCGGTGTAGATGCGTTTCCAGCCGCGCCGGAACTCCGCCCAATCCGCATACATGCGGCAATGAAAGAGCCCCGCAGCGAGGAAGACGCCTGACTTCCGTCCCTTGGCTTCGATGAGCTGCGCCAAGGCGAGATCCTCGAGCAACGCCTGCTTGACCGCCTCGTGCCCGCCCACGGCTTCATACGCGTCGCGGGTGAACAGCATGAACTGCCCGTTGGCGAAGGGGCGCCGGTCCTTCAGGGCATTCGCAAGCGTCAGTGGATACTGCCGCAGGAGCTCGAAAACCGTGGCGGTCTGCACCACTCGTTCGAACCACGTGTCGTGCGTCAGGGTGGGCAACAGGCTGAGAATGTCGAGCTTACCGTGACGCATCATCGCGACTGAGGCGGCGATGCATCCGGGCATGAAGACGGTGTCCGCGTCGGCGAAAAGCAGGTAGTCCGCGTCCGCCGCGCCGCTCGAGCGGGTCACTCCCCGATGGACCGCGTGGACCTTCCCCGCCCAATGCGCGGGGCACGCATCGATCTCGATAATCTCGAATCGCTCATCGCCGGCGATCTCGGCCCGCGCCAGCGACGCAGTGTCGTCACGACAGCGGTCGAGCGCCAGGACGACGTGCAGTTGCGGGTACGTTTCGGCCTTGAGCGATCGGATCAGCGCGGCGATCACGCCCGCCTCGTTGTACGCCGGTACGATCACGCATACGCGTCCGGTCGGCGGATCAGCGGCAGCAAGCGCCTGCCCCAGTCGCAACGTCGGAACCACCCGCATCCAATGCTCGAGGCGAATCCACACCGACCCCCAGAGCAGGATCGTGCCGATCGTGCCCACGCTCAGGGTCGAGCCCAGTATCGCCAACAGCCAGTGCGGAATCGACAAAGGTCGGCTCGCATGCAGCCAGTCGATTCTGATTCTACGACAAGCCGCAGGATCTTCCAGTCAGACTTGAGCGGCCTGCTAAAATTCCGCTCATGACGGCGGGACGGCGAATCGCGAAGTTAGGGAACCTCTGAAGAAGTCCCGCATGGCCGCGACGGAGGCTTTCCGGGATGAGATGCGCGAAGCGACGCGAAGCCCGTGGCAGGCCCCACGGGCGAGCGGCGCGACGGCAGATCGCCCGCGCAGTTGGCAACTGAGCCCCGTCCCTTCGGGTTTCGGCGCAATGGCACTCATCTGCGTTGTTGCGCGGCTTGCGAATAGGCCAAGCTATTCGCTGCGCCCTCAGTTGGCCAATGAGGCCTAGCATCTGAGACCATTGCGCCAGAAACGCGGCTCATGTGCGACTTGTTCAGAGGTTCCCTAACTCGAGAACCGAGCGCAGGTCGGGCCGCGCTCCCGCGCGAGGGACTACTCGTCCTGCCGGTTCTCGCGCTGGGCCAGTTTCTCGCGGATTCTCGCCGATTTCCCCGAGCGACCGCGCAGGTAATAGAGCTTTGCGCGGCGCACGTCGCCCTTGCGCTTGACCTCGACGCTCGCAATCAACGGCGAGTAGGTCTGGAAGGTTCGTTCCACGCCTTCGCCGCTCGAAACCTTGCGCACGACGAATGACGAGTTGAGCCCACGGTTGCGCTTGGCGATGACGACACCCTCGTAGGCCTGGACGCGCTTACGCTCGCCTTCGACCACGTTGACGTTGACGATGACCGTATCGCCCGGTGCGAACTCGGGAACGGTCTTGCCCAACCGGGCGATCTCTTCCTTTTCCAGCGTATCGATGATGTTCATCAGCATTTCCTCTTAAGTCGGCCGGTGGCCTGGCGCGCAGCGCAGCCATGATTCGCTGATGCGCGCGGTTTGTTGTTCTGCTACTGCCCGCTTTCTTGCTCCTGCGTCTCCTGCTTGAACTCTTCGAGCAACTTCGCTTCCTCCGGGCTCATCCCGCGCGCCGCCAGCAACTCGGGGCGCCGCAGCCACGTTCGCCCAAGCGCCTGTTTGAGGCGCCAGCGCGCAATTCTACGGTGGTCGCCCGAAAGCAGCACCGTGGGCACCGCGCTTCCCTCGTACACTTCCGGCCGCGTGTAGTGTGGAAAATCCAGCAGCCCGGCGACGAAGGATTCCTCGACGCTCGACTGCGCGTCGTTCAGCGCACCTGGCAACTGCCGCACGACCGCGTCGATTAACAACAGCGCAGGCAACTCGCCGCCGGAGACCACGAAATCGCCGATCGCGAGCTCCTGATCGACCGCCCGCTCGACGATGCGCTCGTCGATGCCCTCGTACCGCCCTGCGACCAACACCAGCCCGAGCTCAGCGGAGAGCTCGGAGATCCGCTTGTGCGTCACCGGCTCACCCTGCGGTGACAGGTAAATCACCTTCGGCGCCGCCACGCCGTCGCGACGCAACCGCTCGCGCGCCTCGACAATCGCGCGTTCCAGCGTTTCAGCGAGCATCACCATGCCCGGCCCGCCGCCATATGGGCGGTCATCGACGGTTTTGTGGCGGTCCGTCGCGTAATCGCGCGGGTTCACCGTATCAAGCGCCCACAAACCGCGCTCTCGCGCCCGTCCCGTCACTCCGTAGCGCGAAGCGCCGTCGACCAGCTCGGGAAACAGCGTGACGACCTCGATACGCATCGCTTGCACATTCTCGCCGCCGGTGCTGCCGCAGCCCGGCGTCAATAGTCCAACGGCCAGTCGACCCCGATGCGGGCGAGGCCCAGGTCAATCGTATCGACATAGGCAGGCACCAGCGGGATCAACCGCTCGCCCGATTCGCCTCCGTCGCGCGCCACGCGCAGCACCGGATGCGCGCCGGTCTCCAGTACGCCGGTCACGCGTCCCAGCGTCGCGCCCGACCGGTTGACGACGGTCAGGCCGACCAGCTCGGAGAGATACACCTCGCCCGCGCCAAGCGGTGGCAGCGCTGAGCGCGGAACCGCGATGCTCGCGCCCCGCCATGCCCCCACCTGCTCGCGCACACTCAATCCGTCGAGCTGCGCCACAACCGTATCTGCATGCTGGCGCGCTTCGAGAACGGTGAATTCGCGCCAGACGCCGTCGTCCTTGCCGAGCCACCACGCCCGGTACGCGAGGAGCCCCGTGGGCGACGCGGTGAATGTCCGCGCCTTGAGCCACCCTCGAAGCCCGTAGGGAGCGAGCACCCGGCCCATGACGACAAGGTCGCCCGGCGCGCCGGTGGCTTCGCGTCCCTTCGTCGCCTCAGTTTCCTTGGTTTCCTTAATTTTGTCCCTGCTGCCGTTACGCAGCGGTCGCCTGCGCGGCAGCGGAAGGCTCGGAAGGCTCCGACTTCGCGCGATTCGTTGCCGCCCTCTTCACCAGGCCCGCGACGGTATCGGACAGCTTGGCGCCTTGGTGCCGCCAATGCTCGACGCGATCGAACGCGACCCGCAACGCCTCTTCACTTTCGCCTGCGATCGGATTGTAAAAACCGACCCGCTCGATGAATCGCCCGTCGCGGCGATTGCGCGAGTCGGCCACCACAATGTGGAAGAACGGCCGTTTCTTCGCGCCACCGCGGGCGAGTCTGATGACTACCATGGCGTAATTTCCCTTAGTTTGCTTCGCTTAGTTTGCTTCGGACCCGGTAAGCTGGAAAAAGACATTGATTATACGATGGAAACGAGTTTCGTGGCAACCCGCCTGCGGCGCCTTTCAGCGCCGGCCCGGAAAGCCCCCACGCAAGCCCCGCAGCATCTTCTGAACGCCACCCTTGGCGACCATCTTCATCATCTTCTGCGCTTGCTCGAACTGCGCAAGCAGCCGATTGACCTCCTGAACCGAGACCCCTGCGCCCGTCGCAACCCGGCGCTTGCGCGACGCTTTCAGGAGCTCCGGACGCGCACGCTCGGCCGGCGTCATCGAGTTGATGATGGCCTCGAGGCGGCCGATTGCCCGTTCATCGACCTGCGTTGCCTGCGCGGCGCGCGCAAGCTCGCCGGGAAGCTTGTCGAGCAATCCCTGCATGCCGCCCATCTTGCGCATCTGGCTGATCTGCGCCTTGAAGTCGTCGAGATCGAAGCCCTTGCCGGACTTGACCTTTCGGGCGAGCTTCTGCGCCTCTTCGACGTCGACCTGCTTGTGCGCCTCCTCGACCAGGCTCAATACGTCGCCCATGCCGAGGATGCGCGAAGCCATGCGGTCGGGGTGGAAGACCTCGAGCCCGTTGAGCTTCTCGGCCACCCCCACGAACTTGATCGCCGCTCCGGTCACCTGGCGTACCGACAGCGCCGCACCGCCGCGCGCATCGCCGTCGAGCTTGGTCAGCACGATGCCCGTCAGCGGCAGCGCCGCGGCGAAGGCTCGCGCCGTGTTGACTGCGTCCTGGCCTTGCATCGCGTCGACGATGAACAGTGTCTCGATTGGGTTCAACGCGCCATGCAGCTCCGCGATTTCACGCATCATCGCCTCGTCGATCGAGAGCCGGCCCGCGGTGTCGACGATCAATACGTCGTGATAATGTCGGCGCGCCCAATCGAGGGCAGCGCTGGCGATGGCCACCGGTTGCGCATCGGGTGTCGCGGCAAAGCAGTCGATTCCAAGCTCTTTCGCCAGCGTTTCGAGCTGGTCCATTGCCGCGGGACGATACACGTCGCAACTGACGAGCAGCACCTTCTTGCGCGCCTCGTCGCGCACGCGTCGCGCGAGCTTCGCGGCGGTCGTCGTCTTGCCGGCGCCCTGCAAACCGGCCAGCAGGATCACCGCCGGCGGCGTGGTCGCGAGGTTCAAGGGGACGGTGGCGCCGCCCATAAGCGCCGCCAATTCCCGTTGCACGACGCCGACCAGCGCCTGGCCTGGCGAGAGTGAGCCCAGCACTTCCTGGCCAACCGCCTTATCGCGCACCGCGGTGATGAACTGCTTGACCACGGGCAGTGCAACGTCGGCTTCGAGCAGGGCGAGCCGGATCTCGCGCAGAGCGTCCTGGATGTTGTTCTCGGTAAGACGCGCCTCGCCGCGCAGCGTCTTCATGGCACGGCCGAGTCGCTGCGTGAGGTTGTCGAACATGGGGATACGCTTGGTCGCGCGCGGGCGGTTGCGGCGCGCGGTTGGTGTACACTGAATCGAGCCGATGATTCTACTCTACCTTCTGGTCCCGGCCGCGTACCTTGCCGCTGCCGTGCTCGAATGGAACCGGCTCGCGCCCGGCGCTGCCGGAGTCACGGAGCGGGCGCTGCCCGCGTCGCACTGGCTTGTGGCGTTCGCGCTCGGCGGTCACGCGGTACTCGTCGACGGCGCGGTCGTCACGGCCGAGGGTCTTGACGTGAGCCTCGCCAATGCTCTCTCTGCGACGGCAGGGCTCACCGCATTGTTTGCGTGGGCCGGAAGCCTCACCCGCGCGTTGCCGGGAATACTGGCGGTCGCCTTGCCCGTCGCTGCGATCGGCGTGCCATTGCCGGCGCTGTTTCCCAACCCGCACCGTTTCTCACTCGCCGACGAGCCATGGGCGGTGCTGCACATCGCGGTCGCCCTCATTGCGTACGCACTGCTGATCGTCGCCGCGCTCCAGGCGCTCATCCTGCTCGGTCTCGAACGGCGCCTGCACCGCGGATTGCCCGAGCCCACAGCACAGAGACTGCCGCCGCTGCTGACGCTGGAGCGCTTTCTGTTCCGTCTGGTCGACGTCGGGTTCGTGCTGCTGACACTGACGCTTGTGAGCGGCGCGGTATTCTCCGAGGAGCTGTTCGGCAAGCCGTTGCGCTTCACGCACAAGATCGTGTTCTCGGTGCTTGGCTGGCTCGTTTTCGCGGCGCTGCTCTTCGGCCGCCACCGTTATGGCTGGCGCGGACGAAGCGCACTGAGCTGGGTTTTGGCCGGGACCGGCCTGCTGTTTCTCGCCTATGTCGGCAGCAAATTCGTGCTCGAAGTGCTTCTCGGGCGCTAGCTGCCGCGCTGCTTCCTTGACAGCCGGGTCGCGGCACCAAATACTCATCCGATCGCAGTCCGCCTCCCTCCGGCTTGGACGACACCCCCCTAAGCAGCCTGTTCGCGGCTCTCGCGGCCGCTTTGCTGGCTTCCGCGTTTTTCTCGATCGCCGAGACCGCGATGATGGCGGTCAATCGTTACCGGCTCCGTCACCGCGCCAAGCAGGGAGCGCGTGGCGCGAAGCTTGCCCTGTCGCTGCTTGCCAAGACGGACAAGCTGCTCGGGGTGATCCTTCTGGGCAACACGCTCGTCGCCGCGGCCGCGGCGACGATGACCGCGGTCATCACCAAACGGTTGTTTGGCGAGGGCGAGGGCGCGCTCGCGCTGGGCACGGTAGCGATCTCATTTGCGCTCCTGGTGTTCTCGGAGATCACGCCGAAGGTGGTCGGCGCGGCGCACGCCGATCGGCTGGCGCCGGTGGTGAGCTACGTTCTGGCGCCGATGCTGGAGATCGCCTCGCCGGTCGTCTGGTTCGTCAACCTGTTCGTCCAGGGGCTGCTGAGGGTGCTCGCGATCAGACCCTTGGACGAGGCAAACGCTCCGCTTACGCAGGAAGAGCTGCGCTCGCTGGTGCTCGAAGGTCAATCGTTGCGCGGCAAGCATCGGGCGATGCTCGCCAACCTCTTCGATCTCGACTCGGTCAGCGTCGACGACGTGATGACGCCGCGCAACCAGATCGAAGCGATCGACCTCGCCGACAAGCCGGCGCTGCTCGGGGAGCAGCTCGCGAGCAGCTATCACACGCTGCTTCCCGCCTATGAGGAGGAGCTCGACAACATCGTCGGGATCATTCACCTCAAACAGGTCGTGCGCCTGCAGCAGGCAAACGAGATCGACGCCGCGCAATTGCGCACGATTCTGCGTCCACCCTACTTCATCCCCGCGGGCACGCCGCTGCTCGCGCAATTGCAGCAATTTCAAGCCACGCGGCAACGCCTCGGTCTGGTCGTCGACGAGTACGGTGAGCTGTTGGGCCTGGTGTCGCTCGAGGACATCCTCGAGGAGATCGTCGGCGAGTTCACGACGCAAGCGCCGGGCGGTGCCGAGATCTTCCAGCGCGAAGCGGACGGCAGCGTCGTCGTGGATGGCATGGCGTCGCTGCGCATCCTTAACCGCAAGCTGGGCACCGACTTCCCGCTCGATGGCCCGAAGACGCTGAACGGCCTGATCGTCGAACAACTGGGGGAAATCCCCGACGCCGGCGCAAGGGTCGGGCTCGCCGGCCAAGCAATCGAAATCCTGCAGGTTCAGGACCGTGCGGTAAAGGTCGTGAAACTGTTGCCTCCAGTCGGCCGGAGCGCCGCGCCAGCTTTACAAAGCAGCGGGGAGCAGGCATCATCGATAAATTAACTTTTATGCGTCTGGAATAGCCGATAGGGGAATAGCGCCTCCGCGCCGGTACAACCCCACGGCTCGGGGCGCATCTTGAGCGTCGACGATCATGGCAACCAACGCGGCAGTGCGAACCATCAGCGGCCTGGCCCGGGCGATGGTGCAGCACGGCCTGTTGTCCGAGTACGACGCCGACACGATGCAGTCGCAGGCACAGGCCGCGACCATCGGTTTCGTCGAGCAGATGGTGCTTTCCAAGCGGATGAGCGCGGCGCAGATCGCGATGTTCGCGTCGCGTGCCTTCGGCACGCCGATGATGGACCTGGCGGGCTTCGACACCGAGCACATCGACAAGGAGCTGGTCGAAGGAGGTGCGCTTCAAGACCAACCTCGTCGTCGAAGCTGTCGTCGTCGAGGACGACAAGCTCGGCCAGGCGATCGCCAAGGTCATCGAGACCGCGGGTCAGAAGCTCTCGAGCATGGTCACCGACGACGACCTCAACATCGACGTCGAGGAGAGCACCAAGTCGCTGGAAGATGAATACAATCCCGACGTCGACGATGCGCCACTCGTCCGCTACCTGCAGAAGATTCTGGTCGACGCGATCGGCGCCGGCGTGTCCGATATCCACCTGGAACCCTACGAGAAGTTCTATCGCATCCGCTACCGGCTCGACGGCCAGCTGATGGAAGTCGCGCAGCCTCCGCTCGCGATCAAGGACAAGATGGCGTCGCGGATCAAGGTGATCTCCAGGCTCGATATCTCGGAGAAGCGCGTGCCCCAGGACGGCCGCATGAAGCTCGTCCTGTCGAAGAACCGCGTGATCGACTTCCGGGTCAGCACGCTGCCGACGCTCTACGGCGAGAAGATCGTGCTGCGGATCCTCGACGCCGCGGGCGTCAAGCTCGGCATCGAGGCGCTGGGTTACGAGCCGCCCCAGCGTCTGCTTCTGGAGGAAGCGATCAAGCGACCGTACGGGATGATTCTCGTGACGGGGCCGACCGGCAGCGGCAAGACCGTGTCGCTCTACACCTGCCTCAACATCCTCAACCAGCCAGGGATCAACATCTCGACCGCCGAAGACCCTGCGGAAATCCAGCTTGCCGGCGTCAATCAGGTCAACGTCAACGACAAGGCCGGGCTCACGTTCGCCACCGCGCTCCGCGCATTCCTGCGCCAGGATCCGGACATCATCATGGTTGGCGAAATTCGCGATCTCGAGACCGCGGAAATTTCCGTCAAGGCCGCGCAAACCGGCCACCTGGTGCTCTCGACGCTGCACACCAACGACGCACCGGCGACGTTGATGCGGCTGGCCAACATGGGTGTGGCGGCGTTCAACATCGCCTCGTCGGTCATCCTGATCACGGCCCAACGGCTGGTGCGCAAGCTGTGCGTGCATTGCAAGCGGCCGGAGGAGATTCCGCCCGAAGCCTTGCTCCAGGCGGGTTTCACGGAAGAGGACCTCGACGGGTCGTGGCAGGCCTTCGGGCCCGCCGGCTGCGACGCCTGCAAGGGCACGGGCTACAAGGGGCGCATGGGCATCTACGAAGTCATGCCGATTTCCGACGAAATGCGTCAGCTCATCATGCGCAATGCCAACGCGCTCGACATCGCCGAACAGGCGCAGAAGGAGGGCGTGAAGAACCTCCGCCAATCCGGCCTGCTGAAAGTCAAGCAAGGGGTGACCTCCCTCGAGGAAATCGAGGCGGTTACCAACGAGTAACCCGTCAGGACGAGAAGCCCATGGCTACCGCAGTCGCGCAACGCAGGGAATCCCAGGTCAAGGAATACACCTATCTCTGGGAAGGGATCGACCGCAACAACCGCAACGTCCGAGGCGAGTCCAAGGCGGCGTCGGAAACGGTCGTCAGGTCCAACCTGCGGCGACAGGGTATCCGGATCACCAAGCTCAAGCGCCAGACGTTCCGCGGCGGTGGGCGTGTCAGCGAAAAGGACATCACGTTTTTCACGCGCCAGCTCGCGACCATGCTGAGAGCCGGTGTTCCGCTGCTCCAGGCCTTCGAGATCGTCGCCCGCGGGCACAAGAACCCGCGCTTCGCACGACTGATGATGGATATCAAGAGCCGGGTGGAATCGGGCTCCAGCCTGTCCCAGGCGTTCCGCGAGCACCCCGGCCAGTTCGACGCGTTGTACTGCAACCTGGTCAACGCCGGCGAAACCGCGGGTATCCTCGACGGGATCCTCGATCGGCTCGCGACGTACAAGGAAAAGATCCTCGCCATCAAGAGCAAGATCAAGTCGGCGCTGTTCTACCCGATCTCGGTGGTCACGGTCGCGATCATCGTGGTCTGGGTGATCATGGTCTGGGTGATTCCCGCGTTCAAGACGGTTTTCTCGAGCTTTGGCGCCAACCTGCCGGCGCCGACGCTGATCGTGATCGCGATCTCGGACTTTTTCGTCTCGTACTGGTGGCTGATGGCCGCGATCATCGCGGGCGCGCTGTTCACGTTCTTCTTCCTGTTGAGGCGGTCGGAGGCGTTCCGCTACGCTGTCGATCGCATCTCGCTCAAGCTACCGATCATCGGCGCCATCGTCGAAAAGGCGACGATCGCCCGCTGGACGCGCACGCTCTCGACAATGTTCGCGGCGGGCGTTCCGCTGGTCGAGTCGCTCGACGCGGTCGCGGGCGCGTCCGGCAACGCCGTATTCGCCGCCGGGACGCGCAAGATCCAGACCGAGGTCAGCACCGGCACGAGCCTGACCAACGCGATGCACAACACGGGGCTCTTCCCCTCGATGGTGCTGCAGATGACGCAGATCGGCGAGGAGTCGGGCTCGCTCGACGGCATGCTGTCCAAGGTCGCGGACTTTTTCGAGCGCGAGGTCGACGACGCCGTGGCCGCGCTGTCGAGCTTGCTGGAGCCGATCATCATCGTGTTCCTGGGTGTGGTGATCGGGGGCCTGGTGGTCTCGATGTACCTGCCGATCTTCAAGCTCGGTTCCGTCATCTGACGCGTTTGCGGGTATGCCGGTGATAGCGGTGGCGCCGCTGGTAGCGGTGTCCATCGGCGGCTTGATCGGGCTGTGCGTTGGCAGCTTCCTCAACGTCGTCATCCACCGCCTGCCGAAGATGCTCGATCGGGGTTGGCGTGCGCAATGCGCTGAGCTGTCCGGCGATCCCGTCACCGACCTTCCGCGGTACAACCTGGTCGTGCCTCGCTCGCAATGCCCGGCTTGTGGCCATCCGATTTCCGCGCTCGAGAACATCCCCGTGGTGAGCTTCCTTTTCCTGCGCGGACGCTGTGCCGCGTGCCAGGCCCCGATCTCCGCGCGGTATCCTGTGGTCGAGCTGCTCACCGGAGCGCTCACGGTGGCTGCGGTGCTGCGCTTCGGCGGCCTAACTCCCGCAGCGCTTGCCGCGTGCCTGCTGCTCTGGTCGCTGATCGCGCTCACCTTCATCGATTTCGATACGCAACTGCTGCCGGACAACATCACGCTACCGCTGCTGTGGGCGGGGCTGCTCGCCAACGTCGCGGGCCTCGTGCTTGGGGTGAGCCTGCGCGACGCGGTCATCGGCGCCATCGCGGGCTACCTGGCGCTATGGTCGGTGTATTGGCTTTTCAAGCTCATCCGCGGCAAGGAAGGCATGGGCTACGGCGACTTCAAGCTCCTCGCCGCCCTGGGCGCATGGCTCGGCTGGCAGATGCTGCCGCTGATCGTGCTGCTCTCCTCGGTGGTCGGCGCGCTCATCGGCATCGGACTGGTCGTGTTCAAGGGCCGCGATCACCAGATTCCATTGGCGTTCGGTCCCTACCTCGCGATCGCCGGGGCGATTGCGCTGTTCTTCGGCAAGCCGCTGATGGCGCTCTACTTGCCGGCGTAGCGCATGGCCTACGTCGTCGGGCTGACCGGTGGCATCGGAAGCGGCAAAACGGCGGTCGCCGACACGTTTGCAACGCTCGGTGTGGAGATCGTCGATGCTGACGCGCTGGCGCACCGGATCTCCGCAGCGGGAGCGCAGGGCTTCGCCGCCATTCGCGTCGCGTTTGGCGACGCGATCGTGGGCGCCGACGGGGACCTCGATCGCGTCGCACTGCGGCACCTGGTCTTTGCCGACGTCGCGGCGCGCAGGCGGCTCGAAGGCATCCTGCACCCGCTCATTCGCGCCGAAGCGGAGCGGCAGGTGCGCAGCTGGCGCGGCGCCTACGGCATCGTGGTCGTGCCGCTGCTCCTCGAACGCGAAGGGTTGCGCTCGATTATCGATCGCATTCTGGTGGTCGATTGTCCGGAGGACGAGCAGGTCCGCCGCGTTGTTGCGCGAAGCGGACTGAGCACCGAGGAAGTACACGCCATCATGGCCACCCAGTTCGACCGCGCGCAGCGGCGCGCCGCTGCCGACGACATCGTAGACAACAGCGGGACGATTTCCGCAATCGCGCCGCAGGTGTTGGCCCTCGATCGGCGCTACCGCGAGCTGGCGGCGGCGCATGCTCGCGGCTGAGACATCGCGTGGGCGATCGCCACCCTGCGCGAGAGTTAGGGCACAATGCTGCCAGGCAAGCTCCGGCCATGGATGTAATCCGCTACGAGCATCCGCTGAATGAGCGCATCCGCACCTTGATGCGGCTCGAGGATCTGTACGGCCGCGCGCTTTTCTTCACTGGCCAGAGCGCGCCCGCAGATCATCACGCGGGGCTGCTCGCGCTGTTCGAGATCATCGACGTCGCCGCACGCGCCGATCTCAAGACCGACATCCTGCAGGAGCTCGAGCGGCAACGGCAACTGCTTGCTCCACTCCGCCACAATCCCGCGATCGAGGCGCAGGCGCTCGACGCGGTGCTCGCCGAAATCGACGCTGTCACTGGAAGCCTGCTCGCTCAAACGGGAAAGGTCGGAGCGCAGTTGCGCGAGAACGAGTGGTTGATGGCGATCAAGCAGCGCACCGGCATCCCCGGCGGTGTGTGCGAGTTCGATCTGCCCGCCTATCACCACTGGCTCAATCTCGACCCGCCGGCTCGGCAGAGTGACCTGGAAGGCTGGCTTGCTCCGCTGCTGCCCATTCACTCGGGCCTGTCGATCATCCTTCGGCTGCTGCGCGACAATGGCAAGGTCAGTCGCCATACCGCTCATAACGGCGTCTTTCAGCTGATGCTCACCACCGCGAAGGTCGCTCAGCTGTTGCGGCTGTCGCTCGGGCGCGACCTTCCGTGCGTTCCGGAGATCAGCGCCAACAAGTACGCGCTCAACATCCGTTTCGTCGGCGTCGAGAGCATGGACCGCGGCGCGGTCTACGAAGGCAATGTCGAGTTCGACTTGATGTTCTGCAATCTGTGAGGCCATTTCACGACATATCACCTGGTCTCACAAACTTGCGCAACTCTCGAAATTTGCAAGCGGCTGGCGCCACGGTGGTGTCCTGCAAGCCGCCAATCGGCCGGTAAGGTCGTTCGTGGCTCGGGAAACTGGCCTGAACCCTTTTTTGCTGAAGTCATCTCGTGAGCATCATTGCCGCACGGCTGAACCGCGTCAAACCATCTCCCAGCTCCATGGCCAGCCAGCGGGCACGCGAGCTGCGTGCCGCCGGCCGCGACATTATCGGCCTGACCTCAGGGGAGCCGGACTTCGACACGCCGCCGAACGTGTGCCAAGCCGTCGTGCGGGCTATGGCCGCATCGAAGACCAAGTACACTGACGTCGGCGGCACGCCCGAGCTCAAGGCGGCGATCATCGAGAAGTTCCGGCGCGACAACGGCCTGGCCTACGCGCCCAACGAAGTCATCGTTGGCACCGGCGGCAAGCAAATCATCTTCAACGCGCTGATGTCCACACTCGAGCCCGGAGATGAGGTGATCGTGCCGGCGCCTTACTGGGTGTCGTACCCGGACATCACGTTGCTGGCCGAGGGGCGGCCAGTGGTGGTCACCTGCCGGCCCGAGGACGGGTTCAAATTGCGACCGGAAGGGCTGGAGCAGGCGATCACGCCCAGGACCCGGTGGCTGGTGCTCAATGCGCCGAACAACCCCAGTGGCGCGACGTACACGCGCGACGAACTGCGCGCGCTCGCGGACGTACTTCTGCGCCACCCGCACGTGTGGATCATGACCGATGACATCTACGAGCACATCCTGTACGACGGCCGGCGCTTATTCACGATCGCGCAAGTCGAGCCGGCACTCAAGGAGCGCACGCTGACCATCAATGGTGTGTCCAAGGCCTATGCCATGACGGGATGGCGCATCGGCTACGGCGGGGCTCCGGCGGAGCTTGTCAAGGCGATGACCAAGCTGCAGTCCCAGAGCACGTCGAACCCGTGCTCCATCAGCCAGGCGGCGGCGCAGGAAGCTCTCAACGGACCGCAGGACTTCATCCAGGAGCGGGCACGCATCTTCGAGACGCGGCGCGACAAGGTGGTGGCGGCGGTGAACGGGATTCCGGGGTTACGCTGCCACGCACCGGAGGGCGCGTTCTACGTCTATTCGTCCTGCGCCGACATCATCGGCAAGAAGACACCGGACGGGCGGGTCATTGGCAGCGACGCGGAGTTCGTGATGTACCTGCTGGAATCGCAGAATCTCGCGCTGCTCCAGGGGGAGGCCTATGGCCTGTCGCCATTCTTCCGGATTTCCTTCGCCGCGTCGATGCAGACACTCGAGGAGGGATGCCGCCGGCTGCGGCTGGCTTGCGAAGCCCTGCGCTGATTC
>WNGK01001094.1_pt1 | contig 15329 bp, 15 predicted proteins | sample 5400601 | NCBI WGS metagenome assembly WNGK01 (sample SAMN13153376, study PRJNA577476) | soil metagenome | isolation source: 60 cm soil or saprolite under Garry oak tree replicate 1 | place: USA:California | collected 2016-06-15
TACGGAGAGATATTTGGTAAGCGGAAGAAGGCAGACGATGAAGTGACCAAACAGATGTTGATCTACTACAGCCATCTCAACGATCCAGCGACGGGTTTGTTGTGGCATGCGTACGATGAAAGCGGAGTGCAGCCATGGGCTAATCAGGTCACGCATCAATCAGGCTTTCACTGGGGGCGAGCGATCGGTTGGTATGGGATGGCGCTGATCGAATTACTGGAGGTTCTGCCGAAGTATCATCGGCAGCGAAGCGATCTGATCCAGATCGTCCAGCAACTCGCGCGGGCGTACGAGAAATACCAAGACCCAAAAACCGGACTGTGGTACCAGGTCGTCGACAAAGGGAACGTTGAAGGGAATTGGCTCGAGACCTCCGCTTCGTGCATGTACAGCTACATGCTGTGGGTCGGTGCGAAACGCGGCTACTTGGCGAACCGCTATGAGACTGTTGCGAAGAAAGGCTATCGTGGCGTGCTGACGAAGCTTTCGACAGATCAGGAGGGAATTACGAACCTTTCTGACATCTCTGAATCATCAACCGTGGGGGACCTTGATTTTTATTTCGCGCGCAAGCGGAATGTCAACGACTTTAATGGGATCGGGGCTTTTCTGATCATGAATGAAGAGCTGGGCGCGGCGCGCTTGGGTTACAAACCGAAACCGATCAGTTGGAAGCTGAAGTGATTTGCAGTTCGCAAAGAAAGCCCAGCGACGACGATTGGATTGAAAACTGAAAACTCTTATGAATCTCTACGATCGCATACCCAATAACGTAAATCTGTCGGAGGACAAACGTCTGCAGCGCGCGCTCGAGAAGTGGCTGCCGAACTATCTGGCGTGGTGGCACGACATGGGGCCGGAAGGCTTTCAGGAGAAAGACGTCTGGCTGCGGACGGCGGTCGATGTCGGCAGCGAAGGCTGGGCGCATTTCGATTATGTAAAGATGCCCGACTATCGCTGGGGCATTTTTCTCGAGCCGCCGCAACCAAATGCAAAGGTCGGCTTCGGTGATAACTATGGCGCGCCGGCTTACCAGGAAGTACCCGGCGAGTTTCGCAATCCGCTGCGCCGCATCATTGTCACGCAGGGCGACACTGAGCCGGCTTCAGTCGAACAACAGAGACAGCTCGGTCACACCTGCCCTTCACTCTACGACCTGCGCAATCTGTTTCAGGTGAACGTCGAAGAAGGCCGTCACCTCTGGGCCATGGTTTATCTGCTGCATGGTTACTTCGGTCGCGATGGTCGCGACGAAGCTGATGCGTTGCTTGAAAGGCGCAGCGGCAATCCCGACAAGCCCCGCATCCTGGAAGCTTTCAATCAACCTTGCGACGACTGGCTCAATTTCTTCGCGTTCACGATGTTCACTGACCGCGACGGCAAGTATCAACTTTCGGCGCTGGCGGAATCGGGCTTCGAGCCTTTGGCGCGGACGTGCAAGTTCATGCTGACGGAAGAGGCGCATCATATGTTCGTTGGCGATACGGGTCTGAATCGCGTCGTGAAGCGCACGGCGCAACTGATGAAACAAAACGCCAACGAAGACGTGCGCGCGCAGGGTGGCATTCCGCTGGACATCATTCAGCGGTACATCAATTTTTGGTTCAGCTATTCGCTCGATCTTTTCGGCGGCGAGATCAGCTCGAACTCGGCGGACTTCTTTGCCGCAGGACTGAAGGGTCGCTTCAAAGAGCAGGAGCTGTATTCCGATCACCTCGCCGGCGAGGGTATGTTCACGCTGATGGTTGTGGAAGACGGAAAGCTGGCGCCCCGCGAGGTGCCGTTGCGAAATGCTTTGAACGAAGTGTTGCGCGGTGAGTACGTCAAGGATTGTGAGAAGGGACTGGCCCGTTGGAACAAGGCCCTGGCTGATGCGGGCTTAACTGAGCGGCTCTACCTGCCAAGTACGCGTTTTCACCGACACCTTGGCGAGTACGCAGGCCACAACTTTGACCTGCGCGGCAGTTTGATTTCAAAGGAAGAGTTTCAACAGCGAAGATCGGAATGGCTGCCGACCATCGAAGATCGCGAATACGTGCGCAGCCTGATGCAACCCATAACCGAGCCGGGCAAGATCGCCAACTGGATCGCGCCGCCTGCGGCGGGGGTGAAAGGCAAGCCGTTCGAGTTTGAATACGTTCGATTGTAGGGGAGTAAGCCACAGAGGCACAGAGACACAGAGGGAGATCGGACAGTGATTGTTAGACGGATCTTGCCAGTCGATGTTGACTGGTAGCGCTGGCGCCCTGTGATTCGCCCGGTTTGCATTCTTTTGGTTCCTAGGTCCCTGATTATTTCTCTGTGTCTCCGTGCCTCTGTGGCTGATTCTTATGGCAGCTAATCTCTCAACAGACTTTTCGCGCCACGATCAAAAGCTGGAGTTCATCCTGCGCACGTCGGCACGAATTTTTGCGGAGAAGAGCTACCATTCAACCTCTATGCGCGAGATTTCACGTGAGACAGGAGTCAGTCTGGCGGGCCTTTATCACTACTGCAAATCGAAAGAAGAGCTTCTCTTTATGATTCAGGACAACTGCTTTGGTCGCGTTCTCGAACGACTCGAGCAACGTTTGTCTGATACGGCCGATCCCGTCCAACGGCTTCGAGTCTTTATTGATAATCACCTCGCGTTTTTTGCCGCGAACATGGCCGAGATGAAGGTCCTCTCGCACGAAGCCGATTCGCTCGCCGGCGATCTCCACGCGCGCGTGTCTGGCAGAAAAGAAAAGTACACCCGACTCGCGCGCAAGATTCTGGGCGAGGTGCAACAACAAAGTTCCAAAAAGGGCAGACAGATTGATTTGACTGTGGCAACCTATGCGTTGTTTGGCATGATGAACTGGATCTATAACTGGTACAACCCGCGCGGGAAACTGTCGGTCGCCGATCTGGTAGACAACGTCATGTGTTTATTCTTGACCGGATTCCTGAATGGACCTCAGGATAAGGCGCTTGCCTTCTCCGCGCCGGCAGACGCCGAGCGTTTGAGTGTCTGGCGAGAGCCAGGAATGCGCAGTCAGGGTGTTTAATCAAGAGCGAGTTCCCAAACTTGCGTCACCCCAAACAAGTCTTAAAGAAAAGCATGAGACGGCTGATCACTCCTACTCTGCTTTTCGTCTCGCTGCTTCTTCTCCTTTCATGCCAAAGGAAAACAGCAACTCCTTCACCGGCCCCTTCGAAGCCGGTTCCCGAGCGCGCCGGCAATACGGATCCGGCCAGCGCTGCGGACGAAGCAGCTTTGCGTGAAGCCGCTATCAAAGGCGACGTCGGCGCCGTCAAGGTGCTGCTGGACGAGGGCGTCAACGTAAACGCGAAGGACGCGGACGGTCGCACGGCGCTGACCGAAGCAGCTTTTTATGGGCGAACAGAAATCGCGAAGATGCTGCTCGACAGAGGCGCCGACGTCTTCGCGAAGAAGAACGACGGCGCCACTCCATTGACGATGGCCTCGAGTCATACAGAGATCGCTGAGATCATCCAGCGAGAAATTCAGCTCCTCGAAGTCGCCGGAAAAGGCGACAATGCAATGGTCAAGGAACTCCTGGACAAAGGGGCACACGTGAACGTGCGGGACCCGGAGGGTCGCACGCCGCTGACAGAGGCCGCCTGGAACAATCACGTCGAGACCGTGAAGCTTCTGCTGGAGAAAGGGGCCAACCCGAATGCAAAGAAGCTTGACGGTGCGACGCCATTGAGCGTTGCGACGAGCAAACGGCACAAGGAGATCGTGGAGTTGTTGAAGAAGGCTGGCGCGAAGTAAGCGGAATTCCGGATTGCGGATTTGCGATCGCGCGTGATTGGGTTGGAGGGGAGCATTATCAGAGATGGGAGAAGTTGGACAGCAGTTCGAAATCACCACAATGGGGCGCAACCTTGTCCAGTATCGGGTTGATGAAGGTATCGCGCTGTTGACGCTCAATGATCCACCTGCGAACACGTACACCTACGAGATGATGCAGACGCTTGACAGCCACATCCTCGCCGCGCGCATGGACGAAAGCGTTCAGGTGATCGTGATCACCGGTAATGGCGAAAAGTTTTTCTCGGCAGGAGCGAATATCCAGATGCTCGCCAGCGTGACGCCAACATTCAAATATTTCTTCTGTCTGCACGCGAACGAAACGCTTTCACGTTTGGAACAAACGCCAAAATTGGTGATTGCCGCGATCAACGGTCATTGCGTTGGCGGTGGTCTCGAAGTCGCCATGGCCGCCGATCTTCGCATCGCGCGCAAAGGCGCCGGCAAGATGGGATTGCCGGAAATAAATTTGGGTGTGCTGCCGGGAACGGGCGGCACGCAACGCCTGGCGCGCATTGTCGGCAAGTCAAAAGCAATCGAGTTGATGGCGACGGGCGAGCTGTTCGATTTTGAAAAAGGAAAAGAGCTGGGGCTGATAAATCAACTTTACGAAGCCGAAACCGCTGAGAAGTTTTTAGCGCAAGTGTTAGACTACGCCCGCCAGTTCACGGCGCCGGGCAAAGCCACCCACGCAGTCGGACGCATCAAACGCAGCGTGCAATCGGGCGCAGAAATTCCGTTCGAGTACGCCCTCGCGCTCGAACGCGAGCTGCAGCAGCAACTGTTTCAATCGGAGGATGCCAAAGAAGGACTGGACGCTTACGTCAACAAACGCAAGCCCGTGTTCAAAGGACGATGAGTCAGAACCACCTCCGGTAGTGGGTGGTTAATGATGGAGAGTGATCAACCGCCCGCTACCGCAGGCGGTTCTGACAAGAGCATGTCTTACGACAACATCGACGTAACTGAAGACTCCGGCATCGTCACGATCACGCTCGACCGGCCTGACAAAATGAACGCATTAGTCGGCCACATGCGGCGCGATCTGGCGGAAGCCCTCGAGGAAGCAGGCAGCGAGCGCGCGGTTCGCGTCGTCGTGATCACAGGCGCCGGGCGTGCATTCTGTGCGGGCGGCGATCTCGCGTACGCGGCTGAGCTAATTGAGCGCGACGACGTGGAAGAGTTCGCCAGATTGCTTGGCGCGGCGCGGCGCGTGGTAACGGCGATTCGTCAGATGACCAAACCCGTCGTCGCTTCAATCAATGGTCCTGCTTCAGGCGCGGGTTGTAATCTCGCGCTGGCTTGCGATCTGAGGATTGCATCCGCGAATGCGAGCTTCACGCAATCGTTTGTGAAGATCGGTTTTCATCCTGACTGGGGCGGGACCTATTTCTTGCCGCGGCTCGTGTCCGCGAACAAGGCTTGCGAACTCTTCTTTCTTGGCGACCCTGTAGATGCGCCAGAGGCTTTGCGGCTGGGTCTCGTGAACTGGGTAGTTCCCGAAAGCGAACTCGAAGCAGAGACACGCAAACTGGCGGAGCGTCTGCGCGACGCGCCGCCGACTTCGATTGCAGCGGCCAAACAGGCGGTCTATCTGAGCAGCCATGAAGATTTGGAAACGATGCTGCGCTATGAAGTCGAAGCGCAGATCCGTTGCTTCGAGTCGAGGGACGGCAAAGAAGGCGTGCGTGCGTTTCTGGAAAAGCGCGCGCCGCGATTCACGGGACACTGATTAATTCGTAGGGGCGGGCCTGCGTGTTCCGCCCATCTTCGATTCGTAATCTTCAGGCTGGATTGCGACAAGGGCGGACACGCAGGTCCGCCCCTACGAGATGAAACTCAAAGGTCGACTGGCATTGATCACTGGCGGCGGACGCGGCATCGGTCGCGCCATCGCCTTTGCCCTTGCGGGCGAGGGAGCAAGCGTTGTGGTTGCGGCTCGGACCCGCGAACAGATTGAAAAGGTATCTGGTGAAATTGCCTCCGAATTCGGAATTGCAGCGCTCGCCGTTGAATGCGACGTCGTATATTCCGACAGCGTAGCGCAGGCACTGGAGCGCGTGAAGAAGAAATTTGGACGTGGACCCGACATTCTGGTTAACAATGCGGGAATCGCTGAGAGTGCTCCCTTCCTGAAAACCGACAGAAAAATGTGGGAACGTCATCTCGTAATAAATCTCGGGGGAACTCTTCGTTGCACCCAGTTGATGCTCCCGGAAATGATCGAACGCGGATGGGGCCGAGTTATTAATATCGCGTCAATTGCGGGTAAGACAGGAGCGCCCTATATTTCGGCATACTCAGCGTCAAAGCACGCGGTGCTCGGACTCACGCGATCGCTGGCGCTGGAGGTTGCGGAGAAAGGCATTACGGTGAACGCGATTTGTCCGGGTTATGTCGATACCGAAATGACTACGCGCGGCATCGAGAACATCACGAAGAAGACCGGCAAGTCGGCTGACGAGGCTTTGGAAGCCGTCAAACGCATGAACCCGCAGAACCGACTCATCACCGCAGAAGAGGTTGCCGCGCTCGCGTTGCTGCTTGCTTCCGATGATGGCCGCGGCATTAATGGCCAGGCGATCAATGTCGATGGTGGGACTGTGCTGTATTAACTAGCGCGCTGTAGGGCAGACCTATGTGTCTGCCCTTTCCGGGCACACACGCAGGTGCGCCCCTACAAACCAGATCAATGTCATTCACCTTTATCAACCCAGCATCGCTCGGCGCGCCGCGCGGCTATTCGAATGGTGTCTTGACTGAAGCTGGCGGAAGATTGCTCTTTATTGCCGGTCAGGTTGGCTGGGACCAGCAACAGAAGATCGTCAGTGCGGATTTCGTCGAACAGTTTGATCGCGCCCTGGCGAATGTCATAACTGTAGTTACTGAAGCCAGTGGTAAGCCCGGTCAGATCGCCCGCCTCACAGTGTACGTCACCGACAAAAGTGAATACCGCGCGCGAACTCGAGAAATCGGCGAACGCTATCGCGCGCTCATGGGTAAACATTTTCCGGCGATGGTGTTGGTGGAAGTGAAGAGCTTGTTGGACGACGAAGCAAAAGTGGAGATTGAAGGAATCGCGGTTTTATAGCGCCAGTTAACGAGCATAATGATTTCACCGACCACCTTTCTCTACGAACAACGAGACGGCGTAGCCACGATCACACTCAATCGACCCGAACGTCTCAACGCTCTGACGTTTGAAAGCTATCGCGAGCTGATCGATACCTTCGCCGCACTGCGCGATGAAAAAGATGTTCGCGCCGTGGTCATCACGGGCGCCGGTCGCGCTTTCTGTTCAGGTGGTGACGTGCACGACATCATTGCTGAACTATTCAAGCGCGACATGGAAGGCTTGTTAGAGTTCACGCGCATGACGTGCGACTTGATTCGCAACATGCGCGCGTTGCCAAAACCCGTGATTGCCAGCCTGAACGGCACAACCGCAGGCGCGGGTGCGTGCATTGCGCTCGCTTCGGACATCCGCATCGCGAGTGAAGAAGCAAAGATCGCCTTTCTCTTTGTGAAGGTTGGGCTCGCCGGCACTGACATGGCTGCATCCTATCTCCTGCCGCGGGTCGTTGGTTTGTCGAAGGCAACCGAGCTGCTTCTCACCGGCGATTTCATTTCAGCTCCAGAGGCTGAGAGGATTGGGCTGTACAATCGCGTCGTGCCCACCAACCAGCTGGCAAAGGTCACAAAGGAATTTGCGGAGCGGCTGGCGAGTGGTCCATCATTCGCCCTGGCGAAGACCAAAGAGATGTTGAATCGCGAGCTTGATATGGATCTCGAAGCCGCGCTTGAATGCGAAGCGCAGGCCCAAGCCATCTGCATGACACATCACGATTATCGCGAGGCCTACGAAGCGTTTGTTGAGAAACGCGTGCCGGTCTTTCGTAAATCGTAAATAGTAAATGGTGAATAGGCGGCGGTCCTCACCGTCTTTTGTCTATTTACGATTCACGATTTACCATTTACGAACTATGGATCACTTTATCGAACAACTTCCGTTCTTTACGCCTGAGCACCGAAACCTCGCGACCAGCTTGATGATATTCGCTGAACGCGAGATCGAGACGCGCGCGGTTGAGGAGCACAACGTCGAGGAACGCGCACGCGAATACATAAATGTTCTGGGGCAGGCAGGCGTGCTTCGTTATGCAGTCGCCACGCCGAACACACGATTTGATGTGCGCGGTCTCTGTCTTATTCGCGAGGCGCTCGCCTATTCATGCTCACTTGCCGACCTTGCCTTCGTGATGCAGGGCTTGGGCACCTACGCCATCAGCCAGGCGGCGCCCGAACACGTACGTGACTTCTGGTTGTCGCGCGCAGCGGAAGGAAGAGCGATCGCCGCCTTCGCTTTGACCGAGCCAGAAGCCGGATCCGACGCAGCCGCCATCCAGACAACGGCGCGGCGCGATGGCGACGCGTATACAATCGATGGCCACAAACGTTTTATCTCGAACGCTGGGCTGGCGGACTTTTACACGGTCTTCGCGCGAACGGGCACCCGCCCGGACGGTCGCGGCGAACTCTCAGCGTTTGTGGTCAGCGCCAGGATGCCCGGTTTCAGTGTGGTCGAGCGAACGCCTATGATGGCGCCGCATCCCATCGGCGAGATCAAGTTCACGGGCTGTCGCGTGCCGGCGGAAGATATGGTGGGCGCCGAGGGCGACGGTTTCAGTTTGGCGATGCAGACGCTGGACACTTTTCGCGCCAGCGTCGGCGCGGCGGCTTGCGGTATGGCGCGGCGCGCGCTAGATGAAGCGTTGCGCTATGCGAGCACGCGCAAACAGTTCGGCCGGCTGCTCGCCGAACACCAGTTGATCCAGGAGAAGTTGGCTGACATGGCAACTGAGCTTGACGCCGCGCGGCTGCTCGTCTATCGGGCTGCATATTTGAAAGATTCCGGGGCTGATCGCGTCACGCGCGAAGCGAGCGAAGCAAAACTTTTCGCGACCGAAGCGGCTTGCCGAATAGTCGACCACGCGGTGCAGATTCACGGCGGCGCGGGCCTGGTTCGTGGCAGCGTCGTCGAACGCCTCTATCGCGACATCCGCGCGCTGCGAATTTATGAAGGCACGTCGGAGATTCAGAAACTGGTGATTGCGAGCCAGCTTTTGAAGGAATAGCCACGAAAAGGCGCAAAAAGCACAAAAGAAATCACGACCAGATTGTATCGGGTTCTTCTCTTTTGCGTCTTTTGCGCCTTTCGTGGCTTCTCTGATTTGAGAAGACATGAAGATCAACATCATCGGCGGTGGGCCGGCGGGATTGTATTTCGCGATCCTCATGAAGCGGACGGATCCATCGCATGACATAACGGTTTACGAGCGCAATGGTCCTGATGATACGTTTGGCTGGGGCGTGGTCTTTTCCGGAAAGACACTTTCCAATTTGCGCGACGCGGACGAAACCTCGCACACCGAAATCACGCGCGCGTTTGAGGCTTGGGATAATGTCGATGTAGTTCACCGCGCTAAAAAGATTTCTATCCATGGCAACAGCTTTTCCGGAATCGCGCGCATTCGTCTCCTGAAGATCCTGCAACGGCGCTGTGAAGAGCTCGGCATCGAGCTTCTCTTCCGTACTGAGATCCCGGACGTCGAGGAGTTACGCGCCAACTGCGACTTGCTGGTCGGCGCCGACGGAGTAAACAGCACCGTTAGGCAACAATATTCCGCGCATTTCCGGCCAGACTTGAGAGTCCGCTCGAATCGTTACATTTGGTACGGCACGAATCAGTTATTCCATGGGTTGACACTCACGTTTAGACAGAATGAGGCGGGCTTATTTGCGGCTCACTCATACAAATTCGATAAAACGACGAGCACGTTCATCGTCGAATGCGATTCGCAAACATGGAACAGTGCGCTTCTCGACTCGATGTCGGAAGAAGATACGCGGGCGTATCTGGAAAACGTTTTTGCGAAAGATTTGAATGGCCAACCTCTGCTTTCCAACAATTCAAAATGGATCAACTTTGTGCTCGTAAAGAATGCACATTGGACTTTTCAAAACGTCCTACTGCTGGGCGACGCATTGCACACGGCGCATTTCTCGATCGGCTCGGGTACGAAGTTGGCGCTCGAAGACGCCATCGCCCTGAAACAAGCCTTCGATGAAACGTCAGCGGTAACGGCGGCCCTGGAACGATTCGAAGAAATGCGCAGGCCGGTGATCGAAGACTATCAGGCGGCGGCGCATGAAAGCATGATTTGGTTCGAGAATGCGCGCCAATATATGCATCTCGAGCCAATCCAACTCGCCTACGCGTTGATGACGCGCAGCGGGCGAGTTGACTATGAAACTTTGAAGCTGCGCGATCCGGCATTTGTGGCACGTTATGAAGCTTCGGACAGCCTGTAAGAACCAGAAAGGATAATGCTGTAGTGGAAGGATCATCTGATCGTGGTTTCCTAAAGCGGGAACCAGAAAGGTGACGGTCGCCAAAGTTGATTGACGGATACTCTCAATCGTTATGGAAAAGCTTAGTTGTAAAGTCTTTGCGCTTGGGATGGCCTAACGGATTACGCCGTGCCGGCGACGCTCTTGACCAAGAGACGATGAGGGCACAGCTAATCTGCGGCGTTTTCGAAGACATCTTTCCCGCGAACTCGGAACTGGATGCGGTGCTTAAAGAAATCGATTGTCAAGACTATGAAGGTCTGTGCGCAAGAGAGACACATCACGGTCGCGGTTATACAGACAAGTTTTGCCCACTTGCTGAGGAAGGCATGCAGAAGGCATTGATTGAAGAAGCCGAGCTGAGAGCGCGTGGGCAAGTGCTCGGTCTTAGGCTCATGCCGCCGCGATCGCTTAACTGCTTTTACGCTTGGCTTAAGTTAAATCCTAGCGACGCTGGGAAGCGACGGGTCATTGACGGAGCAACCTGGAAAGGCATGCCGTCAGCGATGGCTGACGGACATACCTACGAAGGTCGCCAGAGGAATAAGGAGAGAACAATTTTGTCTGGCCATACGGAAAACCATCGGCTCTTGGCAGACCGAGTGAAAACAGAAGGTTGGGGCAAAATTAGAAAAGAAGTACATCAAGAGTACTTTTTTCTGCAAAATCTTGGTCCGATTCATGTTGATGCGAGCTTGAGATCAAAAAGATATGAATACGGATTATACGATAAATGGCGCTCACGATTCGATTCTCTTTTCGATGATGACGATTTACGCCAGACTCATCAACAAGCCCACTTTTATGAGTGGATAGGAGCTATAGTGCTGCATCATCTGACCGGCTACGATGCTCTTGTAGAAAAATACGGCTTTGAAGCACATGGTCCTCATCCAAAAAAACAAGAAGTTATAAAGCGTCTTAGTCTCCCGAACCATCTGCGCGACTTGATGAAAACGACTCACCGGACTGTTATGTGCCCCGACCTTCTGATGTATAGGCCCCATGACCTTTCGAAGTGGTTCTTTTGCGAGATAAAAGGACCAGGTGACAAGCTACAAGATAACCAACTAAAGTTTTTTGAACAGCTAGCAAACGCAGACGGAAAACCGATCTTCGTGTTGCGGTTTAAGTGTAAGGACGCGCAACTTCTTGGTTTACCTTTATCTGAAATTGCTGAAGGTCTAAAAATCGCCCAAGCAGAACTGGAACAGCTCGGATCTCAGATACAATTCGGTAATCCGTAATAGACCTATGATCCGTTTAGCGCTTTCTTGTTCCAAAGCGGCGCTACTAATCGTCTGCGATCATCATCAATCTTTGCAGCTCCTGGTTCATCGAGTTCTTTTCGATCCCACAGCTTGCAGGTCACCGGCCGGTGCGCCTGATCTAACGCTTCACAATAATTTGTGTAAGTGCAACGGCGAACTTCTTCACCTCGCCCGAGCCTTACCTTCAAGAACCAATCGGGATCAGCGAGCGCCTTTCGGCTTGTTCGAATGTCGCGATGCCGCCCGTCGCCACCACCGGCGTCATAAACCCGGCGGCATTCACCGCGCGCTTTATTGCGGCAACCAGAGGGACACTGCGACCGAAAGGTCCAACTTCATCGGAAAGAGTTGTCGGCATGCATTCATAGCCACTTTGACCCGTGTAGGGATAGACTGCCTGACCAACTTTTGGTTGCTGCGCGTCCTCAAACTTCCCGCCCTTCGAGATCGAAAGAAAATCAAAGCCGGCCTGCGCAAATTCGACTCCGAAATAGACCGCATCATCGATCCGGTTGCCGCCCTCGATTACTTCGTCGCCGAGAAAGCGAACGCCTACCACATAGTCATCCCCAACGCGTTCACGTACTGCTTGATAGACTTCGAGTGGCAGCCGCACACGATTTTCGCGCGGTCCGCCGTAACCATCATCCCGAGTGTTGAGAGCGCTTAAGAATCCTGCCATCGTGTAGGCGTGCGCGTAGTGCAGCTCGACGCCGTCGAATCCACATTCCCTTGCGCGCTGCGCCGCGTCCGCAAAGATCTCGGGCAGCACCAGCGGCAACTCGCGCACGTGCGGCAGATGCATATCCGTCACACGCTCGCGATACCCGAAACGGAGGGACTCAAGCTCATGCGGACTGAGCACGAGGTCGATGACCTCATCGGCAGCGTCTTTGAGAAAGCTACGAACCCTTGCGTCGTCAACTCCCAGCCAGTTTGAATCTTTGGTTAGTTCGGCAATTGAATGGCGATGATGCCAGGTGATTCTCAAGAAGCGCTCGAAGAACTTTGCCGGTTCAGGCCGGCGCTTCACGGAGAGAAAGTCGATGATCTGAATGAACAGTTTCGTGTGGCCACCACTTGCATCGCGTACCGTTTCGACCAGTTTCTTCAGTCCGGGAATGAAGCGATCGTGACCGATGCGCAAGAGTGGCCCGCTGGGAATGTCCCGCACGCCAGTAGCTTCGACAACGAGAGCGCCGGGCTGCCCCTGAGCAAATCTTCGATACCAATCGAGGTTCGCTTCGGTTACGAAACCTTCTTCGGTCGCGCGCCAAGGAACCATCGCCGGCACCCAGGTTCGGCTCTCAAGGGTCAGCGACCCGATGCGAATCGGCTGAAACAACAACGACCCTGCCACCTCTTCCGCCGTGGGCCAATGCGCTTCGGGAATTGGGTGCTTGATCGGATTCGAAAACTTCCACATTGTGTTGGGCTAACTTTATCACGGAGCGCCTTCTTGGAGTGCGCCGGCAGAGCACCAGCGGCGACGAACCTTTGGGTTTTTGTTGAGGCGATGGGGATTCTACCCAAAGCCAAAGTGGTGTCGCAGTTTCACTTGCCACGGCACTCCAGGTGAGTTCGTCTCTATGGGCTAATCTGATCCGAACGCAGTTGTGGTAAATTAAGGGCCGATTCTGAGAAGCTGAAAGGTGCAATCCTTGACCGACGAACTCCTCAAATGGCGCAGTGAGTTTCCGATTCTGGAAAAGACTGTCTACTTGATCTCGCACAGTCTCGGCGCGATGCCGCGTGCAACGTACGATCGGCTGCATGAATACGCTGACATTTGGGCCACGCGTGGCGTGCGCGCGTGGGCTGAAGGTTGGTGGGATATGCCGGTCACGGTGGGCGACGAAGTGGGGCGCATCATTGGCGCGGATCCAGGCACAGTGGTGATGCATCAAAATGTTTCGATCTGCCAGGCGCTCGTCCTCTCCTGTTTCGAGCCAACACCAAAGCGAAACAAGATTGTCTATTCCGAATTGAACTTCCCTTCGGTGATGTATGTTTACGAAGCGCACGCCAGAAATGGCAATTTGCGAATCGAGACCGTGAAGTCGGACGACGGGATCACTGTGCCGCTCGAGCGCATGCTCGCGGCGATTGATGAAGAGACGTTGCTGGTGCCCTTCTCGCACGTGCTTTTCAAGAGCGCGTTTCTCCAGGACGCCAAGGCGATTACCGAACGCGCGCACGAAGTCGGAGCGATGGTGGTGCTCGACGCGTATCAATCAGCCGGCACCGTGCCGTTCAGTGTGAAAGACTTGAATGTTGATTTTGCCACCGGCGGTTCGGTCAAATGGCTTTGTGGTGGCTCAGGCGCCGGATATCTCTACATTCGTCCCGATCTACAGGACAAGCTCGAACCTAAAACTACCGGCTGGATGGCCCACGAAGCGCCGTTCGACTTCGATCCCGAGCTGCGTTATACGCCCAGCGTCGCGCGCTTTCTGCACGGGTCGCCGGCGATCCCGGCAGTATATGCGGCCCAGTCGGGTTACCAAATCATCAACGAGGTCGGCGTTAAAGCGATTCGCGACAAAAGCGTCAGACAAACTTCCCGGCTGATCGAAGTGGCCGAAGAAGCTGGTTTCCGGATAACCAGCCCGAAGGCTCCGGCCCGTCGCGGCGGCACCATCAGTGTGTGGCACGAGCAGGCGGCGGCGATCACTAAAGAACTTATACGCCGCGAGTTCATTGTTGATTATCGACCTGGCGCAGGTGTGCGCATCTCGCCGCACTTTTACTCAACTGATGAAGAACTGGAACTGGTCGTCCGTGAAATGAAGATCATTCGAGACACGCGCGCGTATGCCACGCACGAAGCCGCGGGAGCGGCATTCTGAAAGGACCGACCACAGACGATGGACCATAGACCATAGAAAATTCAGTGATTAGCCAGACGTCCATCGTCCATCGTCTATCGTCATGACCAACGACTACGGCAACAACCCCCTGCTTTCGTATAACAAGTACCTTCGCGTCCCTGAGCTGATCGGGTTGCAAGATTGCCTTTCCGATCCGGAACATCATGACGAACTGCTGTTCATCACGATCCATCAGGCTTACGAGCTTTGGTTCAAGGTGATCCTTCATGAAATTGATGCGGCAATCCAGTTGATGAACGCGGACGGAGCGGTCGCAGCGGAGCGCACTCTGCGCCGGGTTGTGGAGATTGAGAAGCTGCTCGTAAACCAGATTCATATCCTCGAGACGATGACGCCGATTAGCTTTCTCGGTTTTCGCGAACAACTGAATCCGGCCAGCGGCTTTCAATCGATGCAGTTTCGCGAGATTGAATTTTCTTCCGGCCTTAAAGACCAGAGTATTTTGCATGAGTTTCGCAATGACAATTTCGCTTACGAGCGCCTTCGTGCTCGCTTTGAATCACTGACGTTGGCTGACGCCTTCTACCAGCTTTTGCGTCGGCGCGGACTGAATGCACCGGCAAATGATGAGAGCCTTGGGCAGGAAGAAAACAAAAAGCGCTACGGGAAACGAACGCGCGCCGTGCTTGAGATTCTCACGCACTTTGAAGATCGTTACCAGGAGTTTCGACTAGCCGAAGCGCTCCTGGAACACGACGAGTTCTTTTCTTTGTGGCGCTCGCACCACATCAAGATGGTCGAGCGGATGGTGGGCGGCAAACGCGGCACCGGCGGCTCGGAAGGCATCGGCTATTTGCGCACCACGCTTGAGAAGAGATTCTTCCCTGAACTTTGGGAGGCGCGCACTCATCTTGATCCTAAGCACGACGCGGGCTGTCCTTTCGCGGGTCACAAACAGAGCGGCCAGTAACTCTTCGGTGGCCAGGCATCGCAGATCTAATGCAGAGGCTCTCGGTG